>Ga0070737_10005459_pt1 | contig 12127 bp, 10 predicted proteins | sample Coa_R1_10_FD_66438 | JGI IMG/M metagenome (GOLD analysis project Ga0070737, IMG submission 66438) | Surface soil microbial communities from Centralia Pennsylvania, which are recovering from an underground coalmine fire - Coalmine... | ecosystem: Environmental > Terrestrial > Soil > Unclassified... | reverse complement strand
AACCTCGGTCACGATGCGACGGCGAGCCCCTCCTGGGCTGCCCAAGTGGCGACACGCGCCACCTGCCGATCCAGATCGGGACGCTGATCCGCAGAGGACACGCGAGCGTACACGGCGGTCGCGCCGGGGCGTCCACCAAGATCAGGTGACCAACTCGCCGGGCCGGGACGGGGAGCTTGCCCGACTGGAACCAGCGGTAGGCGGTCACAGGGTGGATGCCTTGCTCGCGCGCCCACTGCTTCAAGTTCATGGAAGTGGATTGTAGTGTATAGGCGCGTCAGCTGTTGTCAACCCTGCTCGCGCTGGAGATGGTCAACATCGCTGCCCGCCGGTGGGGATGGGGAGAGGCGGCGGTGGTCGAGCTCGCGGCCACCTGGACGACCTCGGCTTCGAGTGGAGAGAGGCGGGGTGCGAACGCGTCGCCCGCTGGACGGCCGCCGGCCTCACCGCCTACGAGGCGGCCTATGTGGCGCTGGCCAAGGAGATGAGGGTGCCCCTCGTCACCGACGATCGGTTGATCCTCGAGCGAGCCCCAACGGTCGCTCGGGCGCTGACCGACTGGCCGCCGGTGGAGGACCAGGGGGTACGAGGGAGGAGCGATGCGTAGGCGCCGGAGGTGAGAGTCTCTCTGTCTGTCCTCCTCTGGTTGTGATTTTTTGACGGTTCCCCACCACTGTAGGACGTGGTGCTGCCATGGCTCGCCATGCCGCATCATTGGCATGCCCGCCCATCGCGGCGGCACCGCTCTCGCGAGGTCCGGGACCACCCCCTGGCCTGCGTCGTGCTCCTCGTGCCGGGACCCGACCATCCGGATGGCGCCCCGCGGCGATCAACCGACTTCGTCCGCCCCGCGATGCTCCAGCTCCTCCGTCTTGCGACCGCCGTGGCCGAGCTCCTGGGCCGGCTGTGGCGGTAGGGGCCAACGATCATCCGGTCCACGGTCTCGTCCTCGCTCACCTCGCCGGGGATGATCCCCGGCCTTCGTTGTGCGAGCGGTGCGGAACCGTCATCCTCCGATCCATCGATCGGTTCGCCGGGGGAAACCCCGGCCTTCGTTGTCCCGGCCTTCCAGCTCGGATGCGGGACCTCGCGCCGGAGCCCCCTGCCGAGTCGGTTGCGGTTCGGCACCACCCCCATCCGGCCGCGATCGGCCTCGGGGTCCATGGTTCGCGTCACGCAGGCGGCCTCGCGCGCCATATCTCCATGAGGAGGTCATATGCGAATCGACGTCGACCGTCTGATCGAGGCTTGCCGGGACGACTCCCAGGAGGCCGGGGTCACCGTGCACGTCGTCCAGGAGCCCCTGGCCGGCCCCGCCGCCCCGGTGAAGCCCGCCGTCTACGCCGGCGGCCTCTTCCAGGAGGACGAGCGGTGGTGGGGCGATCCCCCGGCCCGCACCCGGGTGATCGTCATCGACAACGTGCCCAGCCAGGCCAACCGCCTGGAGGCGGCGCTGGAGGGGCTACGACCGTCGCTGGGGCTCCCCGAGGTGGTGCTCGACCTCTCCGGGGTCGAGTCCTTGCCCTCGCACCTGCCCCGGCGGCTCTCCGGCTTCCGCTTCCCCCACCGGCACGCCGACGCCTACCTGCGCGACGCCATGCTGGATGGCTCCCCCTTCCCCCAGACGCCAGTCGGCGCTGCCATCCTCGACGCCACCGCCGAGGAGCCGGCGGCCCTCTTCCAGTGGTTCCCCCAGGCCCTGCTCTTCGGCTACTGGCAGTCGCACCTGGGCAAGAGGCGGACCCAGGCCAAGCTGGCCCGCTCCTGGATCTCGGAGATCGTCGGCTACGATCCCGCCCCCCAGGGGGAGTGGACGCGGACCTTGGGGCTCAAGGGCGACCCGCTCAACCTCTCGGTGGACGAGCCGGTCACCTTTCAGGAGGACGACCTCTTGCGGGGGTGGCAGGGGGTCGAGCAGGGTCAGAAGACCGGAGGCCGGCGGCAGCGGGAGTCGCTCTCCGAGATCGGGCATGGCCAGGTGCCGGTCCGACCTCAGGAGGCGGCGCTTGCCGGCGTCTCCTTCCGCTCCATCGAGCAGCGCGCGACCGTGTCCTTCGCCGGCCTGCGCCGGGTCCACTGCCGCGACGGCGAGGCCAGCGCCGTCGGCCGAGCGCTGCTCGTGGCCCTGGGCTTGGTCGCCCACGTGGCCGCCTTCGGGCGGGCCTTCAGCCTGCGCAGTGGCTGCGACCTGCGTCCCGTCCGCACCCGCTGGCGCTGGCTGGGGGCAAACGGGGAGGAGGAGCTGGAGCCACCGAGCATGGAGGAGGCGGTCGCCCTCTTCGAGGCGTGCCGGCAGCGAGCCGAAGCGGTGGGCCTGACCGAGGGCGGCGGTTGGGGGCGTGACCCACTGGTGGTGACGCCGAACCCCTCGCTGGTCTGGGCCATCACCGCCACCTGGCAGGTGGGGTGATGCTGACCGTCAACGTCACCTTGCTCCACGGCACCATCCGCGCCACCTCCCCGGACGACCTGACGGTGACCGGGGCCCCCGACCCTGGGGACTGGCCGCCGAGCCCGGCCCGGCTGGTGGCGGCCCTGGTCGCCGGTGACGGGACCCGAGAGCGATGCCGGGTCACGACCGGGGCCGAGCTGGCCCTGTTCGAGCGCGCCCGGCCTCCCCGCATCCACGCCAGCGCCCGTGTCCTCGCCTCTCATCTCCAGGGGCGGTACGTGGTCGGGAACTGGCTGAGTTCGGGAGCGGTCCAGGAGTACCCGGCCCGGATGGCGGTCCTGGTCCGACCCGGCACCCGGGTCTGCCCGGACGACCCCCGCCTGGCCTACGTGTGGGAGGACCTCGACCCCAGCGAGGAGGAGCTGCGGGCGCTGTCGGCCCGGGCGGCCCGGGTCGGTTACCTGGGCTGTGCCGACTCTCCGGTACAGGTCACGGTCTCGAGGCGATTCGACCCCTCCCTGGCCCCGGAGACGGTCTGGGAGCCCGACCCCGATGGCGACCGTGATCTCCCCGTGCCCTTTCCGGGGTTCATCGAGGTCCTCGACCGCGCCTTCGACGAGTGGGCCCTGCGCCGCGCCCGCCGGGCCTGGTTCCGAACCGAGCGGGCCCGCTACCGCGCCCCCGGCCAGCCCCTGCGTTCCCGCTCGGAGGCTGCCTGGCCGGCCACCATCTGGCTGCGCTTCGAGGAGTCGCTGCCCGGGCGGGCTGCGCTGCGGACGGCCGAGGCGCTCAAGGCGGCGGTGCTCGACCTCTACCAGCGATATGTGGCGGGAACGGGCGAGGTCCCTGCCCTGCTCCACGGCCACGGCCTTGAGGGCCGAGGCTATCAGCTGGCCCAGTGGCTGACGCTGCCCGAGGTCGGCCACGCCTACGCCCGCGGCCGGCTGCACGGGGCGGCGATCATGCTTCCCCGAGGCGTCGAGCGCGAGGTGGTGGAGGGGGTTCGGCACGCCGTCTGGCGGCTCCGCGAGCTGGCCATCTCGGGAACGCGCTCGGTCCGGGTCTTCGCCCATACCGGGGAGGCCAGGCCATGGGCGGCCAACCCCGATCGCTGGCGACGGCCGGCCCGGCGCTGGGTGGCGGCGCTGCCGGTGGTGCACGAACGCCGTCGCCGCCACGGTCCGACCCTGGAGGACGTGGCCGCCTGGTGCGAGCACGCCGGCTTCCCTCGGCCGGTGTGGGCGCGGTGCAGCCCGGTTCCGCTCCTGCCAGGAAGCCCCCGTCTGCGCCCAGAGGAGGTGTTCCGGGCCAGGGAGGGCACCCGGCGGCCCTACTCCTACCTGGAGGTGGTCTTCGCCACCCCGGTCGCGGGCCCCATGGTCCTGGGGCGTGCCCGCCAGTACGGCATGGGCCTGATGGCGCCGGTGAGGGAGGACGGCCGTGGCTGAGGTTCCCAGCTTCGAGGCCTTCTTCCGTGCCGTCAACCGTGGTCGGGAGCCCTTCCCCTGGCAGCGTGGCCTCGCCGCCCGGGTGGCCGAGCAGGGGTGGCCGGACGCCATCGGGGTGCCCACCGGCCTGGGCAAGACCGCCTGCCTCGACATCGCCGTTTGGGCGCTGGCTCGGGCCGCCGCCGCAGGTCCGGCCCGCACCACCCCCACCCGGGTCTGGTACGTGGTCAACCGCCGGCTTTTGATCGATACGGCCCACGACCACGCCCGCCACCTGCAGGAGCTGCTGGCCCGTCCCGACCGGCTGCGCGACCGCTGGGAGGGGGCCTCCGACCAGGACGTGCAGGCGCTGGAGGCGGTGGCGGAGGCGCTGCACAGCCTCGCCGTCACCCACCTGGAGGACGGCCCGCTGCACGTGGTCCGCCTGCGTGGTGGGGCTGAGCTGGGCGCCCGGCCGCCGGACCCCGCCCATCCCTCGCTGATCCTCGCCACCGTGCCCATGTTCGCCAGCCGGCTCCTCTTCCGTGGCTACGGCTCCAGCACCTCGATGCGCCCCGTCGATACCGCCCTGGCCGCCACCGACAGCCTGGTCCTGCTCGACGAGGCCCACCTGGCCCGGCCCCTGACACGGTTGGTCGGGATCGCGGCCGAGTGCGACTTGGGCGACCCTGGGAGGTTGCTCCCTGGCGACCGGGCCCGCTGCCGGCTGGTGGCCTTGACCGCCACCGGGGAGGAGGGGGGAGAACGCTTCGACCTCGGCCCCGAGGACCACGAGTGCGAAGAGGTCCGAAAGCGGCTCCGGGCGGCCAAGCCGGTCGAGCTGGTGGCCACCACCAGGAAGGACCTGGCCGGGACGCTCGCCGCCCGGGCGCGGCAGCTGCTGGCGGGGCGGCCCGGCTCGACCTGCGTCGTCTTCTGCAACACCGTGGACCGGGCTCGGGGGGTGATGCAGGCGCTGGAGGGCTCGCTCCGCCGCTCGGATCGGGAGGCAGACCTGATGCTGCTGACCGGGCGGATGCGCGAGCACGAGGCGGGGATGGTCCGGGGCCGGCTGCTGGATCGGGAGTGGGGCGCCCCCGCCGGCCGCGATCCGGAGGCACGACGTGCCCGGGACCTGATCGTGGTCGCCACCCAGACCCTGGAGGTGGGGGCCGACCTCGACTTCGACTTCCTGGTCACCGAGACGGCGGGCGCCCGGGCCCTGGTCCAGCGCCTCGGCCGCCTCAACCGGCTGGGCGATCGGCCCCACGCCCGGGGAGTGATCTGCCATCCCGAGGACCAGCCGCTCTCGCCTCCGTACGGGACGGAGCCGTCGGCGGTCTGGGGTCGCCTGCGGGCGGCCGGGGAGTGGCTCGACCTGGCCCCGGAGCGGGTGGCAGAGCTCATGGGCCGGCCCCGGGACCAGGCTCCCGAGGTGGGCGAGCTGCTGCCCGACCACCTCTGGGAGCTGGCCAAGACCTCGTTCTCGGAGCCCGGCGAGCCCCCGGTGGAGCTGTTCTTCGAGGGGGTGCAACCCGATGCCGACGTCTCCGTCTGCTGGCGCGCTCGTCTGCCCGAGGCGGAGGAGGAGAAGCTGCTCCCTCCGCTGCGCGAGGAGGAGGCGATCGAGGTGCCGCTCGGGGAGTTGAGATCGGAGCTCCAGAGACGGGGGATGACGAGGGTGCAGCGGCTCGCGAGCGATCGCGCGAGGCTGGAGGAAGCGGCCCTCGACGATCTCCGGCCGGGCGACCAGGTGGTGCTGCCGGCGAGCACCGGTCTCTACGACCAGAGCGGCTGGAACCCGGAGGCACGTGGGCCGGTGCTCGATCTCGCCCCCCTCCGCGAGGGCATCCTCTGGTTCGACGAGGAGGCGATCCGGAACCTGGTGGGGAACGACCTCCCGGAGGAGCTCGTCAGGGCCTTGCGACGCCTGGCGCCTGCTGGCCGGGACCCGGAGCGGGAGCCAGAGGAGGACCTGGAGGCGGAGGAGGAGCAGGAGCTGATCGTGCAGCTCTTGGACTCCCTCGCCTCGCTCCCACGGCATCCCTGGCTCGGGGAGGAGGAGTGGGCCGGTTATCTGGATCGGCTCAAAGGCGGCCAGCCGGTCCGTGATGCCAAGGGCTGGCGCGTCTTCCTTGAGGGGCGTCGGCTGGCTCGAGACAGGCACCGTCTTCGCCTCCGGGCCGATGCTCTGGAGGAGCTGAGCTTCGGGGCCGGCTCCGCCCTCCTCGCCGATCACCTGGAGGCGGTGGGCGGGCTGGCCGGTCGGGTGGCCGAGCGCTTGGGCCTGCCCAGGGTGGTGGTCGCGTCCCTGGAGCGGGCCGGCCGCTACCACGATCTGGGCAAGCACGACTTGCGCTTCCAGCGCTGGCTCAACCCGCAGGCGCTGCCGACCGAGCCCCTGGCCAAGTCGGGCGCACCACCCAACCGGGCCGAGCCGGATCGCGTCGCCTCCGGCTGGCCGAAGGGGGGACGCCATGAGCTGCTGAGCGTTCGCCTGCTGGTCCGCCATCTGGAGGGACGTCACCTGGAGGGATGTGACCCGGAGCTGGTCCTGCACCTCGTCGCCGCCCACCACGGCCACGGCCGGCCCTGGATCAGGCTGGCCGCCGACGACGTCCCCGGGACCGTCTCGGCCGACCTCGATGGGATGCGCCTGGTGGTGAGGGGTGACCTCTCCGAGCCTGACTGGGAGCAGCCCCGGCGGTTCCGGCGCCTCTGCGAGCGCTACGGCGTCTGGGGACTGGCGCTGCTGGAAGCCATCCTGCGCCAGTCGGACCACATCGTGTCCGAGGCGGTGGAGGTGATCTGAATGGGGGAGCTGCGTGCGCCCGGGCTGCGGGCCAACTGGCTGAACGCCTGGCTGGCCGCGCTCGGGGTGACGGTGTTGATCGATGGGGCACGGCTCCGCTGGAGCGACGACGGCGTGCCGGTGGCGGTGCTGGAGGTGCCCTCAGCCGACGATGTGGCGACGGCGGTCGCCGAGGCGCTCCCACGCTCGGATCAACTCGATGCCTTGGCGATCGCCCGGCCACGCCTGGAGCGAAGGGTCACCCCGGATCGCTATCGAGCGGCGGCCGCGATCGCACGGCGTTCCCAGAGCGACTTCTCGCTCGCCGCCTCGCTGACCGACCTAGCGCCGCCGGAGGACTCCGGCGTCCTCCGGCATGGGCCATTCGACCCCGCGGTGCCTCGCGGGGAGACGTTGTGGGACCGCCTCCGGCGGTGCCGGGAGACGCTGGAAGGGGCGGGGCGAGTGGAAGACTTGGTCCGTAGGAGCCTGGAGGGCAACGGGATCCGCTTTGGGATCAACGGTCTCGGCTTCGATGTCACACGGATCAGCGACACCGATGCCGCTGCCAAGTACGTCGACCCGGTGATCGAATACCTGGCCTTCTGGGGGCTGGCCTTCTTCCCGGTCAGGGGGGACGGGAAGAGGCTGCGCACGCGAGGCTGGGGGACGACGCCCTCGGTGCTGGTTTGGCCCGTCTGGAGACCGCCGCTCGACCGTTGGGCGATCGATGCCCTGCTCGGCCTTGCCTTTGGGACGAGGCAGGTGAAACGTTGGCGAGAGCTGGGGCTGGGCATCCACCGGGCCTACGAGAGCGTTCGCTACCAGGCCTCGGGCGACGACCGGACGACCGGCTTCGCCTCCAGGAGCGTGCTGTGAACGTCGTTGCGGAACCCGAGCCCATCGTGCCCATCTCCGCCCTGGAGCACCATCGCTACTGCCCTCGCCAGTGCGCCCTGGTCCACGTCGACGGGCTCTGGTTCGACAACGAGCATACGGTTCGGGGGGCAGCTGGTCACCTCCGAGCTGACTCGGGTACGCATCGTCGAGAGCGAGGACGTCAGGTGTTGCGAGCCATCCCGCTCTGGTCCGAGTCACTGGGGCTGAGCGGCCGTGCCGACGTGGTAGAGGTGACCGCCGACGGGACGCTGGTCCCGGTCGAGTACAAGGTCGGCTCCAGGCATGGGGACGCCGCCCACGTCCAGCTCTGCGCTCAAGCGCTCTGCCTGGAGGAGATGACCGGGCGGCCGGTGAGAGAGGGCTTCCTCTGGTTCGCACCCGCTCGTCGTCGGCTGCGAGTCGACTTCGACGTCGATCTCCGTGCCCTGACGCTGTCGACGATCGAGGAGGTGCGGGCCTGGTTGAGGGACGAACAGCTCCCGCCGCCGGTGAACGATGCCCGCTGCCGTCAGTGCCAACTCCTCGATCACTGCCAGCCCGAGCTGTGCGCCGACCCCGATCGGATACGTGCCTATCTGGCGGAGGTGGTGGGATGCGTCTGTTGACCAGCCTGTACGTCACCAACCACCGGGCTCGCCTCTCGGCCCAGCACGGTTCACTCCTGGTCGTCAACGGCGACGGGTCGCGTTCGCGGGTGCCCCTGGAGGCTCTGGAGGCAGTGGTGCTGGTCGGGCACGCCCAGATGACCAGCGAGGCGATCGCGGCCTGCGCGGCCAGGCGCATCCGGGTGGCCTCGCTCCAGGGCAACGGCAGGGTGCGATACGTGCTCGGTGGCGGGCTGAGCGGAAACGTGCGCCTGCGTTTGGCCCAGTACCGTGCGGCCCACGATCCAGATCGGTGCCTGAGCATCGCACGATGGATCGTGGCTGGCAAGCTGCAGAACGCACGGCGCATGTTGCGGCGCTGGGCTTGGGATGCTCCTCCACGGCAACGCGGCCGGATCGAGCGGCTAGAGATGTTGATCGCCGAGCGGCTCTCCAGACTGCCTGAGGTGGGAGATGGCGACACGGCGCGTGGGTTCGAGGGTGAGGGAAGCCGTCTCTACTTCGAGGGGCTGCGCGAGCATCTCATGAGCTCAAACTGCGAACTTGCGTTCGAGGCCCGCAGTCGGAGACCCCCAAGAGACCCGGTAAATGCTGCCCTGAGCTTCGTCTATGGACTACTCCTGACCGAGATCACCGGGGCGGCAGAGGCGGTCGGTCTCGATCCTCAAGTTGGCTACCTGCACGGGATCCGTCCTGGGCGTCCGTCGTTGGCTCTGGATCTCATGGAGGAGTTCCGACCCGCATATGCCGACAGTTTCGTGGTTGGTCTGATCACGCGTAGAGCGCTCACCGCGGAGGACTTCGTCACCACCCCAGGTGGCGCTTGCTATCTCTCCGAGAGAGGGCGGAAGAGGTTGATCGAGACCTATGAGGCCTACAAAATGGAGGAGGTGACACACACCCTGCTCGGCCGTCAGATCCCTCGAGGTACAGTACCTCTGGTCCAGGCCATCCTCATGGCTCGCCACCTGCGGGGTGACCTGCCGGCATACCCGCCATTCGTGGCCACCGCCTGATGGATGTGCTCATCACCTACGACATCGACACCACCACACCGGCAGGGGCCCGACGCTTGCAGAGAGTGGCACACCTCTGCGAGAGCTACGGGCAGCGTGTCCAGGACTCGGTGTTCGAATGCCGGCTGAGCGCGGCTGCGCTGCAACGGTTGATCGTGGAACTGGGCTCGAGGATCGACGTGAGGTTTGACAGTGTGAACCTCTACCGTTTCGAGGGCTCGCTGGCTGCCGCGCGGACCTCGTTGGGTCGTCATGTGGAGCATGAGCTGGGGCGACCGTGGGTCCTGTAGGGTCGCCCCCGAACCTCCAGTGATCCGGGGCTGTGGAAAACTTCGGGGGCTTGCGGTGAGTTCACGGACCAGGTGGCCGAGGCCAGAAATCCACAGATCAGGCCTCGATTCCCAATTCGACCGGGTTTCGCCGGGGCTCATACCCCGGCCTTCGTTGTGCGCTTTTGCCCGCCGCCCGGGACCGCGTGATCGCGGTCTGTTTCGCCGGGGCTCATACCCCGGCCTTCGTTGTGCGGATCGGCTTGCCGCATCCTGCAATCGCGAGACGAGCGTTTCGCCGGGGCTCATACCCCGGCCTTCGTTGTGCGGACTGCGAGCTTGGTCCCGGCGGCATTAATGACCGGTTTCGCCGGGGCTCATACCCCGGCCTTCGTTGTGCGGAGGAGCGCGTCTCCCGGGCCAACTCGGACGGCACCCGTTTCGCCGGGGCTCATACCCCGGCCTTCGTTGTGCGTGGGCGAGCGGCACGAAGACCGAGCCCGTCGCTCCCGAGTTTCGCCGGGGCTCATACCCCGGCCTTCGTTGTGCGGTGGTCACCGTGACCGACGAGGACCTCCGGCAGGGCGGTTTCGCCGGGGCTCATACCCCGGCCTTCGTTGTGCGCCTGTCGAAGGCAGCGATCCAGGCGCTCAATCGGGGCCGTTTCGCCGGGGCTCATACCCCGGCCTTCGTTGTGCGCTCGTGACGGCGATCATCGGGTCATTGGTCGGGATGTTTCGCCGGGGCTCATACCCCGGCCTTCGTTGTGCGATCGCCTGCGTGCTCATACACAGATTGAGCAAGATCCAGTTTCGCCGGGGCTCATACCCCGGCCTTCGTTGTGCGTTCCAGCCCGAATGGTCCGGTTACGTCACCAGTAAGACGTTTCGCCGGGGCTCATACCCCGGCCTTCGTTGTGCGATTCATCGCCGGGAACCGCTACACCCTGGCCGGGCTGTGCGTTTCGCCGGGGCTCATACCCCGGCCTTCGTTGTGCGCAAATACTGCAGGTCCGCCTCATCGGCGAGGCACCGCGGTTTCGCCGGGGCTCATACCCCGGCCTTCGTTGTGCGACTCTCCGATGTCTGACGAGAAAGTCAGCTGAAGAGAGGATTCAGGATGCTCCGCCAGCTGCCGAGATCGAGCGGTGGTGGTCCCCTGAGACGGTGACATCGGCCTCGGTGGCAACTGCCGCCTCAAGGCCCCGGTTATCGGGGATCAGCTCCGGTGATCAACACCGACTCGGCCGGCGTCGTGATCAGGCCGATGCGGGCCACCTGAGCAACCGCATCCTTGACGAGATCCGGATCCCACGCGAACTTGTGCTGCAGCACGCGGCCGAACTCGGCGAGGAGCGTGTGGAGGAACTGGTGAGACGTACGCGTCCCTCCAGCGCCAGGCAGTACACAGCTTCCGGAGCACCTCAGGGAAAGACGAAAGCGGAGATGAGGACGTTGGTGTCCAGGATGACGATCACGCCCATCGGGCCTCGGCGATCAAGCGCTGGACGTCGCTCCCGTCCCGGATACCGAGGGACCGGGCCCACGCTGCCCCGTAGCGTTGGAGGGACTCGAAACGGCTGGTTTCTCGATAGATGCGGTAGACCCAGAGCATCTCGCGGAAGAGTTCGCTTCGATTGCGCCCTCCTCCTCAGCAATCCGCTCGGAGGCGTTTCGCCGGGACTCGCACTTCGGCCTTCGTTCTCCCCTCCGGCCCGGTCGCCCGATCAGCCCGGACGCGCGGGCGTGAGACGCGGTTCCCAGGCTCCACGGCGATTCGCACCGATGCCCCGTGGGCGTCTCGACCTCCAGCGAGGTGGGGATGCTGACCCTGAGCGTCGTTTCCCGTCTCGGGGCGCTGATCGTCTCCAAGGGAGCCGCCCACGCTGGCCATCTGATGGCGGAGGAGGCCAGGCCGAGGTGGCCGAGGCTCAACGAGAGCTGAGGGGCGACCCCCATCCCCTGTCGACAAGCGTGACCTTGAGATGACCATCCCGGCGAGCCAGGTCCAGGGTCAGCCAGCTGGCCGTGGCTGACGCTTCACGTTTTGGATGCCACCGCGGATGCCCGGTAAGGCCAGGCGTTCGCAGACGATCGGCGCCCGGTCTGCCAGCGGGCAGTGGATCCAGGTCTCGATGCCTGCCTACGCCTCCAGCCGGGCCAGCAGCGTGGTCACTGTGCCTGGCAGCCCCTCACTCCAGAGTCAGGGGGAGTTCGAAGATGAGTTCCCGTAACCTGGCCACGAGGCCGACCAGGGAGGTGGCCGCTGGCAGCAGGGAGGGGTCAACCTCGGCTCCCGGGCCACCTCCAGGCTGGGTCGAAAGGGGCGATCTGATGGACGGCGAGGCCACTCAGGACCCGGTTGTCGCCGGCCAGCAGCGGCAAACACCAAACCGACCGCAGCCCGTGCCTCTCGCGCGGGCACCGGAAGGCTGGCACGTCGGCAGAGCCGCCCTCCTTCTCCGGGCTCCGTTCCCGCTGGAACCGGGCGAAGGCGACCGAGTGCGTGGATCGACGAAAGACCGGCGAGGTCTGGTGGCCCCAGATCTCCAAGGAGGCCTTTGCCAACGGGATCAAGGATGCGGTGGATGCCTCCTAGCGCTGGCAGAGGTCCCGGACCGGCGAGATCACCGGATGGCGGGTCGGGTTCCCCAGGCTCGAGCGCACGGGCCGGGATGGGGAGCCCCCCAACGCGGCCATCCCGATCCGGTCTCGGTGGTCGGGGGAG
>Ga0070737_10005458_pt1 | contig 12130 bp, 14 predicted proteins | sample Coa_R1_10_FD_66438 | JGI IMG/M metagenome (GOLD analysis project Ga0070737, IMG submission 66438) | Surface soil microbial communities from Centralia Pennsylvania, which are recovering from an underground coalmine fire - Coalmine... | ecosystem: Environmental > Terrestrial > Soil > Unclassified... | reverse complement strand
GGGCGGCCCAGGAGGGGCTCGCCGTCGGGCGCCTTCTGACCGAGGTTGGCTCGGCCCTGAACGGAACGCGTCGGAGGTTCCTGGCCTTGCGGCGTGACCCGACCGTGACCCCGATCGTGGTCGAGCCTCGGGGCCGCTTGGCGCGGTTCGGGGCCGAGGAGGTGGAGGCTGCCCTCGCCCCTCAGGGAGGACGGCAGGTGGGGGTCGATCCCGCCGAGGTCGACGAGGACCTGGTCCGAGGCGTAACCGAGCTCCTGAGCCGCCTCGGTGCCCGGCACGACGGTCGGCGTGCCGCCGTCCATCGGGCGGCCCGGGCGATGGCGGCGCTCCCGCACGATGGCCCGGAGGGGTGCCCCACGAGGGTTCCCCATCGGAGCACGCTCCGATGGGGTCCCCAGGCCGGCCTCGTGGGGTCCCCGGTGAGACCCGGGCTCCCCAGGCACGCGGCGGGGAAGCGCGAAGCCTGCGAGGGCAACCCCGTGAGGGGTGCCGCATGGGACGATCGCTTACTCAGCGGCAACGGCAGTCGTGCTGCCGTCATTTGGACCATCGCTCGATGGGCACTCGATCCGGCAGTGCCCGCCCTCGCCTCTGGGGGCACAGCCGTTTGGCGTGCCGGGTCTTGGCCAGCTCGAACGTCTGCACGAGCGGCCGCGAGGCCGGCCTCGGCGATATAGGCGACGAGCCCGTCGGCCAGTGCCTCCTTCCGGTGCCGGCGGGGACGAGCGTCGGCCGGCAGGCCGTCCCGGTTCCGGGCCTCACGCCTGCGGAACGACTTGCCCTCGGTGACCACGACCACGGTGGGGGACAACAGACGGTCGAGCAGACAGGCGGTGATGGGGTGGTCGGGCAGGAAGCGGCCCTCCCGTTGAAGGGCCGGTGGTTGGCCAGGCCCGGGCTGCGACGCTCGTGGGCGGCGGCCACGAAGCGGGCCTGGAAGCTGGTCGCAACGGCGGCTGGTCGAGCCCCACCGGCGGATGGGACCTCCTGATGCCGGTCGGCCCGACCAGGCGAAGGCTCGCCTGGGCACGGGCCCGCCCCAGCAGGGCCAGGCTCGTCGAGGTGGCCTGAGCACCGAGGAGATCTGGACCTTGAACGCATCCAGGGGCTTGCCGACCGGAAAGACGGCCGGCTGGGAGACGGCTCCGAGGATCGGGTCCATCGTGGGCGGCCGGCTCGACCTCGACGAGCGCACGCAGGTGCTCCGCAGGTGACCAGCGCCGAGCCCTGGCGAGCTGGCACGCCTCGGGCGGACAACCCATCCGGCCACTGAGCCCCCCGCCAGCACCGCAGCGTTTCCCGTCGCTCGGCCCGCGGCCGAGCCTGGTCTCTTGACGCTGGTCCTGGGCGAGGCAGGGGTCCGACCAGGCCGGCACGGTGCAGGACCTCTGTGGCCCACCCTTCATCGGGGTCCGGTCGATGCCGGTGCTGGTCTGACCCCCGGGGTCGGTGCCGTCGACACCACTGCCGCCGGCGGGCCTTGGCCTCGGCCATCTGCCCGCTGCAGGTTCCGCACCGGGCCCTGGGAGCCCGCCGCTCGCGGCCGCGTACACCTGCTCCCCCGTCGTGCCCGACGGTCCGGCCCCGTCGGGCGGCGGCGCCATAGCTGCCCGGCTCTGGGTAGGCGCTGAGACGTCCGATGGCTCCACCGTACGCTCCGACGGAGAGACGTCCTCCGACGTGGCGTCGGTGAGGTTGAGCCCCGACCCTATCGCCCAGCAGGGGCACCTCCGGCCAGCGGTGGGATCGCCCCAGGGGTGCAGCCCTCGAGCTGACCACCGCTGCGGCCATGGACGTTGGGTGTTGCCATCCACAACCGGCGCACCGTCCACCGCGCCCCAACACACGCCGCTGAGGGACAGAGCGCTGCAGCACGTCTCAATATCCGCGACGGAGGGTTGTGGAGAGCATGCGGTGATGAGGTGAGCGCGTTCGTGCACCTGGCGCTCGAACCCTTGGGGGGAGCGCTAGTGGAGGGATGGGGTGGGTCGATAGCTGGCTTCGAGCGTCAAGATGCGCAGGGCGATCTGGGTGGACATGCGTCAGCTGAACGGTCGCGCCCGGTCGTAGGTCTGGAGCTGTTCATCGCCATCCTCCCACTGTCACCGTCGCTGGTCTGCTCATCGAAGCTAAAGAATGTGATGCTAGATACCTGAAAGAGGGCCAAGCTCACATCGCACGACTTCACCTGCTCGCTAGGAGAGGATTGTGAGCAGTTGTCAGAGAATCTCGACGAGATCGGCTGCGATCGATGCTCTCCTTCCCAGTCAGCACGTGTCCAGCATCAGGCCCGGAGAGGCCGGCCAGCCGCCGCCTTCACGGATCCTCGGCGAGATGTCACGGTCATGTCGGTTGGCAACCGATGGCCCGACCGTTATCTGGCTACTGTTTGGCCAGGCCCTGAGGAAGTTCAGGAGTCGTATTTGAAGCGGAGAGAATCGCTTGCGTGGGCTGTGGACGAGGTAAAAGGGACGAGCATCCGCGAAGCCCTGGACGTGCAGCTCAGCCAGCTCTCCGCTCGCGAGCTCGCGTTGCACGCTGCATCTGAACACGACTGCGAGCCCAAGGCCCGACGTGACGGCATGCTTTAGCCCTTCGACATTGCCCACCCGCATCACGATGTTGGGATTCTCCAGCCCCAGGCTGCGGAGGCGGTCATCGAAGCTCCGTCGCCTCGTGATGGAGACGAATGGCTCGTCGCTGAGGTCGCTCCTCGCCACCCAGGTTCTCCTGGCCAGCGGGTGGGCGGGCGAGCTGATCACGATGATTGGTTCGCGGCTGTAGATCTCCGATGCCAGCTCGCTTGGGGGCTCCGGACCGGCCACCACCGCGAAGTCAAAGACCCCATGCTTGATGTGATCCCAGATGTCATAAGCGCTCCCGATGTCGAGCGAGATCTCGGCCTTGGGATACCGGAGCTTGAAGGCGATCAGCTGCTCGGGGAGGCGATAGGCGCCTGGGGTCTCGCTCGCCCCAATGGCCGCCCGACCTGCTTCCGCCGTCTCTAAGAGCCGCACCATGCTCCGGGTGTCCTCTGTCGACCGAAGGACATCCATGACATAGGCATATACGCACTGGCCAGCCTCGTTAAGCAACATCCTGCGCCCCTGCTGGTAAAGCAGCCGGCCGCCAAAGAAAGCCTCCACGTCCCGAATATGGTCACTTACCACCGGCTGGCTGACCATCAACTCGTTGGCAGCCAGCGTGAGTGACTGCTTCTCAACGACCATTTGGAACACACGGAGCTTGTGTAGCGTTAGGATCGGCCCCACGTTGTCCCATCTCGCACGCCGGCGGCGCCTCGGGCTCTGGGAGGGAGAACATTGAAGGTCGACTCCACCGTTGTCTTGGTCACGCATAGACCTATAGTATGGACCCCTGAAGCTACGAGAACGATTGCTCATCAGGCAGGATCTAAGTCACCGCGCCTCGTCGATTCGTTCCTAAGCGGCCGGCGGCAGAAGTTCGTGAGGGGTCACGTGGCGGTGGGTTGGGCGGGCTCACGCACTCGGTGCTCGAAGTCCTGGCGGGCGAAACGCCAGTGGAAAGGACGAGGATCGGGTCGTCGGCCGGCTTCGGACGAAAGGATGCGTGGGGCGAGCTCCACCAGATCTCCCGCCACCGCCGGCGTCAGCACCGCGCGCTGGACGGTGCGGAGAAAGCTCTCCACCTGGTTCGGCCGGAAGGCGTGGACGGGGGCACCAGGATCGGGTGGGGAGAGCGCCGACGCAGGCGTTCGGCGGCCTTGGGGCCCAGCGGTTGGCCCTCCCGGCAACCCTGGGCGAGGCCGAGGATCACCTCAGCCTCTTCCAGGAGGTCAGGAAGTGGGGATCACGGGGCTGGACCAACTCCGGCAGTGCCCGGGCTCGGGTCCCCGCGAAACGGGCTTCGGGGGGTGCCCCGGTGTTCTGGACCAGCTTCCGCTGGGCGGGCCGCTTCCCACACCTCTGCGCGGATCTCCCGGGCAACCGGGACGACCGGAACGGCGGGGCACACCGCAACCGCTGCCCCTGGCTGCGCTCCCCAAAGAAGGCCTGGACGTGACCCATCCACCCCGCCAGGGTCGCCCCCGGGGTGGTGGCCAACGCCATCCTCATCGCCCCCTGGCCCCGCTCCACCGGGTGGTGGGGGAGCGGGGACCGAGGATGCACCGGACCCGCGGGTGCTCCCCGAGCCAACGGGTGACCACCCGGGAGCGGTGGACGGCCACGTGGTCGAGGAGGACGGCGGTGACCGGCTCGATGGCCCCGAAGAGGGGCCGGCGCTGAGGGGACCCCACCGGCCACGACGGTCGGGGCCGTGGTCGCCAGCTGGCCGGCCGAGGCCTGGCCGCGGTTCGCCGTCGCCCATGGCGAGAAGGGGCCACGCGGCCCATCGCAGAGCCGTGCCTCAGGCGGGCGAAGGGGGAGAGCGGGCTTGACCGTGCCCGAGGGGCGCCGGCTGCTGGTGGTGGCGCTGCCGCCGCCCGCGAGCTCACCGGGGCCTCGCCTGGTGTGGTCGTGGTGGGGACGAGCCAAGCGCCAGCACACCCGGTGCCGCCACGACCGTCGTCGCGCGCTCCACGGCGGGCACGATCACGCAGGGATCACAACTACGGCAGTCGTAGGGTCGGCGACCGTCCGGGCTGGTAGCTCGCCCGGCCTCAGGGGCTGGGGAGTGAGTCGATCAGGAGGAGGACACGGAAGATTGACACCCCATGACCTGATCGGTATGATCTTGCCATGCGGACAATGTCCGGCATGCGAAACACCTTTGCTGAATTCCCCGCACCAATGCTCCTGCGAGGACTCCCCGGATCCGTATCCGATTGAGTCCCTCGGCACGCCAAGGCACACGTGTCGGGCAGCTTCGACTGGCTATACACAGGCTGATGGCTGATGATTGATGTGGTGTGAGGGGGGCATGCCACCTGACGGGATAGGGAGGGATCAAAGTGAGTGCAAGGCGTCTCCTTGCGAGGCTGACAGGTTTGTGGGCGGTGTTGCTGCTTGCTTACGCCTGCGGAGGTGGCAGCAGCACCAGCGCAGTAGCCCAAGGAGGCACGCCTGTCCCTATTAAACTGGGGGTCATCAACACGCCAGCCCTGAGTGATCTCTTTCTCTTGGAGAACCCACCCGCAGGGCTGAGCCTGCAGAAAGGAAAGAGCTACACGCTGTCCACCACCTCCTTTCAATCCTCCTCGGATGTGGTGCAGGGAATGGCAGCTGGCAGCCTGGACGCTGGCATGGTGGGCTCAGTTGCCATTCTTCCTGCCATTGCCAAGGGGTTGGGCGTCAAGTTCCTAGGAGAGGCCTTCGAGGAGCGAACGGGCTACGGTCAAAGTGACTGGATGGTCTCGACCAACTCTGGGATTACCAGCCTCAGTCAACTCCGTGGCAAGAAGATCGCGACACTAGGACTTGGGACGCCCCTGTATTGGATCGGCAAGTCCTATCTGCAAGAGAAGGCCGGGCTGGTCGAAAATCGTGACTACACATTCGTGGCGCTTCCGTTTTCTGTCATGGATAAGGCGCTTCAGAGCGGTGAAGTAGCTATGGCAAGCATGGTGCCGCCGTACAGCAGCCAAGCGGAGGCAGCAGGCAATGTGAGAACCCTCTTTCGCGACACGGATGAGCAGAACCCCTTCGTGCAGACCCTGCTCGCGGTCAACAGCGACTTCGCCGCTAAGCACCCGAAGGCAGTGCAAGCGCTTGAAGAGGACTGGCAAAAAGTTGCGGAATACGCTGCCGACCCCTCTCATCGCGGTGCCGTCATTGCAGCAACTGCCGCAGCCGTCAAGGTCCCGGCCAGCGCTCTCGGTTTTCTCAGGACGAGGCAAGACTATTACTATCCACCGCATGGCATGATCGACGCCACCGCTCTACAGCAAAACTGGAACTGGTATAAAAGAGTCGGTGGCTCAAGCGAGAGCTTCACCGTCACAAAGTACTTGTTCCCTGGTAGCGCATCTGATGCATGATCGATCGGCCGTGATGGCTGATGGGAAGAGCACCTGTCACAGCTGAGTCGGCGGGCTAGCTATGGATCCGGTCCCTGGTGCGAGCGAGTCGCCCCTCATGGCAAAGGCGAATCAGCTCGGCTCGGCCTCGGCACCTAGAACGGAGTCCACGGGCGGAGTCAATGACAAGCAGGCGGCGAAGATCATCTGTCGTAACGTCACCAAGACATACAGAGGTCGCCGCGGCGAGTTGATACAAGCGTTAGGTGGCGTAAATCTGGAAGTCTGGACAGGTGAGTTCGTATCCATTGTGGGCCCATCTGGGTGCGGAAAGTCAACGTTGTTGTATATCATTGGTGGCTTTCTACCCAGTTCGTCTGGGACCGTCCTAATGGACGGGAGAGAGGTGCGAGGGCCGGATCGAAGCCGTGGAATCGTGTTTCAAGAGCACTCGCTCTTCCCATGGAAGACCGTGCTCGAGAACGTTGCGTACGGTCCGCGGGCACAGGGGCTAGGACGCAGAGAGTCCCGGGAGCGAGCGCGTCACTACTTGGCCTTAGTGGGGCTTCCAGGCATTGAGAATCGCTACCCGAGGGAGCTCTCTGGTGGAATGCGCCAACGCGTGGCCATTGCACGGACGTTGGCGGCCGACGCTGAGGTGGTGCTGCTCGACGAGCCGCTGGGTGCGTTGGACGCATTGAGCAGGGTTCAGCTGCAAGAGGAGTTGGCACGGATCTGGCAGGAAAGCAAGAAGACCATGGTGATGGTCACACATTCGATTGAGGAAGCGATCTTCCTTTCGGATCGCATCTATGTGATGTCTGGCAACCCTGGTACCATGATCGCTGACCTAGACGTTGGCATTCCTCGACCACGCCTTAGACAGTCCTTGCTTCAGCAGGGACGCTACACGAGCCTTGAAGAACATATTTGGAGTCTGCTAAAAGGGACGGGGTTGTCAGTGTGAGCAGGGTCTGGCGGGAGTATGTGAGACCACTGATTGGGATATTGGTGCTGTTAGGGCTGTGGGAGCTGTTGCCAGAGACAGGGCTAGTGGACCGTGAGCTCATGCCACCGTTCAGCCAGGTGATGGGCGATCTTCCAAAGCTGCTCACTTCCACAGGGTTCGGAGCGGCAATGCTGTCTACCGCCACGACCTGGTGGGTTGGTGTCGTTAGTGCGCTTCTGATTGGTGCCCCCCTCGGCATGCTCATGGGGCGGTCGGAGCTCGTGTTCCGTGCATTGAATAGGCCGATTGGTTTGCTCTACTCGATACCTAAGGTTGGTCTAGTGGTGCCCCTCGTGCTGATCTTCGGTGTCGGCTTGTTATCAGTAGGGGGCGTGGTCTTCTTGGGCTGTCTAATCCCGATCGTGACGTCAGCGTACCAAGGAAGTAAGATGACAGCCGTCGAGCACCTGTGGGCGGCGAGGTCGGTTGGCGTTCCGACTTGGATGACGGGCGTACGTGTGGTGCTCCCATCAGCGTTGCCTCATCTCATCTCAGGCACACGGCTGGCTGTTGCGGTTGGCTTGCTAGATGTGCTAGGTGCGCAGTTTGTGGTGCGTCAGTCCGGAGTCGGGGCCTACCTGTATGACAGCTTCGACGTAGGGCAGTTCGTTAGGGTCTGGTCTACCGCAACGGTGGTGGCGGTGTTGGGATTGATAGCTGACCTCTTGTATGTGCGTGTCAGTAAAAGGGTATTCCCATGGGCCATCTAGGCGACATTGGCAGTCGGTGAAGGCAGAGAACAAGGTGATGGGCGGTGTGGTCGCATTGGGACGTAAGTGGAGATCGATCGTTGCCTTTGTTGCGCCGCTTGCCTCCCTCGTATGCGTATGGGAGATCTTGGCGAGGGAGGTGGTGGCGAATCCTTTCAAGATGCCCGAGCCCTTGGAGGTTCTGCATGGCGCGGATGAACTCTGGGCGAGTGGGGTTTTCAGCCCTGCGATCCTGGTCACGGTCGAGCGAATCGGCATAGCGTATGGTGCCTCGCTCATCATCGGATGGGGCGTTGGAACTGCGCTGGGCAGCATCCCATCAGTTGCGGCGGTGCTTCGACCAATCGTCTCCTTCTTCTTCACGATGCCCAAGACCGCCATCTACCCGTCGCTTGTCATCATCTTGGGACTCGGGAGCAGCTCTAAGATCGTGTTCGGAGTGATGCTGGCCGTCTTCCCGATTATCTTGGGAACGGCCACAGCGGTGTCGACCATCGATCAAAAGTTGATCTGGTCCGCTCGCTCGCTCGGAGTGTCACGCGCCCGGACATTCATCGGAGTGGTGATTCCTGCGATGCTCCCAGGGGCAGTAGCGGCGGCTCGAGTCGGGCTGGTTAGTGCTGTCGTGGGCGTTTTCCTCGGCGAGATGATGGTTGGTGCTGATGGGCTTGGCCAATTGATGATGCGAATGAGTACGGCGCTGGATTCGGCCGCGACCTACGCATGCTTGGTGACGGCATGTGTCATTGCGGTCGCTATGGATGGTGTCGTTCTCGCAATCGGCAGAAGGTTGACTTGGTGGAGCGAGGGGTGATGCATGGAAGTCGAGGCTGTGGTGGTGGAGGTTAGGTGGCTCGTCTACGATATGGTGAGAAAGGAATAGGGATGAGGTACGGCGCTTTCCTGCCCACCAGACCTGAGTATCTTGAGGCTGTCGAAGAGCTGGAGGAGGCGGGGTTCTCCGCTGTTTGGTTCCCGGATTTTCAGCTGGTCGGCGCCGACCCGTTCTTGACGATGGCCATGGTGGGGAAGCGCTTGCGACGAGCGGAGATGGGCGTCGCTGTATGCAATCCACGGACCCGCCACCCGATGGTGGTTGCCAACATGATGGCGACCTTGAATCGCTTCTTCCCTGGGCGTCTGGCTCTGGGGGTCGGTGCTGGAGCTTCCCCTCTTCGCGCGATTGGGCTGAGCCCTGCATCGGCTGAGGAGGTTCGGGAATTCGTCCAGTCCTGCAGGCAATTGCTGGAACCCCCTGGGAGGGGTGGGCCTACGTCCCGGAGCCGGCTTCGATTCCTCGATATATCGAGCACTGCGTTGAACACGAAGGACAGGATCCCGATCCGGGTCGCAGCCGGAGGTCCCAAGTCGCTGCGTATGGCGGGAGCTGTGGCGGATGAGGTAATTTTGGGGACGATTCAGCCAGAGCTGGTGGAAGCTGCCATAAGGCATATACGCGATGGGGCACGAGAAGCTGGTCGCGACCCTGATGAGGTGGGGATCGCTGTGCTGGCTGCCATCTACGCTGGGGATGCGTTTGGAGAATTCGATGTGGTCGCTACCCATGTCGGTGGCTACGTGCCAAATATGCTGATCAGCAATTACCGACTGGCCGCCGAGGTCCGTGAAAGGCTGCAACCGGCATTGGTTGCTGCATTCGATGGCGCTCGAGCGGCAATGATAGCGAGATCCTCTACGGCTGATACGAGCGACTACGAGCGATACATGGAAAGCGTACCAGCTGCTTATAGAGATGTGGTGACCATGGAGTCGATTCGTGCCAAGGCGTTTGTGGACGGATATGAGCGGTTTCGCGCCGACTGCGAGCAGCTAGGTGCGTTGGGGGTGGGCATGGTGGTGTTGTTCGCGGACCCTCTCGATGGCCGCGCCCTGGTTCGTGTTGGCAGAGAATGGCTGAGAGCCTGCTGAGGGATAGGAACCCTCGTCTCGGACATCGGATCCTGGATGGTCAGTGCTAAATGCTCAGAGGGAGCGGGAGCGGGCAGCGCAATAGCCGTGCTTAGCCCGGCCGATGAGGTCGGGGCGCTTGGCCGCCTCCCGGGGGACGCCGCAGGGAACCTGCAGGGGATCGAGGAGCCGCAACCGGTCGGCCCAGGAGGGATGAGGCCGACCAGGCGGTGGATGGCATGGACCAGCAAGGGCGCCGTCGCTCGCAGCCGCTTGTGGCAGGCGGGCTGCTTGGGCAGGCCAGCTCGGCATCGGTGGGGGGGCGGCCGGGGCCAGCCCCGGGACGGATGAGATGATCCTCTAGGGGGCGTGGGCATGGATAGGACGAAGCTAACGTACGCGACGAGCGGGCTGTTGGGACCGTCAGCACCGGAGAAGGTGGTGGCGGTCGGGATTCATTGGCAGAGGGGAATCGTCTCGCCGGACGATGCGTTCGGCTCTGTGTTTGCGCCTCTCATCCTCTCGTCAGGGATCATCCCAAGGGTGGCGTGGGTCTTCAGGGAGACGCGCAGACGTGGAGGGCATGTTGCACATGTGTCGATCTGCAACCCTCCGCAGCCCATCATCAATTGTCCGCTGTATTCACATGCCAAAGAGTCAGGCGCCCTGCGGTGCGGGTCGCCTTCTGTTGAGACAGTTCCCGAGGTCGGCCCGATGCCAGAAGACTGGCAGTTTGAGCATCATAGGGCATCGATCTTCTTCGACACCGACCTTTCCAAGAAGATGGAAGAAGTGCAGGCAGAGATCCTCGTGGTGAGCGGTGTGGCAACGAACGTAGCGGTAGAGGGTTCGGTCCGTGATGCCTCCGACCGAGGACTGAAGGTGGTGGTATTATCAGACTGTTGCATTGCTGCGTCGAGCGATCGTCATGAGAACGCTTTAAAGAACATGGAGATGTTGGCGACGGAGATCATGACCGCTGATGAGTATGTTCAATGGCTCAAAGGGGCGAATGGGAGCAGCTGAGTTGTTCAGCTGGTCGCAGGCCCAGCCGTGCGCTAGTGACATGTGCTGAGTGGGCGGTTGAGCTTGCCGAGCGATGATCGATCCATGTCATGGCTTGCGGATCGGTTGGACAGGATCAGGTGATTGAGGAAAGGGCTGAAGGCGTGGCTGAGGGTAAGAAGGCTGGGACGTGGGCCACTCGGCCTGACGAGGCGGACGTCTGGCCTGTGCACGGGTCGAGTTGAATGGTGAATCGCGATCGCAAGAGCACTGTGAATTCGGTGCTACGGGCGTGCCGAATCCTTGAGCTCTTCTCAACGGTTAGCCCTGAGCTGTCGCTGTCGGAGGTAGCCGTTCGGACCGGGCTGAGTCGACCTACTGCGCATCGACTGCTCTCGACCTTGGAGCTAGCCGGATGGGTGGTGCGTTCCTCTACGGGTAAATATCGAATCACGATGAGGCTCTTCAGCATAGGGGCTTCCGCATGGGAGATAGGGTCGCTGAGGGAGGCGGCCAGGCCGGTGTTAAGGAAGCTGGCTGATCTCAGCGCCAACACCGCTTATCTGCTTGTCCCATATGAAGGCCAGGCACTGTGCGCAGAGCGGGTGGAAGCCCACCATCCGATCCGTGTGCATAGCGTGAGTGTGGGCGATCGGATACCGCTGTGGTCGGGCGCAGCGCCTACCGCGATGCTCGCGTTTAGGCCTGACCTTTTGGAATTGGCACTCGGTAGCGGCGAGCTAGATGCAGCAGCAAGAGCTCGTTTGGAAAAACGTCTCTCGGAAGCGCGTAGGAACGGCGTGGTGATCAGCCCAGACGATTTGCTGCCCGGGGTCACTGCCGTTGGGGCCCCTGTGTTTGACGCCTCCGGTAATGCGGTTGCGGGCATGTCGGTGGCTGGGGTTTCTGAGTGGGTGGCGCCGCATTTGGAGCGAGTGGTGGAGCTGGTTGTCGGTGCCGCGGCTGAGCTTTCGGGGTTGCTTGGTTATAACCCTGGTCGTACGAAGGACGACATCGGAGACTAGAGGGTGCCTGAAGGGCCGAGATGAGGTAATGCTCGGGGTAACTGGCTTCGGTCGGTGAGGGGGTGCGATGCCCGATCGATGTGGATGCCCCATCGACCTTTCCGGCGCCGGGTGGGAGCTGATCGGCCCCTGATTCCGCCCGTGGAGCCGGGCGGTCGGCCGGCACCGCCCCGCGACGGGAGATCGGCGCTGGTGCGCAGACCGTGCACGGCGGCTACGGCCACATAACCTGTCACCCTGGCAGACGGTGCGCCACTGTTGGCCCGGCTGGTGGATCGAGGGTCGCCGGGGGAGGTCCCGGCGGTGCTGCGGGAGCGGGAACGCGTGGGACTGGACCACGAGCACCTGCCCATGGATCGAAGGATGCCATCTCCCCGGCGTTGGGTCCAAAGCGAACTGGAGCGCCTGCAACGTCCAGCCGTCCGGGGCCGCCCGATGGGCGGCGGCACGCCGGCCGTCGTGCCGGGCACCGAGGCCGCTCAGGAGCTCGCTTACGTCTCGGACCAGGTCCTCGTCGACCTCGGCGGGATCGACC
>Ga0070737_10005457_pt1 | contig 12131 bp, 13 predicted proteins | sample Coa_R1_10_FD_66438 | JGI IMG/M metagenome (GOLD analysis project Ga0070737, IMG submission 66438) | Surface soil microbial communities from Centralia Pennsylvania, which are recovering from an underground coalmine fire - Coalmine... | ecosystem: Environmental > Terrestrial > Soil > Unclassified... | reverse complement strand
TCGAGGGTCTGTGCCACAACTCGGAAGCGGTCGACGCCCATGGCGCGCCCCTCAAGCTGGAATCCGGGCAGGAGCACGACTTCAAGATCATCAAAATGAATCCGGCGGAAAAGAAAGTCGGACTCAGCATCCGCGCCGTCGGCGAAGAAGCGACCCGCAAGGACGTGGAGGCCTATAAAGCGCCCGCTGCCAGCTCCTCGGGAACCGGCTCCACGATTGGCGAGTTCATGTCGTGGAAGCGCGCCAGCAGCGAAAACAACTAGACAGAGCTTTCTGCGCAGCAAACAAGGCCGCCGGCGAGGGCGGCCTTTTGCATGTCCTGCAAGGGCACTATTTGCCTGCCTTGCCGGTATCGATCCGCAGATTGATGTTGGGTTTGGGGCGATCGTCGAACTGGCTCAAAGTTTTCGTGCCGCTCTTTTTCCCGTCTTTCTCGGCGTATACGTCGTAATCCACGTTCGGGGAGAGCGCCGGGAAACGATAGGTCCCGTCATTCTGTGCGATGTACGTCTTCACGGCCAGGGTCTTGGTGTTTTTCAGATAAACCACCGCGTTGGCGACGGGCTTATCGCTCTTGTCGAGCACCATTCCCGTCAGCGTCCGCGTTGTAACCCGCGTGCTCTTGTGATCGTTGTCGGTTGACGGCGAATCGCCGCTTAGCGGAAGTGTGAGCTGCGCGCTGCAGCTCAACGCCACCAGGATGACAACCAGGATGCCGACTACCTTATACATTTCCCTTCCCTTTCGTCGCTTGCCGGAGAAAGCTGGTCGGATGAGATGCGACCGGATCGTTCGCTCATCCGCTCATCGTTGCTGCTGTGCTATCCAGATCGCGTGCGTCAAAACATGGTGCCTATGAAGATTGTGGAGGCGCAAGTAGCCGGAAGCCCGAAATCAGAAATACGCGAAAGGGCGCAGGCGTGGGAAGGACGGCCCATGGAGCCGGCAAGCCGCTCAGTATTCATCCTCTTCCTCGTCTTCGAGGTCTTCGTCTTCTTCCTCGTCCTCTTCTTCCACGCGCGACAACTCCAAAGGATCGACTCCCACCACTTCGAAGTCGCTTCCGCATTCTGGGCAGGACACGATCTCGCCCTCGTCGACCTCATCTTCTTCGATGTCCAGATCGCTCTCGCATTCAGGACAAATGACCATACTGGCCTCCGCTGTTATGTGTTCTTCCCCATCGAAACAACATCGCACCGCCCGTGCATTTATATTTAGAATCTCTGGGCGGCATCGTCAAGTGATAGACGCTGCCCGGGGACGGAGGTTTCGCGATTTGTGTCGATAACAAAGAGCGTCAATTTTTCTACGACTCGGCGATGCACGCATCCGGCCAGCGCAGGCCGCATCTATTGGGTCTGGCGATTGCGCCGCGACCGGCGCGCTGACCGTCAACCGCAAGGGAGCAAGCCATGCGACGTGCCTCCAGCATGGGACTGAGTTTTCCGCCGTTCACGCGCGCGGTGAAGCAATTGCTCATCGCCAACGGCGCGGTGTTTCTCGCCGTGGCCCTGCTCGGCGTTTTCGCCGGCGGCGCGGAGCGCTGGGTGCAGGTCCACTTCGGATTAGTGCCGGTGCTGGTCGTCCACGGTTGGATCTGGCAACTGGTCACCTACGCCTTTCTTCACGCCGGCCTGTGGCACATTCTGTTCAACATGCTGGCGTTGTGGATGTTCGGCGCGCAGCTGGAACAGGACTGGGGCTACAACATCTTCCTGCAGTTCTACTTTTTCTGCGCCATCGGCGCCGCGCTGACCACGGTCGTGGTCTCCTTTACCGGACTGCTGGGGGCCAGCCCGGTGGTGCCTACCGTGGGCGCTTCGGGCGCCATCTTTGGACTGCTGCTGGCGTTCGGCATTCTCTACGCCGATTCCGAGATCATGGTGTTCCCGCTTCCCTTCCTCATCAAGGCCAAATATTTCATCGCCGGCCTGATCTTCATTGAGGTTTACCTCACGCTCTCGGCGGCGCAACGGCCCGGCGAATCGGTGGCTTATATGGCGCACATGGGAGGGCTGCTGTTCGGCTATATCTGGCTGAAGTTCGTTCCCCGGCGCGGCTTCGGCTACGCGACCTCGGAGCGCATGTACGGCATCCGCAACTCCTACTATCGCTGGAAGCGTCGCCGGGCGGCGCGCAAATTCGAGGTCTACATGCGCAAGCATGATCGCGACGACTATCGCCACGAAGACTACTTCGATGAGTTCGGTAACTTCCGCGATCCCGGCTCGCACCAGCCGCGCAAGAAGAATGGCGATTCGCGGGGGCCGTGGGTGAACTAAGGCAGTTGCCGGTAGGCAGTAGTCAGTTGCCAGTAAGAACCGGGGACTCGCAATATTGCATTGACTTGATCAGCCTATTCAAAGTTCGTCCGACGCAAAGGAATCCCCTGATGACTGGACAACTGGCCACTAGGTCTCCACGACCTTCTCCAGGCTCTCATACACAATCGGAACATCGCAGAGCTCGGGAAGCCTCAGCCAATAGCGGTGCACCTCGGGATCAGCTTGCGCCTCGGCGCGCATTTGCGGCGAGGCCCAATAGCGGAGATGCAGGAAACGGCCAGGGCGGGAGGTGTCGCGATGAAGCGTATCGTGGGAGTAACCTTTCGCCCGCATGAAGCTGTAGAACTCGCGTAGGATGTTCAGGAGTTGATCTTCCTTGCCGGGCTTTGCATCCAATACCGCCAGCGATATGATCTCTTCCTCCATGGCGCTCACCTCTCCTCGATTTTCCTAACGCTTGCCATCCGAAGGCCGTGATTCACCTGCTGCGTATCCTCCGGACCCCGATCATGCCACGATGTTAGCCCGGCGACCCACGGAGCGGAAACTGCGAACGTGTCTGCCGGCCGGATGCTCATGACTTCGTCGGTCCGTTCGTCGGCGCGCGCTTCGGCTCCGGAGGAATCTCCGAGTGCGCCCCGAACAGAAAGCGCGGGTAGCGCACCGCATTGAATTCCGCGCCGATCACGACCACGATCGAAACCAGGTACAGCCAGATGAGCAGCGCGATGGCGGTCGCGACCGAGCCGTAGATGACGTTGTAGTTGGCGAAGCGGTGCAGATACAGGCCGAAGATGACCGTCGAGACAAACCACAGCACTGTGGCCAGCACCGAGCCCGGCAGTACCCGGTGCCAGGGCTGGGTGCGCGGCACGCCGTGATGGTAGATCAGGCCGATCACCGCGATGCTGGTGAGGGCGGCGATGATCCAGCGCAGCGCCGTCCACAGGCCAAGAATATATGGCCCGAGTTCGTGGCCCACGCGGTACATGATCCAGGTCTCGATCTGGTTGCCGAACATCAGCAGCGCCGAGGCAAACACCAGCGGTACGCCGGCGAGAATAACCAGCAGGAACGCGGTCAGACGCTCCCTCACTAGGCCCCACATCTTCGGCATCTGGTAGGCGTTGCGAAAGCCCTGCATCCAGGAGATCATCACGCCCGAACCGGTCCACAGGGTAATGAGCATCACCGTCAGCAGGAACCTCAAGTGCACCGGCTTGCTGCCGGTGAAATACTGCAAGGCCGCCGCGCGCGTGCCTTCCGGCAGGATGCGTCCCAGTGCATGACTCACCTCGCGGATCATCCTTTCCGTGGTATGCAAAGCCGAGAGGGTGGAAGCCACCACCAGGATCGCCGGGAACAGCGTGAAGATGGCGGAGAAGGCCGCCGCCTTGGCAACCGCGAAGCCGTCGTGCTGAAAGGCCCGCCAAAGCGCCATCCGAAAGTGCAGCAGGAACCTCGACATGGGAAGACAGAATGAAGTTTACACAGCCCGGCGCCAAGCGGCGAATGGAAAGCGCGGACCGGCAAGGCCGCATCGTCCCACACCAACGGACATCACGGATAGGGTGAGACCGCGATTAGGGCACAAAGCTTCTCCTCCGCGTCGTCCCAGGTCGCAAAAGGCGCGCGCCCCTTCGGCAAGCTCAGGGACACGCAGGAAACGGGACAGAGAGTGCTCGAGGAAAAGCGGCGGCTACATGGTCACATTAAGCAGCATGCGGGTGCCGCTATCGATTTTGATCTCCTTGGCGTTGGAAGTCAGCACACCATTCTTGTCAAGCTGCAGGCCCTTGATGCCCAATACGCCGGTGGACTCGTTATTGAGAAGCGGGACTTGCTGCTGCGACGAGGATGGAGGCGCCGGTGGTCTTTGCGTTTGCATGTTCAGGCTGTTGCCGTACTCAATGTAGCCGCCGGTATTGAGCGGCTTATTCGGGTTTGGCGCCATGGCCTGGATAAAGCCCTTGATGGGAATTTCTTCCCCCTTGGCCAATTGGATTTTGTCGAAAGCGATGCCCAGGGTGGATTGCTCGCTGCCCTTGGAACGAAGCGTGACCTCGGTCACGTGACCGATGATCTGTGAACCCGGCGGAATGGTCGTGCCGTTGGAAACGTCGATGGCCGAGAAGACCTTGGCCTCAATGGGATCGCCCACTTTGAGTTTTTTGGAGTTGATGTCCTTGGCCAGCTCCACCGTGAACACCCCGTGCTGTTGACCGGCGGTTGCCAAGTGCTGCGTCGCCGCCGGAGTGGAAGAGGTCGCTTGCTGGGCCAGGCACATCGAGCTTGCTAATAGAACGAACGCCAAGCTGCTGAACCGAGTCTTCATAAGAGCTCCTTTCAAAGGCATCAACTAGAATCTTATACCGCAAAATCGGGTAAAAGCCATTCGGCGGGACCGCGGCGGGCCGACATCACTTCCGCTTTTTTGAGATTGCCGCGGGTGAGAAGGACCGAAAGCGCGCAATGCCTTTCCCCTCTGTTCAAAATCTGGCTAGCCCGGCAACGTTAACTACTCAGTAAGTGGCCGAATCCGCCTTCCGGATCATCTATATGGTAAGAGTGGGAAAGGTGTGGGGAACGAAGACGTTGGAACGGCCATACTGCTGAAACAACTCACAAACTACCCTTTCCGTCTCACTAACACGGCTTAGCCGCTGTCCAGCGCGGCCGGCCGGGTAATACGTTGGCAGCCATTATGAAGACCGGACTGAACGCTGTTCTGGATCCTACGCGGCATAGCAGCGAAGCCTTGGAGTTTGAGACCGCGTTGCGGCGAAAAATCGTCGGGCAAGAGGCTGCGGTCGAAAAAATGGCCGAGATCTACCAGATGTTCCTGGCCGGGCTCAATCCGCCGGGACGTCCGGTGGGCAATCTCCTGTTTCTGGGGCCGACCGGCTCGGGCAAAACGCGCGTCGTGGAGGCCACGGCGGAGGCGCTCTTCGGCGACCCTCACGCCTGCATCAAGATCGACTGCGCCGAATTTCAGCACTCGCATGAGATTGCCAAGCTGATCGGCTCGCCGCCGGGATATCTCGGCCATCGCGAGACCCATCCGCTGCTGACCCAGGAGGCGCTGAATCAGTGGCACACCGAAAAGCTCAAGCTCTCCATCGTCCTGTTCGATGAAATCGAGAAGGCGTCCGACGCGCTGTGGCAACTGCTGCTCGGCATTCTGGACAAGGCCACGCTGACCCTGGGCGACAACCGGCGCGTCGATCTCTCGCAGTGCATCATCGTGATGACCGCCAACCTGGGCGCTGCTGAGATGAATGAAATGATCAACGGCACCATGGGCTTCGCGCAGACGCCCGCGCAGTTCGACGCCCGCTTCGATCAGAAGATCGGCCGCACCGCGGTTGAGGCTGCGCGGCGCAAATTCTCGCCCGAGTTCATGAACCGCATTGACAAGGTGGTGGTCTTCCGCATGTTGCGGCGCGAGCACCTGGAGCAGATCCTGGAAATCGAGCTGGGCATTGTGCAGCAGCGCATCCTGCAGGCCACCGGCAACAACCAGTTCGTCTTCAGTTGCACCACCCCGGTGAAGCAGTTTCTATTGCAGGAGGGGACCGACCTGCGCTACGGCGCGCGCCATCTGAAGCGCGCCATCGAGCGCAACATCGTTTTTCCGCTGGCCAACCTAGTCGCCACGGGGCAGGTCAAGCTGGGCGACTTCATTCGCATCGATATCGGCCCCAACGGCAAGCTGACCTTCGTCAAGGAGGCAGAAGGCGCACTGGTCCCTGTGCTGCTGGAGCGCTACCGGCCGGAGGTGGCCGCCCACGCCGCCGCCGCCGGCAAATCCGGCAAGAGCGTGGCCTCCAGCCGCGGACGGGAACTGGGTACTGCCGGCGACAGAAAATAGCCCACCCGTGAAGCCATCGAGTCCCTCTGTGACTGGTGCCGGCAAACGCCTCGCTTACCCCCTGCGCGACAGCGGGGACTGAGAAACGCGGACTTGTTCCTCGCTACAGCAACTCCCCAGCCGCGATCTGCCGCACCAGCGCGCGATCGGCATCGAGAAAGTCCAGCGTGGGCAGCTCACGGCGATGAACCCAGCGGACCTCGCGGAAGATGCGATTTTGCATCTCGCCTTCGTAGTGTTCAACCAGAAAGAAGTGCAGCTCCACGGCGTTGCCGTTTGGATAATGGTGTTGCAATTGGGCGATTTCGGCGCCAATTTCGGCGCGAATCCCCAGCTCTTCCTCAAGCTCGCGCCGGAGCGCCTGGGCGGCGTCCTCGCCGGGCTCAACCTTGCCGCCGGGAAACTCCCACTTCAGCGGCAGCGCCTGATATTCTGTCCGCTGGCAGCACAGGATTTCTTCCCCGCGCACGATCAGCGCCGCCGACACTTGTTTGATCATTCGTTTCCTCGGGTATGCCACACGCGGTTATTTGGCGTGCGTCGGCACAAAAATCGCTCCGCCGGCCTGCCGCCGAGATCGCTTTAAGCCGTCTTCTCCAGGTAAAGGCCAACCAGTCGCGCGCAGTGCTCCACCAGTTGGCGATTATCGGCCTGGAATGCCGCCGCTGTGTGACTATCGATGTCGAGCTCGCCCACGACCTCGCCGTTGACGCGAATGGGCGCGACGATTTCCGACTTGGTTTCGAGCGAGCACGCCAGGTAACGGGGATCGGCGTTTACGTCGTCAACAATCACCGTGCGGCCGGAGGAAGCGGCCGCGCCGCAGATTCCCTGGTCCAGCGGGATTCGCGTGTGCGGCGTCGGGGCGCCGACGTAGGGACCAAGCACCAGCATCGGCTCGCCGCCATTTGTGGATTTTTCGATCATGTAGAAGCCGACCCAGTTGTAGTAAGACAGGCATTCCTGCAAGCGCCTGACGATGAGGGTCATCAGCTCTTCGACGCTGGCGGCAGCATCCGCGGCGGCCGCGAGTTCTTGCGCGAGCTGTTGCTGCGGGGTGGTCATGGACGTTCTTTTTATCATACGGGCTTTTTCGCAGTTCGCTCTTCGCCGGTTGGCCCTTAGCTCTTAGCAAACATGCCGACGTTTTTACAGCTTGTTTCACAAAGATCTCATCCCGAGCGAGCGCCGCGATCGAGTTTGGCCGCGCCGCCTTTCGGCGCGGTCGCGGCGCGAGTCGAGAGGCCCTATGCTACAGAAGAAGGCGCGCTGGATAGGGGTCCTTCGACTCCGCGCCCGCCCGGCTCGCAAAACCGGCGAGCCGGGAAAAGCTGAGGCGGGCAGCTACGCTCAGGATGACACCATTCCGTTCCCATCCGGCTGGCAAACCGGCGCGCCGGGAAAAGCGAGGCGGGCAGCTACGCTCAGGATGACACCATTCCGTTCCCATCCGGCTGGCAAATCCGCGAGCCGGGAAAAGCGAGGCGGGCAGCTACGCTCAGGATGACACCATGATTTGAATCCGCAAGATTCATGAAGAATCCGAAACTGAGCGAAGATTCAAAAGCCACGGGCTAAGCGCCAATCCGCCGAATTCCTGCCGGCTGCTTGAAGTGCTCCGGATGCAGCGCCCAGGCGATGGCGTCGAATCCCCCCAGCAAGCTGGTCGCCGGCGTATTGAGCAGCTCGTCCCTGATGCAAAACACCCGTCGCTCCCGCGCCGCCGGTAAATCTTGCCACCGGCGCTGTTCGACGATCTTCTCCAGCGGCACGCGGTCGCCTGCGCCGCACCACGCCGCCAGGATGATCTCCGGCTCGGCTGCGACCACTTCTTCGGCAGCGATGGTCTTGCCCGGCGTACCGATGAATTCGCCTCCCGCCGCCTCGACCAACTCGGCCACCCAGGGCTGAGAGGCGATGATGGGCTTTCCCCACTCTTCACAGAAGACCTTCACCTTGGCCAGCGGCGCGGTGCGCTCTCGCACCTCTTCGATCCGCGTTTGCATTCGGGAGATGGCTGCCTCGCCGCGCTCGGCCGCTCCCATGACCCCGGCAATCGCGGCGATATCGGTGTAGATGTCGGCCAGCGAATGCGGTGCGAGCCCGAGGAATCGCACGCCTGCCTTGAGAATTTCCGCTACAGCTTCTAGTTGATACGGCACGGACGCCAGGACCAGATCAGGCCGCGCCGCCAGAATCTGCCCGGTCTGCGCGCTCCATGAATCGGGCACGATGAGGCGCGAGCCATCGGCCACTTCGGGGCACACATCGGCGCAGTACTTGGTGCAGGCGACAAGGCGCTCCAGCAAGCCCAAATCGCGCAAAGTGACGGTCGCGCTGGGCTGCAGCGAGACAATGCGTCGCGGGGTGTGGTCGGTAGAGCTCAATCCGTTGATTATATGAGGGCGCTTTGAACGCCGCTGAAGGCAGGCTCCCACACCAGGCGACAAAGAATCTATGATTCATTCGTGCGGATCGTGCCTTTGCACATCATGGGAGCGGCAAAGTGTAGTGTGGCGGCAATGGCCTCGATCTGAAACACGATCTGTGTCTCTGTGCCGGAGCTTGCTTCCGCGCAGTCCCGGAGTGCCGAAAAAACTGTATGTACTCTGCCGAGCTTTTGGATCACTTCCAGCACCCGCGTAACTCCGGCGACCTGCCCGATGCGACGAACCGCGCGCGCATCGAGAACCCGGCGTGCGGCGACATCCTGGAGCTGGCGGTGAAGATCGCCGCCGGCCGCGTCGAGGAGATCCGCTTCCGCGCCAAGGGCTGTGTGCCGGCGATGGCTTGCGCTTCGGCGGTGACGGAACTCGCGAAAGACAAATTCGTAGCTGAGGCCCGAGCGATTACCAAGGAGGATGTTGTTCGCGCAGTCGGCGGTTTGCCGCCGGCTTCCGGACACGCGGCGCAACTCGCGGTCGAGACACTGCGGGCCGCGCTCAAAACCGAGTAGTCAGCCGGTCTCACCGCCGCCGAGCGGGGGGCCTGCCGGCCGCGCCCGGACGAGACCTCCCGGGCTGGTAGGCAAAGCGGCCTTGGCCTGGCCGAAATGCCAAAAAGGGAATGCCGTCAGATTTGGGCTTAGAAGGCCGCAGGGACAATTTGCCGTCTCCAAGGTCGAGGTCTCCGCCGATCGTCGAAATTTGACCCTGTGCTCATGGCGCACACCCCACTCTAGGAAGCCTGGTATGCCGAAGTTTCGCCTCGAGCTTTGAAGCGGCCCTGTTTTGCCGGAACAGCGGTCCAAAAACCTGCTCCTAACCGCCGCAAAAGCCCCCAAGGAAAACAAGCCTCGGAAGCCGCGCTGGGGCAGCCGGAAGCCGGATTTTTTCCGGCAAATTAATGTCGCCGCTTCTTGGCGGCCGGCATCTCACAGTTGGACCAGGTTTTGCACTTGCTTTCTGAATGCAAAGCTGGGTAGGATAGAGATGTCCTCCAATCGTCGGACTTCCCGTGCCGGCGGTCCTCGCGCCGAATTTTCCAAGCGCCAGACGGACGTAACTGAATCGAACCGATTTTTTCAGTGAAAGTATCCAACCGCAGGCCACGCCGGCGAGTCACCAATACGCAAGTGCGCAGGCCCAAATAGCGGTTCACAAATGTGGGACCCTGCTACCTGCAGGGCAAACATACGAGAGAAACATGAATCAAGGAATGAATCCTCCTTCCGGACCTCCCGGAGGGAAGGGACGCAGACGGCGGCGCGGCCGCCGTGCTCACCCCGGTGCGCCCGCGGGCGCGATGGGGGGGCAAGGTCGTGGGCAGGTCTCGCACGGCGCGGCATCACAACACTCTGGACCACAAAATCGGCACGGCGCCGGCAAGAATCGGCAAAACGGGCATCGCCTGGGCCGGGTCCGCGGCGATCGCAATCCGGCTGCCGGCGGCATCTACACTGCGCCCATGGACCACAGCTACCGCGCTTTGCAGGGCGGCGACAACGGCCATCAGCGCAAGGGCAATCGCGGACGGGCGGGGCAGCCGCAGGGAAGGCCGTTCATGGCGCCGGACCCGGAGCCGCTCCCGGTGACCTCCGAGAACGCGGCCACTCGCATCTTCGCTTTTGTCGATGACCTGTTCTTCCTGGCCAAGATCCAGGAGACGGCGCGCAAGATGAACGTGAAGGTGGAGTTCGTCAAGACCGACAAAGAGCTGCAGGAAAAGATGGGTCAGAATGGCGAGGACAAACCGTCGCTGATCATCTTCGACCTGAATAATGCCGGGGCCAAGCCGCTGACCACCATCCCCAAGCTCAAGTCGAAGCTGAAGAAGGCGACCAACATCATCGGCTTCGTCTCGCACGTGCAAGGCGATCTGAAGGTGAAAGCGCAAGAGGCCGGCTGCGACATGGTCCTGCCGCGCTCCGCGTTCTCGCAGAACCTGGCGCAACTGCTGCGCCGCCACGGCGCGCCGGAAGAAGTACAGCAGCCCGAGCAACCGCAGCCGCAGCCGGAAGCACCGCCGGAACCTCCGCCGGGTCCCTAGCTTGTTCTGCAATCTACCCTGGGTTGTGCTGCGCTCTTCAAAGGAGCATGTTGAACGTGCGTGTGTGGGGTTGGCTTGGGGAGACTCTGATTCAGTTCGAGCGAAGTCCCTCAGCGGCTAAAGCCGCGGTTCATTCGCGGCATTTACGGACGGCCTAAAAGCCGTCCCTTTCAAAACCAGACGTAATCAGAGTTTTTTAGGCGATCGGGTGACCGGTTATTCTTCCGGGCATCTCGCAATGGGGAAACCGCATAGCAAATTTGTATATGCTGCGCACTCTGCCGGCAGTGCTGCTCGTGGCAATTTTTCTCTGCGTTCCGTCGGGCGCGCAGAGTCCTAAACAGGACCAGGCGCCGGTCCCCGCAAATTTGCCTTCCGATCCGTCGGCGTCGATACAGTCCACCCGCGCGAAGTGGGACAACTTCGTGCGCGAGACGGCCGGTCCGCTGAGCTTCGGGGCCGGCGTTTTTAACGCTGCCTTCTCGCAAGCCACCCAAACGGACCCGAAATATGGGACCGGCGGGGCAGCTTTTGGCCAGCGCCTCGGCGCCTCCTGGGCCGACATCGCCACGCAGAATTTCTTCGGCGACTTCGTCGTCGCTTCCGTCTTTCACGAGGACCCGCGCTACCACCGTCTTGGTCCTGGACACAGCCTTGTGTACCGCATTGGTTATGCCATCAGCCGCGCCGTGGTAATTCGTAAAGACACCGGAGGCAACACCTTCAACTTTGACAACTTTCTGGGCAGCGCCATGAGCACCGGACTTTCCAACATTTATTACCCGCCTCCCAGCCGCACTACGGGGGCCAACTTGAGCCACTACTGGATCGACATTGCCGACAACGGGTTTGTAAACCTGGCCCCCGAATTCTGGCCCGACTTTCGCGACAAGGTTTTCCGGCGCCATCACGGAACTGGGGCTGCAGATGGCGTGAATGGAAACTAGGATTGCGAGGTTGTCAGACTCCGTGCGGTACTGAATTGTCTACCGTAATCGGCTGCCTGCTGCCCTGGCTCCTAATGACAGGTCCCTTGATTAACCGTAATCGGACCGTAATAGCCCGAACTGGCCCCGTTCGCCACAACTTCGAGATAGTACTGGCCGGCGGCGATGCTGCATGGGATATCAAAGTACGTCGTCACGGTCAGGTTGGGAGCATTAACCACCATGTTGCTGTGATCATGGGTCCTGCAATATGTGACCGGGGCCGTTGGACCACTCTCCCCTTCTAGGGTCAGCCGTACCAAGGGATAGTTGCTGGCATTCTGCAGATTATCGCCGAACATGTTCGTCTGCGATACTCCATTGAACAACAATCCAGAGATCGGGATATTGGTCTGCCCGCCAGTAAGGGACCCGGAGGGAGGGTTCGTAATAATCGGTTCCCAAGGCGCGCCTTGGGGCGGATGCTCTGTAAAACCGGCGGGTGTGTAAATGACGGGGTTATGCATCGCAAACAGGTCGGTCAACAACACCTGCCCC
>Ga0070737_10005456_pt1 | contig 12138 bp, 12 predicted proteins | sample Coa_R1_10_FD_66438 | JGI IMG/M metagenome (GOLD analysis project Ga0070737, IMG submission 66438) | Surface soil microbial communities from Centralia Pennsylvania, which are recovering from an underground coalmine fire - Coalmine... | ecosystem: Environmental > Terrestrial > Soil > Unclassified... | reverse complement strand
TGCAGAGATCTGGTAACTTGCTTGCTAACTTTGACAGGGAAGCAGTGGATGTATTAACATCCATTATCAGAGAATCAGGAATTGATGTAATTACTGAGTCCCGTGTGGTTGAGATAAGAAAAAATGGAGATGAGTACCTTGTTGTAATTGAAAGGTCTGGAAATAGAGTTGAAATCAATGCAGACCTGGTCGTTCACGGGGCAGGAAGGGAATTTGATTCAGATATGGGTCTTGATCTTGCCGGTATTGAATGGAATAGAAGGGGGGTCAGGGTTAATGAGTACCTGCAGAGTGTCTCGAATCCCAGAGTTTACGCTGCCGGTGATTCAGCCGACACACCGGCGCCAAAACTTACGCCTGTGGCGGTCATGGAGGGGGAGGTCGTAGCAGAGAATATTCTCAAGGGCAATTCAAAAAGAGCAGATTACCGTGCAATTCCAACAACGGTGTTTTCCACACCCCCGCTGGCAATGGTGGGCATTACCGAAGACGAGGCGAGAAAGAACAGTTCTAATGTAACAATAAGGAAGGGAGAGATGACTTCATGGTACAATTCACGAAGGCGATCACTTCCAAAGACATTCTACAAGGTAATTCTCGACAGTAATGGTGAGGATATCCTTGGTGCTCATATTCTGGGAGAAAATTCAGAAGAGGTCATCAATGTTTTTTCTCTGGCAATATGGCATGCTTTGAAAGTTTCAGATCTCAGGTCTATGCCTTTCACTTATCCGTCTGATGTCTATGACATAAAGTACATGCTTTAGGCCAGGACAGTCGGTGTTTCAAGAACGACATCTTTTAAAAGTGTCTTGGCAGCTACCACCTTCAGGAAAGAAACATAAATTTCAGTTCTGAGTTGAAGAGAGTGATCGAATGACTAAAATCAGAAAGTTTGTTGCAGACTCCATAGGTACAGCAGTATTCTGGACAGTAATATATACTCCCATATATCTCCTCGCCTCAAGAAGTATAGATTATGCCTTTTTAGGCCTCGCTTTGTCAGCGGTTGTTGAGGTAGCGTTTGGTGGGCTCTTTGGAAAATTCCTTGACTGGTTCAGAAAAGAAGTAAGGGCCTCTTCATGAATGCTCACTATAGATTAAGTAGAAGCTGACCTGGATTCTTTCTTTTTAAATACTCCAGCGGTCCATTGGTTTAAACTTTGAATGTATCATTTCTGGAAACTTCTATGCATTTGGTGAGAGAATGAAAGTAGTTCCCTCTATCTTCCTTGGGGCAACCTCAATCCTCCTGCCAACTTATTTATGATAGCGCCTCCGTATTCACAAGACTCGAACGCATACGTTCACTTGAATACTTTTCTGATCTTGTTTATAAGTTTCTAAACATCAGCTCGATTCATTCAAATCCTATTCCTTCCATTTACGTTTGTTTTTATGAGCTGTTGAAGGTCAATGTCATACATCCTCTAGACGTGTAACACTATGCCAAATAATTCCTCACCGGCGCCGCCAATGAATGTAACACAGCAAATGAGTGCATCTGTACCTTTATATTCATCATCGATCTGGAAGCCGCAGCCCTCGGGAGATGGAGGACCAGCTTTTCAAAAAGAGCTAAATGTCACACTAGACTTCTCTAGAAGCTATGAAATCTTAGATGGCCATAGAAATGAGGATGAGAATATTTCATTAATAGGAAGAAAAGGCAAATTTACAAGTCGACTTGAGTAATGTTGGAGTTGGGAAACAAGGGAATGAAGCTAGGGATCCCCTCACTTCTTAAATGATTAATGAATGAAAGAATGAGATAAAGGCATTGAAAAAAGCAGACTGGATAAGTTTAGAGGCAAATTAATGATACGGAAGCAGGGCAAGGTATCAACTTCATTACATAATATTGTACCTAGCAGTTCACCGTAAAACACCATTTGGACGGACTTAAAAACGGGCCCGCCGGGATTTGAACCCGGATTATAGGCTCCGGAGGCCTAGGTGATATCCCTTACACTACGGGCCCTTTAGCTCTTGTATCCAATGTCCCTGAGTAATTTTTTCCTTTCGTTCTTCTTCTCAGAATCTTCGACGCCGAGAGGAGAGAATCCATCAATAACGCCCAAAACCCCATTTCCACCTTCTGTCTTGGCAACCACAACTATAAGAGGATTTGCTGTGGCAGCGAAAATCCTACCAACTTCCTGGCAGTTTTTAACCTGGTTCAGTATGTTGATCGGGTAAGCGTCACGCAACAGGATTATGAAAGTATGCCCTGCGGAAATTTTCTTCAAATTCGAAAGTGCTGCATTTACGAGTTCTTCATCATTGCCTTCGTATCTGAGAAGTCGGGGGCCGGAGGCCTCAGAAAATGCAACGGCATACCTGCATTTTGGTACGGATGTTCTGATTATCTCGTTAAGGTCCTCAACTGTTTTGATGAAGTGTGAATAACCCAGAATAATGTTTGATCCCTCAGGCAGATCGATTTCCACAAGTTCCAGCTGCACCATGCCTTTCGAATCACTACGAAGTATTTATTACAAACCATCTGACCTCTTGTGAAGTTTATTTAGCATCAGGCATTTTCCACCTGTCACATGGAATTCTATGAGACCATAGGGAAGCTGATAAATTCAGGAGCGATCAGGAACAAGGAAAGCCTGCAGAAGGAGAAGATAAGGCTCTCAAGGCAGATGAATCTGGACAGGATTCCAAGCGATGTGGAAATATTGAGATCCGGTTTTGTCGGGAAGGACCATGAAAAGCTTCTCAGGTTGAAGCCCACGAGGACAATTTCTGGGGTGGCAGTGGTTGCGGCCATGACTTCTCCCGAGGATTGCCCCCATGGCAGGTGCCTCTACTGTCCAGGAGGCGTTAGCTACAATTCCCCGCAGGCGTATACAGGATATGAACCGGCTGCTCTGAGGGGGAGGATGAACAATTACGATCCTTACCTCATAACATTCAACCGTCTTAAGCAGCTTGAGAACATCGGGCACGATACTAGCAAGGTCGACCTGATAATAATGGGTGGCACATTCACTGCGAGAACACCAGAATATCAAAGATGGTTCGTGAAGGGCTGTCTGGACGGAATGAACGGAACTGTTTCGGAAACGCTGGAGGAAGCAATCTCATTAAATGAAAATTCACACAGAAGATGTGTCGGACTTACCGTAGAGACCAAGCCAGACTGGTTCTATCAGCCACAGATAGACCTTGCCCTCAGCTATGGCACCACAAAGGTGGAACTTGGAGCACAGGTGCTTGATGAGAAGGTTCTCAGGATAAATGGTCGCGGGCATGGCGTCAAGGAAATTATTGATTCCACCAAGCTGGCGAAGGATGCAGGTCTAAAGATCGTTTACCACATAATGCCGGGGATGTATGGTTCTGACAGGGAAACGGATATTGAAAGTTTCAGAAAGCTCGTTGGGGACCCGGAATTCAAGCCTGATATGCTAAAAATTTACCCAACGCTTGTTGTGAAAGGTACAGCTCTTTACAAGCTTTGGAAAGCGGGTCATTATATCCCTCTCGACACAGTTGATGCATCGGACCTAATAACCGAATTCCTCAAAATCACCCCGCCCTGGATTCGGATACAGCGGATGCAGAGGGACATACCCGTAAATTTCATTGAGGCTGGAGTTAAACGGAGTGACATAAGAAACATTGTGGAGAAAAACCTGAAGCATGCCGGAGCTGATGTCTGGGAGATCAGGCAGCGCGAAGTGGGATTCTCCGAGCAGATTCACAAGGAACCTGCTCTCATAAGGAGGGAATATGAAGCATCGGGTGGTGAAGAGATCTTTCTCTCATATGAATCTGATCGTGAAATACTTGGGTTCCTCAGGCTCCGAATCCTTTCAGGAAAAGTGGCAAGGCCAGAACTTGATGCTGGGGCTGTTGTCAGAGAGATCAAGGTTCTCGGTCAGGTTGTGCCTATTGGTGCCAGACCGGAGGATCAATGGCAGCATAGGGGGCTTGGCAGGAAACTTATGGCAGAGGCTGAAAGGATAGCGTCCGAATCATATGGCCGCGGTGGCATTGCCGTGATAAGCGGAATTGGTGTAAGAAATTACTTCAGACAGCTGGGTTATGAAAGGGCCGGCCCATACATGGTAAAGAACTTCAGCCGCTAAAACTCAGCAACTGGTAAAGAAACTTTGAAGTTTTTCCTGGCGTTACCGAAAATCAAGGATTTTGATCATAAACATAACTTAAATACTACATCTTCATGAAGTGAGGAAACCGATGATTGTTGCATTCGCGGCAGTGGCCCTGGTTTTACTAGGCCTGACTGTCTACCTGATTTACACAATAGTCGGAGCTGAGAAATTTTGATCTCATTCTTAATTGGTGATTCCGTAGCCTCTCAATCCGGTTCCTCATTCTGGGGCCAGCTGTTTGCACAGGATCGTCTCCTCTCAGGATCAATAATTATTCTTGTTTACATACTTATTGCAACCCTGTTTGGCTTAGCTATATCCAATTACATTAAGAAATTATACAGAGGCGAACCGAACTGGTTTGACCATATTGCAGGCCCTGTGGTATCTTTCTTTGAAAGGCTCCTTGGTGAGGATCAGAGCAAGGGTATGACATTCAAGGAATATTTCAGGGCACTGCTTATCTTTAACGCGGCCGCCGGTATCATAACCTTTGCGGCATTGTATTTTCAAAGATATCTGCCATTTTCCGGCACATCCTACCAGTTCTCGCTTTCACTGAGCTTCAACACGATATCGAGCTTCCTTACAAACACCGACCTCCAACATTATTCTGGACCCCAGGATCTCTCATACTTCTCCACAACATTTGTGATAATAGGGCTTATGTTCCTTTCAGCAGGCACCGGATTTGCAGCCTCGATGGCATTTATAAGAGGCATAATTGAGGACAAGGGAACAATTGGCAATTTCTATCACGATTTCCTTGTTTCGATATTCTACCTGATCTTTCCGCTTGTGATAATAGCAACAATAATACTGCTGATTCTGGGTGTTCCAAGCACACTGAACACATACGTGATCGTGCATCCGTTCATGGGCTTGGGATCGCAGATACTCCCTCTGGGGCCGGTGGCACCGTTTGAAGCAATAAAGAACATAGGGACAAATGGTGGCGGCTTCTATTCGGCCAATGCCGGGTATCCCCTGGAGAATCCGAACTGGTTCAGCAATCTCGTCGAATTTGTCAGCTTCACAGTTATACCGCTGGGGTCCCTCCTGAGTCTTGGAAGGGTGTTTGAAAGCAGGGGATTCGGCAACATGCTATATGGCGTTGTGATTGCAATATTTCTTTTCACAACGTACCTCACATTCTTCGGGGAATATGCCGGGATTCCGGCAATAACATCGCTAGGGACGCTCTACACTGGGAATATCCTCGGAAAGGAAGTAGCTATTGGCATTTCCCAATCATCGATATTCTCAACAGGGGCCGTCTTCACGTCCACGGGGGCAGCAGACAGCATTCTGTTAGCCTTCACCCCGGCAGGGGTTTTGGGTCTTTTTGGAAATCTTCTCCTCAACGATCCCCTGGGAGGTATTGGCACCGGCATCATGAATATGTTCACCTTTGTGATATTTGCTATGTTCATCACATCCCTGATGGTTGGCAAACTTCCGGAGATAATGGGATTAAAGATCGGTTCCAGGGAAATAAGGTATTCAACCCTTTCACTTGTAACCCATCCCCTTCTAATTCTGATCCCGTTCGGCATAACCTTGCTGTTTCCTTCGCTGATACTGGGGGATGCCAGCACAAAAACGGACATCATCTCGCAGGTGCTATATGAATTCGCAAGCGCCGCCTCAAACAACGGCTCAGAGATAGGCGGATTTGTCACAAACACGGCATTCTTCAACATAGTGGATGGTGCTCTTATGCTCCTGGGCCGCTATATTCTGATCGGACTGCAGTTACTAATAGCCCAATCCTTCGCGTTCAAGAGTCCAAAGATTCAGTTTGGCAGAAGCGTTGACCCGGGCTCCCCGCTCTTTGGTCTCATGCTCTTCTCCACGATGATTCTTGTGGGCATTCTTTCATTCTTCCCAATTCTTGCACTGGGGCCGTTCCTTTCCTGGGCAAAGGACTTCAATTTCCTGACGGCGGTGATCTTTCCTTGAACAGATATCTGGAAGCATTCCTGGATTCCCTGGAGAGCTTCAACCCGGCCAGACTTTTCTCAAATCCGGTTATGTTTGTAACCGAGGTGGCACTCCTTATTGCCCTGTTTGCAACATTTTACCCATCAAGCTTCGATTTGCCCTCTTCCCCCGTCTACAGGCAGTTCTATGTGGCCGTTGATGTTCTGCTTTTCCTCACGATATGGTTCTCGAACCTCAGCACCTCGCTATCCGAGGGGAAAAGCAAGGCAATAACCGCCTCACTCAGAAAGCTGAAGAAGGATGTTCCGGCAAGAAAGTTGCTGCAGAACGGTGAGGAGCAGGAGACAGAATACTCCCAGCTGCGGGCAGGTGACATTCTAATAGTTAAGGCTGGGGAAACCATCCCAATCGACGGCGAAATAATATCGGGTGCGGGTTACGTCAACGAATCAAGCATGACCGGGGAATCCAGACCGGTCAGAAAGATTAAGGGTGACAGTGTAACAGGTGGAACAGTTCTTGTTACAGATTCAATAAGGATTCGGGTTACGAACAATCCCGGAGAAACATTCCTGGACAAGATGATTAGCATAGTTGAGAGCGCCAAGCGTGAAAGAACACCTAACGAGATTGCACTAAGCGTCTTCCTTTCAGGAGTCACACTGATCTTTCTCGTCGTTGTCGCCTCACTCTTTTCCACCTCTATATTTCTATCCGCAAGGCCGGACATCATCATACTTATTGTGCTTCTCATAGCCCTCATACCTACAACAATCGGCGCCCTTCTGCCCGCCATTGGGATAGCGTCCATAAATAAGATATCAGAATTCAATGTAATAGCAAAGAGCGGCAGGTCAATCGAAAACGCCGGCGACATTGATACTATTATACTGGACAAGACAGGCACAGTTACTATGGGAGAGAGGGAGGCGGTCAGATTCTATCCGAATAAGGGCATAGACTATGGAGATTTCGTCAGATACTGTGCGATGGCTTCATTGGATGACGAGACAAAGGAGGGGATTTCCATAGTAAAGCTGGCAGAAAAGGAGAATGTGAAGGTAAGCAGGAAGGATGTAGACGGCTACCAGTTTATACCATTCTCTGCTGAAACCAAGTACAGCGGAATTACCAGCGAAGGGGACGAGATAATAAAGGGCGCGCTGAAAGCACTGGTCGACCGCTTCAAAATTTCCGATATCTACATTGAAGGCCTGTGCAAGGAGATATCAATGAAAGGTGGCACAGCCCTGGCCGTTGTGAGGAACAACGAATTCATCGGTGTTATTGAATTGAACGATATGCTGAAGCCTGGAATACGGCAGAGGCTGGACAGCCTGAAGAAGATGAACATCAAGACAATAATGTGCACCGGCGATGATGAGGTGACAGCATCTTACATCGCTAGGGAGAGTGGGATCGACGAGTATGTTGCCAACAGCACTCCCATGGACAAGTACAATGTCGTTGTGAAGGAAAAGGAACAACAGAGAATGGTTGCAATGGTGGGGGACGGCACAAATGATGCTCCGGCCCTTGCGAAGGCAGACGTCGGACTGGCAATGAACAGTGGTACCCCAGCTGCCAAGGAGGCTGCCAACATGGTAGATCTGGACAACGATCCCACAAAGCTGATGGACATTATATTCCTGGGAAAACAGGTTCTTATCACCAGGGGCGCACTTACGGCTTTCAGCGTGGCGAACGATTTCTCCAAATACTTCGTTATTGTTCCGGCCATGTTTGCAACTTTTCCGCAGCTGCAGTTCCTCAATGTGCTGGGTCTGGAGAACCCAATTGTGGCAATAACTGCAGCACTGATCTTCAACACTCTGATAATTCTGGCCCTGATACCTCTGGCCGTCAGAGGTGTGAGATACAGGCCTTCATCAATAAAGGAGCTCCTTAAGAGAAACATCCTTATTTACGGGCTCGGAGGTGTTGTCATGCCTTTCATTGCAATCAAGATCATCTACACTTTCATGATCGTAGGGGGGGTGGTCTGGTGAATTCTAAACTCAAACCAGTTGTCATGGCGGTCCTCATTCTGTTCTTGTTTGGCTTTATATTCCCAACGGTCACTTCACTGGTAGCTGATCATGCGATTCCATTCAAGGCAAACGGGTCCCTGATAAAGCAAAACGGCACCATATACGGATCGTATCTCCTGGCCGAAGCGTTCAACGCATCGTTCTTTTTCCAGCCACGGCCCTCTGATACTAATTACAATCTTTCAGAGTCAGGTGGGCCTTCAGGATCGCTTGGGAGCAATCTCACACTTAACCAGACACTTCAATATCTTCACCAGTTCATGTCTATGAACCCGGGAATCAACGTTTCGGAGATACCTTACGCAATGGTCGCCCCATCAGCGTCAGGTCTGGATCCGAACATACCCGTTCAGGGGGCAGAGGTCCAGGAGCCTAGGATTGAAAGATCAATCAGTTCTCTTTTCAGTTCCCGTGGTAAATCTGTGAACGAGTCTGCAGTTTATTCCTTCCTAAATGAAACAATCAGGAGCTACGAGGAGCAGAACTTTCCCCTATTTGGTTCATACTACGTGAACACTGTGCAACTGAACCTGGCTATCATAGGTTATTTGCAGAAAAACGGGGTGCTGCCGCCAAACGTTCTAGGATAATTATCTTCTGATCACTGCAGTGTCGCATCTGCTCCCCTTCACAAGTGACTTAAGGCTGCTGTTTATCCTGATTTTCCCCTTCTCGTTTGGCCTGATGCCCATGATCATGAGGTCTGGTCTCACCGATCTGCTAAGCTGCTCCACCTCATCGTTCAGGTTGTTGGAAAAATTTGGCCTGACCACCGTTATGTTGTCTCCGAAGGAAGAGACTATCTGACCCAGGTTGTCAAAAAGCTGCTGGAAACCGTGAGTTTTCCTGACATCGTAGGATCTGAGGTCTGCGAAAATAATCTCTGATTTAAGCGCCTTCTTCAGGTGCAGGGCGAAGCTTACCGCCGGTCTTGTGTTAATTGTTTCAGATAGGGGCACCAGTATCCTTCGGTAAGGAAAGTGACTCCCGTTGATGCTGAATATCACAGCAGGAATTGAGGCATTCTTCAGGACAAAGTCAGCAATACTTCCAAATACTGACGCTGATAGGGGAGATCGTCTGAAAGTGCCCATGAGGATGAAATCATACCCCCTGCTGTTTGCCTCTTCAATTATGCCATGCTTTATTGATCTGGCAGTCCTGACCTTAGGTATGACCTTGATATTCTGGTCCTTGCCGTCCCTATAGGCCCTGGTAATTACAGAGACCTTGTCGCTCCAAGTGACTTCCCTTGTCTCCTCCTTTATGGTTAGTGCCGTGATTTCCATGCTGTATTCATGGGAAAGGGCAAAAGCTATTTCCAGAACAGTTCTGGATCGGTCCCCTTTCGCCATGGGAACTACAGCCCTGTCAAAGTGAAACAGGTATGAGCGTGAGGTCTCGAACATACTTAATATATAAACAATTATAAATATATACTTTTCATCCCAACAACCAGAACGAGGTACATGGTTAAAGTTGTTCAGACATTATCTGAAGGTTTCGGATTTTCGGTACCAGATTTGTGTCAGACAAATTCTTGGAGCCTCCGGAACCATGACAGTTCGTGTCACTTCTGTAATTCATGGTGGTGTGACTGGAGATAGCTTGTGTAGTTATAGAAGGAAAGCGTATAAGCGGTTACTCATCGGCCAGAGAACTGATCGGCCTGGGGGGAGACCAGATCTTTGTGGTTGACAGGGACGCCATATATAACGATAGACTTAACTTCAGGCTATATTCAGAGATTTCAAAGTTCTTTGATACAGTCCTGATGAACTTCCCCAGAAACATCAGCGACCTGATTGACTCCCTCGTCGCCGGAGGTTTCAGAATTGTGATTTCTCCCAGGACAGGAGAACTGGAAATGCAGAAATATATGGAAATCACAGATCAAATAGTGGTTCCAGCTTCCGGGAATGTTGAATCATTCCGCAGGCTCGGTGGAAGGTATGCCATTTCCGACGGAATGACATTGCATGGCTTTGATCTCCTTTATAACACCGGCACCCCTCTTAAAGGCGACCAGTTCTGCAACATAAAGGGATTCCCGAATGAGATAAAGGGGTTAATCAGAGCCTAGAAGGACACATTTTTTGTAATAAATCGTTCAAGTAAAAAATAAATATGACTAAGGAGTGCATTCTTATTGACAGATGCTGTGGTAAAGCCGAGGGTTGAGCCTTTTGTGAACGGACTTTCCGTTGTGAACCTGCTCTTCTCCCTTGTCATGAACGTTTTCTCCTTTACAATATTCTATATACTGCTATCTTCAGGATTTTCCATTTACCTTGCTGCCACTGGCATAACCGTTGGGCAGATCATTGTCGTAATATTGTCCGTCCCCCAGGGGAGACTGATCGACAGGGGTTACTCATACCTATTGATGGTGATAGGCAGTCTCGCATATGGCACCTTCATATCAATGATCTGGGTTTCGGTGCATATTCCTAGGGGCGCTGCTCTTCTCATCATACCAGTTGTGATTGCACTTGCCCTGGCAACCCAGAACACATTCAGGACATCAATGAATTCCTTTGTTGCAAAGGCCGTTAAGCAGTCCATAATAGGAAGCCACTACTCCAGAATCCTGACAATGGAAGCCATAGGAAGCGCAGCTGCAATGTTTATGCTTCTTCTCATAGACAAACTAACCTCCCTATCGATCTCATACCTGATTTTTGGTATTTCCCTCATAATTCTTTCGGGCCTCGTTCTCCTGATACTCTATTCGGAAAACAGGAATGTCCTAAGGACGGAAGAGTCAGGAAAGAAAAGACCCACCTTCATTCAGGGGCTGAAGCTGCTCCGATCAAAGAGAGGTTTTGTGATCCCGCTCTATCTGGCCAAGATATTCATGGCAATTGGGCTCTATGGTTTTTCATATTATTTCATAATAAGCGGCCAGCAGATCGGAGTGAGCCCCTCATATTCGCTGTTGGTGCTTGGTATCACACTTGCAGCCTCCACAGTCTTCGGGAAAATAGCCGAAAAGATCGTAGACCGTTATAAAAATTCGGGAAAATTATTCGTTGTTACACTTAGCCTGATGGACGTTGTTTCCTATGGATTACTTTTCATCGGGCTTCTGCTCCATTCACAGGTTCTATATTTCATTTCGGTGCTTGCCATGATACCGGCTCCTTTTCCGGTTGCAGCCTCACTTGCCTATGAAGTCAGAATAATTGGCCCTGAGAATCGTGGGCTTTTTGGCTCGATCCAGAGAACACTGGTTGGCATCGTGTTCATAGTAATAGGCATCCCTCTGGCATTTCTCTACACATCCAGTTACATATACCCCTGGATTGCCATAGAGGTGGCCGCCTTTGCTGGCCTGTTGTCAACGTTCGCACTCCCCGGTAAAAAGAGTCTGGAGACCGCAGAGACGGTCAGAGAAGCTGCCTGAAATCTCAGAAGCTTATGACTTCGTATCCCTTGTTAACGTAATAGGCTATTCTTTCCCCTGCAGGGGCCAGCTGGAACCCAAGGCTAACAAGCTTGTCCTTCATTCCGTATCTCTCGGCCACGCCAACGCAGGCCGAATCCACGAGGTTCATTGCCTGAAGCTTTCGCAAAAATTCGAGGGGCTGGCCAGAGAGATTTGCGATGTATTCCTCACTGGGTCCGAAAAATATCACCTTGAGATCCTCATATCTCTTGGCCTCCGCAGATCTTGCTGCTGACATTATGCCGATATTTGCTCTCTCAGGACTTTCCTTTCCGCTCATGATAAGAAACAGTGCCTTTGCCATCATTTCCCAATGTCTCATTGCTAAAATAATTTGGCGTTGGCACTTGCAATCCAGCATGGAGGTTCAGTTGGCGTTGAAAGATGTTGCAGAAAGCATTTATGAGACCAAAGAATACAGGTTAAAGCGGGGTGGGGTAGTTAGGAGATCCCGACGGGCTCATAACCCGTAGATCAATGGTTCAAATCCATTCCCCGCTATGCACACACTTTTTCAGCTATTGACTCGAGAAGTTCTGCAAGGTTTGACTTTCCAACGGGCTCC
>Ga0070737_10005451_pt1 | contig 12143 bp, 9 predicted proteins | sample Coa_R1_10_FD_66438 | JGI IMG/M metagenome (GOLD analysis project Ga0070737, IMG submission 66438) | Surface soil microbial communities from Centralia Pennsylvania, which are recovering from an underground coalmine fire - Coalmine... | ecosystem: Environmental > Terrestrial > Soil > Unclassified ... | reverse complement strand
GGCGCCCCCGCCGACCGCGACCGTGCTCCAGATCGACCTCGACTGCGTCAAGGCCACGATGCCGAGCTGGGCCTACCCGGTCGACCTGGCCCTGACCGCCGACACCTCGCTCAGCCTCCCGCTGCTCACCGCGGAACTGCGCGGGCTGGCGGGTCCCGATCGCGTCCAGCGCTGGCGGGCGCGCGGCCAGGAGATGGCCGGCCGCCTGGACCGCCTGCGGGAACGCTGGGCCGAGGCGGCCCGCTCCGCCGAGCCCGCGGACGCCGCCGATGCCATGCTGGCGGCCCTGAACCGGGCCCTGCCGCCCGAGGCGATCGTGTGCGAGGAGGCGGTCACCAACCGGCCGGCCGTGACCCGCCAGATCACCCGGGACCCGGACCACCTGTACAGCAGCGGCGCGCCCTCGCTCGGCTGGGCCCTGCCCGGCGCCATGGGCGTCAGGCTGGCCAGGCCCGACGCTCCGGTCGTCGCCGTCTGCGGCGACGGTTCGTTCAACTTCAGCGTGCCGACCGCCGCCATCTGGTCGGCGCAGCGGGCGGGCGCCCCGTTCCTGGCCGTCATCCTGGACAACCACGCCTACCGGGCCTCCCGGCTGCCCGTGCAGCAGCTGTTCCCGGCCGGCGCCGCCGAGGCGGAAGGCCGGTTCCCGGAGACCGACCTGTCCCCCGCCCCCGACTACGTGCAGCTGGCCCGGGCCTACGGCGGCGACGGCGAGGTCGTGCGCGACCCGAAGGAGATGGCCGGGGCGGTGGAGCGCGGCCTCGCCCTGGTCGAGACGGGCCGCTGCGCCGTCCTCGACGTCGAGCTGCCGGGACCCGGCAGCTGACCAGGAAGAGGAGCAGCACGGGTGGACGACGGCATCAGCCGGAGCCGGCGGCGCCGGCCGCCGCGCCGGGCGGAATCCCGGCCGGCCAGGGGGGCCAGCGCGCGGGCCTGGTCACGCCGGCGTTTTCTGGGCGGGACGGTGGGCCTGGCCTCGCTTGGCTCGTTCGCGGTGGCGTGCAGCGGCCGGTCAGGCGGGTCGCCGGACGTCCCGGGAAGCAGTGCGGGCCCCGGCGCCGCCCGGCCCGCTGCCGCCGGGACCGCGACCGGAAGCGGCGTGGACGCGGAGCTCATCGCCCGGCGGTACGGCCTGCGGCCCTTCGCGCCGCCACCGGCGCCGCCGGCGGTCAGGCCGGTCCACCTCAGCCCGGCTCATCCGGGCGTCTTCTCGCGGGTCCCGATCACGGACAAGGTCGTGTTCGTCACCATCGACGACGGGCTGGAGAAGGAGCCGGCCTTCATCCAGATGGTCAAGGATTTTCGGATCCCGCTGACGATCAGCCTGGCCGACCTGTTCATCCGGGACGACTACGCGTACTTCGCCAAGCTGAAGGAGACCGGATACGTCTCGATCCAGAACCACACCGTGACCCACCCGCTGTCCATGCCGCGCCTGCCGGCCGCCCGGCAGCTCGACGAGATCGCCGGGCAGCAGGACAAGCTCCGGCGGGAGTACGGGACCACGCCCTACATCTTCCGGCCGCCGGGCGGCAACTACGACGCGACCACCATCGACGCGGTCCGGACCGCCGGCCTCAGGGGCATGATGCTGTGGCGCGAGGCCATGCAGATCAGTGACATGCAGTACCAGACGCCCCGGCACAGGCTGCGGCCCGGGGACATCATCCTGGCCCACTTCCGCGGCCCCGCGCAGCTCGACGGCGAGACCATGGTGCGGATGATGACCCGCCTCTACCGGCACATCCAGCGTCAGGGTTTCACCGTGGCGGACATCACGGACTACGTGTAACCCACCATGCCGGCGGCTTGACGCGCCGTCATCTGGAGAGCGTCCACCGATCCCGTTACTCTCTGGTTAGACACGACGGCCCAGGAGGTCCGTGTGGCAGTCGGCATTCCGCGGCGGAACCGGGAACGCGGCCGGGAGAACGGCACCCGGCGCCCGCGCTGGAGCCCGGCCGGCCGGAACAGCGGGACCTGGCACAACTGGGCCGGGAACGTCACCGTCAGCCCGGTGCGGCGGCTCCGGCCGGGGAGCGCCGCCGAGATCGCCGGCGCGGTCACGGCCGCCGGACGGGACGGCCTCACCGTGCGGGCGGTGGGCACTGGGCACTCCTTCACCCCGGTCGCGGCCGCACCGGGCGTGCTGCTCGACCTGTCCGGCTGGACCGGCGTGGTGGCGGCCGACACCCGGACCGGCCTGGTCACGGTCCGGTCCGGCACCCGTCTGCGCGATCTCAACGCCGACCTGGACCAGCTCGGCCTGGCCCTGGCCAACATGGGCGACATCGACGTACAGACGGTCGCGGGCGCCATCTCGACCGGGACGCACGGCACCGGCGCCGCGCTCGGCGGGATCGCCACCCAGGTCGAGGAGCTGGAACTGATCGTGGCCGACGGGTCGGCCGTGCGGTGCTCGGCGACGGAGCGGCCCGGCCTGTTCGCGGCCGCACGGGTCGGGCTCGGCGCTATCGGGATCATCACCGAGGTGACGCTGCGCTGCGTCCCGTCCTTCGTGCTGGCCGCCGAGGAGGGCCCGCAGCCGGTCGGCGAGGTGGTCGAGCGGTTCGCCGAGCTGGCCGGCAGCCACGATCATTTCGAGTTCTACTGGTTCCCCTACGGCCGGAACGCGCTGGTCAAGCGCAACGACCGGCTGCCCGGGGACCAGGCGCCGGCGCCGCTGTCCGGGCCGCGCCGCTTCTACGAGTACGAGGTGATGGAGAACGCCGGCTTCGGGCTGCTGTGCCGGGCCGGGCGGGCCGCGCCCCGGCTCGTCCGGCCGCTGAACCGGCTGTCCGCCGCCGCCCTGTCCCGCCGGACCTACTCCGACCGGTCACACCGGGTCTTCACCACGCCGCGCCGGGTGCGGTTCCTCGAATCCGAGTACGCGGTGCCCGCGGCGGCCGCCCCGGCCGTGCTGGCCGAACTGCGCCGCGAGGTGCCCAAGCTGGCCGACCCGGTGATGTTCCCGGTGGAGGTGCGGGTGGCCGCGGCCGACGACATATGGCTGTCGACCGCGTACGGCCGCGCCTCCGCCTACATCGCGATCCACCAGTACACCGGGCTGCCGCACGAGGACTACTTCGCCCTGTTCGAGTCGATCGTGGCCCAGGTGGCGGGGCGGCCGCACTGGGGGAAGATGCACACCCTGGACGCGGAGCGGCTCCGGGAGCTGTATCCGCGCTTCGGCGACTTCGTCGGGATCCGGGACGAGCTGGACCCGGACGGCCGGTTCGCCAATCCCTACACCGACCGTGTCCTCGGGCCGCCCCCGGGCCGGCCAGGGTCGTGACCGGGCGGTTTGCCGATGGCCGGCCCGGGTACGCGGGGGTCGCGCAGGCAACCACAAAGGAGGTGGCCACACGTGCGGCTGACATCCCTTCGACCGTTGTATGAGGACCGGGGCCCGTTCTCTTCGGTCTACCTGGAGACGTCGCGGGCGAGCGAGGACGCCAAGAAGGCGGTCCCGCTGCGCTGGCGGGAGCTGCGCGAGGAACTGGAGAAGCAGGGCGCCGACGCGGCCACGCTGGACGCGATGGGGGACGCGGTGACCAGCCCGGCGCTGGCGGCGCCGGGGGGCGCGGCCTTCGCCGCCTCCGGCCGGGTGCTGCTGTCGGCCCGCCTCCCCCGGCCGCCACTGCGCGAGCTGGCCCGGCTCGCCGCGCTGCCGCACGTGATGCCGCTGCTCGCGCTGGCGCCGGCCCGGCCGCCGTACCTGGTCGTGAGCGCCAGCAAGGCCGGCGGCGAGATCCTGGCCGTCCGCACCCCCGACGACGCGGTCAAGGCCACCGTGGAGGGCACCGGCTGGCCGGTGCACAAGACCAAGATGGGCGGCTGGGCCCAGCTGGAGCACCAGCGGTCCGCCGAGGAAGCCTGGGAGACGAACGCCAAGGAACTCGCGGCCGCCGTGGTCAGCGCGGCCTCGGATATCCGGCCCGAGCTGGTCGTGGTGGCCGGGGACGTGCGGGCGCGCGGCCTGCTGGTGGACAAGCTGCCCGCCGACCTGGCCGGCAGGGCCGTCATCGTGGACCGTGAGCTGGACGTGGATTCCGGCGAGCTGGCCGAGGCGACGGAACAGGTGCTGAACGACGCGGCCGACGCGGAAAGCAGCCGGCGGCTGGCGTCCTACCGCGACCAGCTCGGGACCGGCCGGGCCGTGGAGGGCCTGGCCGAGACCATGGCCGCGCTCCGGGACGGGCAGGTCGACCAGCTCTTCCTGGGCGGCGACTACCTGGGGGACGATCCGGAATCACCGGGCCCGGAGTGGTCGACCGCACAGGCCTGGATCGGCCCCGGGCTGGCCGACATCGCGTTGTCAGAGGACGATCTGCGCGAACGCGGCGTGACCGAGCTGAAGAGGGACCGGGCCGACGCGGCCCTGATCCGGGCCGCGGCCGGGACCGATGCCGCGCTGTTCCTGGTGCCGGCCGGGAAGACCCCGCCGCAGGACGGGATCGGCGCGCTGCTGCGCTACGCGGCGCCCACCGCCTGACCGGGTCCGGCGGGCGCGGCGGGCTCAGTCGCGCCGCAGGATCATGATCATGCGCCACGCGGCCGGTGCGGCCACGGTCACGCCGTCGGCGAAGTCACCGTAGCTCGCGGTGACCGTGAGGCCGCCCGCCAGCCGGGCGGCCGCGGTCACCTCGGTAGCGGTCCAGAACCGGTTGGGCACGACGTCGGTGAGGGTGCGGGTTCCCGTCTGGTCCCGCACCGTGATCTGCACGTGTTCCCTGGTCACCTGGGTGACCGGGTCGATGGCGTCGTCGCGGCCGCCCCACCGCACGTGGACGTGCCGACCGCCGGCGTCCGTGTCCCACTCGGCGCTGGTCCGCGGGGCCCGGGTGAACAGGTCCGCCGGGTGCGCGAGTTCGATGATGTACAGGCCGCCCGGCGCGAGGTGCGCGGCGACGGCGCGCAGGTGGGCCACCAGATCGTCGAGGCTCATCAGGTGGCACGCCGAGTTCAGCATGGTGATGAGCAGGTCGAAGCGGCCCGGCAGGCTGAAGTCCCGCATGTCGGCGTGGACCACGGTGAGCCCGAGCCCCTCCCGGCGGGCCTTGCCGCCGGCCCGCTCGCACATGGCCTCGCTCAGGTCGAGCGCGGTGACGCTCGCGCCGCGCCGGGCGAACTCCAGCGAGTGCTCCGCGGGCCCGGCCGCCAGTTCCAGCACGGACCCGGGGCCCGTTCCCGCCGGGCCCGCGGTCAGCCGCGCGTGCCGCCGGAACCAGCGCTGGATCGCGTCCACCTCGGACCGCACGTCACGGTAGGCACACGCGAGTTCGTACATCTCGGGGTCGTCGTAGATGCCGCTCACCCCGTTATTCTGCCGGACCGGCGATCAGCCATCGTCGCCTCTCTAGCCGCCCGGCCCTTTCCTGCGGCAGACTGGCCGCATGATGACCGAGGCCCAGGCGCTGAACGCCCTGGCGAGGGAGGACCCGGAGGCGGCCGACGAGGCCAAGGCCGCGCTGGGCTGGCTCACCAACGGCGAGGGGCTCGAGACCGTCTCACAGCTGAAGCTGCAGGAATTCGTCTGGTACGCCCTCCCGGTCAAGTGGCCGATGACCACGGGAGAGCTGATCGCGGTCACCCGCGCCCTCGGGCGCCTGTTCGCCATGGTCGGCATGGAGCGCTACGCCGACGTCTGCATGTCCGCGGGCACCGAGAAGATCCTCGCGGCCTACGGCGACGGGCACGAGGCGGGCATCGCCGCCTACGCGGAGGCGGTGGAGAACTCGAGCGCGGCGCCGCCCGACACCGGCCTGCTGGCCTGGGGCTCGGTCATGGGCCCGGACGAGCGGGCCGCCTACGACGCATGCGCCGCCGCCGTCGAGCTGGCGATCGCCTCCGGGGAGCTGGCCTGTGGCAGCCGGGGCTGGAAGGCCAAGCGTGCCGCGCTCGTCGACCGCTGGCTCACCGCGCCGCCCACGGCCCGCGACGGCCAGGGCGGCCGGACCGGCACCGGCCGCGGGCACCTGGGCGGCGGCCAGCAGGGCAGCCAGGGCCGTGGCCTGGCCGGGCGGCACCGCACGGGCGCCCACCACGCGCCGGAGGTCAGCGGAACCTGGCTGGCCCGGGTGCACACCGAGCGGATGGACGCCTGGGCGCACAGCCGCCGCGGCGAGCGGTCGCGGCTGGCCGCCGCCGTGCTGCCCCGGCTGCTGGAGGAGGTGGCCCCGCCGGATGACGCGCTGCCCACGCTGAGCTGGCTGCTCGGGCACGCGGACGCGGGGATGCGGCTGACCGCGCGGCACTACATCCCGCCCGCGCTCGTCACCGAGGCCGTCGACATGTTCGGCTGGCGTGACCAGCTGGCCGGCGCACTGCGGCAGGAACTCGACGTCTTCCCGCTGCACACCCTGCGCGGCCTGGCCCAGGGCGAGCTCGGGGCGGTCCGGCGCAGCGGCACCAGCCTGCTGCTGACCAGGGCAGGCCGGCTGATGGCCGAGGACCGGACGGCGCGGTGGCGGATCGGCACCGCCTGCCTGGTCGGCGCCGACGACGGGCCCGAGCCCGACTTCGCGGTGGCGGTCCGGGAGGCGGGCCTGCTGTTCCTTCTGGTCAGCGGGCCGGCCGGCTACGAGGAGCTGACCAGGCACCTGACCAGGATCCACGCCGAGGAGGGGTGGGCGTCGCGAGGCGGCGCCGACCTGACCGACGCGGTGCGGCGGGAGATCTACGGCCTCAGGCACCGGCTCTGGGCCCTGCACCTGCTCTACACCGGCCGCGTCTCGCGTGAGCCGCTGACGTTGACCGAGACCGGGATTCACGCTGCCCTGGCCGCGCTGCGCACCCGGGCGCGTAGTCCCCGGCACCACGTCGGCCTGGGATTAGCCGGTCAGCCCAGCGTGCCGCAGCGCAGCGGCGGGTAGCCGACGTAGTTCTCCGCCAGGGTGGTGGCGGCCGCCCGGGACGCGGCGACGTAGCGCAACTGAGAGAGCTGCAGCTGCGCCTCCATCGCGTCGGCGTCCGGGGCGATGTGCAGCATCGACGTCATCCACCAGGAGAAGTGGGTGGCCCGCCAGACCCGGTTCAGGCAGGCACGCGAGTAGTCGTCGGCGAGCGCGTGGTCCCGGTCGAGGACCAGCGCGGCGAGGGCGTCGGTGAGCACGGCCACGTCGGCCAGGGCCAGGTTGAGGCCCTTGGCGCCGGTGGGCGGCACGATGTGGGCGGCGTCCCCGGCCAGGAACAGCCGGCCGTACCGCATCGGCGCCGCGACGAAGCTGCGCATCGGAGTGATCGACTTCTCCGTGATCGAGCCCTCCTTGAGCTCCCAGCCCGGCACCGCGAACCGGCGCTGCATCTCGGCCCAGATCCGGTCGTCGGGCCAGTTGGCGATGTCCTCGTCGGCCGGCACCTGAAGGTAGATGCGGCTGACCTCCGGTGTCCGCATCGAGTGCAGCGCGAACCCGTCGTCATGGCGGCAGTAGATCAGCTCGTCGGTCGAGGGCGGCACGTCGGCCAGGATGCCCAGCCAGGCGAATGGGTAGGCCCGCTCGACCGTGCTGAGCACGCCGTCCGGTACCGCGGGCCGGCAGATGCCGTGGAACCCGTCGCAGCCGGCGATCACGTCGCATTCGACCTCGTGCGCCACGCCGCCGGAATCGGTGTAGCGGAGCAGCGGCCGGTCCGTGTCCAGGTCGGCGACCTCGGTGCCGGCCACCTCGAAGTGCAGCGCGGCGCCGGCCGCCGTGCGCTCCGCGATCAGGTCCTTGACGATCTCGGTCTGGGCGTAGACGGTGACGGTCCGGCCCTCGGCCAGGTCACGGAAGTCGATGTGGTGCCGCTCCCCGTCGAACTGGAGGTAGATGCCGCCGTGCTCAAGGCCCTCGCGGTCGAGGCGGCCGGCCAGGCCGGCCGCCCGGAGCAGCCGGACCGTGCCGTCCTCCAGCAGGCCGGCCCGCTGCCGCGCCTCGCAGTAGGCCCGGCTGCGGGCCTCTACGACCACGGAATCGATGCCGCGCAGGGCCAGCAGGCGGGACAGCAGCAGCCCGGCCGGGCCGGCCCCCACGATGCCGACCTGCGTCCGCGTCCGCGTGGCGGGGGAAGTCACTGGAATCGGCCGCCTCAGAAGGGATAGGGGGTGATGTCGCCGCGGACCGTCACCCAGCGGGTCTCGGTGAACGCGTCGATGTTAGCCGTCCCGCCGAACCGGGCGCCGGTGCCCGAGGCGAGCAGGCCGCCGAACGGGATGTTCGGCTCGTCGTCCACGGTCTGGTCGTTGATGTGCACGATCCCGGTGGGGATCCGCCGGGCGAGGTCGAGGCCGCGCATCACGTCGCGGGTCAGGATGCCCAGCGACAGCCCGTACTCGCTGTCGGCGGCGAGCTTCGCCGCGTCGTCCGGGGTGGCGAACCGGATGACCGGCGCGACCGGGCCGAACACCTCGCTGGCGTACGCGGGCATCTGCGGCGCGACGTCGGCCAGCACCGTGGGCCGGTAGAAGAGCCGGTCGAACGTGCCGCCCGCCGCCAGCCGGGCCCCGGCCTCGACGCTGGCGGTGACCAGGCCGTGCACCTTGTCGCGCTGCCGCTCGTCGATGATGGGGCCGAGCGCCACCTGCTCGGTGGCCGGGTCGCCGACCGGAAGCTGGCCGGCCTTGGCCGCCAGCCGGGAGACGTACTCGTCGTAGACCGACTCGTGGACCAGGTGACGTCCGGTGGTCATGCAGATCTGGCCCTGGTGCAGGAACGACCCCCAGGCGCCCGCGGAAGCCGCCCGGTCGAGGTCCACGTCGTCCAGCACCACGAGCGCGGAGTTTCCGCCCAGCTCAAGGTGGACGCGCTTGAGATGCCGCGCCGCCAGTTCGCCCACCCGGCGGCCGGCGGCCGTCGAGCCGGTGAACGAGATGATCCGCACCGCCGGCTCCGTGATGATCGCCTCGCCCACGTCGGCGCCGCCGGGCAGCACGTGCAGCAGCCCGTCCGGCAGCCCGGCCTCCTCGAACACCCGCGCCAGCACGACGCCGCCGGAGACCGCGGTGCGCGGATCGGGTTTGAGGATGACCGCGTTGCCGAGAGCGAGGGCCGGGGCGACCGAGCGGATGGCGAGGATCTGGGGGAAGTTGAAGGGCGCGATCACGCCGACGACCCCGGCCGGGACCCGTTCGGAATAGCTGAGCCTCGGCTGCTCGCTCGGCAGCAGCTCACCGTAGGGACGGGACGGCAGGGTGGCCGCCTCGAAGACCTCCTCGGTGGCCACGTGGGTCTCGAACTGCATGGCGGGCGGGATCTTGCCCATCTCCCTGATGCCCCACGGCTCGATCTCGGCGGCGCTGGCCGCCCACAGCTCGCCGGCCCGCCGCAGGATCGCGGACCGCTCCGTGTGCGGCCGGGCCGCCCAGCCGGCCTGGGCCGCCGCGGCCACCTGTGCGGCCCGGGCCACGTCGGCGGGCGCGGCCAGGCCGATCCGGCCGATCTCCTGGCCGGTGGCGGGCTCGGTCACGGGGGCCTCGCCACCGCCGCCCGCGGACCAGCCGCCGAGGAAGATCCGGCCACGCCACGCTGACTCGTCCAGAAGGGCCATGACTGCTCCATTGCTCGCCGGGCGGGATCGCGCGCGTCCGGCGGCACCCGGAAGCCGCGCGTCAGTGTGCGCTTCCCGAACATGGGTTCTGAGGGCGAACATAGGGGGGAAGCGCCGACGGTGTCAAAGGGATGGCCCGGTTATTTCCCTCACCTGGGGCAGGGCACGTATGTTCGTTCTGCAGCAGTGCCGCAGCCGGCACGCGGGCGCCCGGTCCATGCCGGGGCGTCCTTCACCCCAGGGAGTCCCGTTGAGCGATGATGCCGTTCGCGACGCAGACTTCATCCAGTCGCTTGAACGAGGCTTGTCCGTGATCAGGGCGTTCGACGCGGACCACCCGAAGCTCAGCCTCAGCGAGGTCGCGGCGAGCACCGGGCTGAGCCGCGCCGCGGCCCGGCGCTTCCTGCACACGCTGGTCAACCTGGGGTACATGCGGGTCGAGGGCAGCCAGTTCGCGCTGCGCCCGAAGATCCTGGAACTCGGCTACGCCTATCTGTCCAGCCTGTCCCTGCCCGAGGTGGCCATGCCGCACCTGGAGCAGCTTGTCGAGCAGGTGCACGAGTCGTCGTCCGTGTCGGAACTGGACGGGGACGACGTGGTCTACATCGCGCGGGTCCCGACCCGGCGGATCATGACCGTCGCCATCAGCGTCGGCACCCGGTTCCCGGCCTACGCCACGTCGATGGGCCGGGTGCTGCTGGCCGACCAGCCCAGCCAATGGCTCGACGAATACCTGGGGTCGGCCAAGCTGCGGGCGCTCACCTCGCACACGATCGCCGATCCGACCTCGCTGCGGGCCGAGCTGGCCAGGATTCGGGACCAGGGCTGGGCCCTGGTCGACCAGGAGCTCGAGGAGGGGCTGCGTTCGGTGGCCGCGCCGATCCGGGACGGCGATGGCCACACGATCGCGGCGGTCAACGTGTCCACGCACGCGGGCCGGCGCACGGTCACGGAGATCATCGACGACCTGCTGGAGCCGCTGCTGCGGACCGCGAAGCTCATCGAGAGCGACCTGCACCGGTCGGCCGGCCCGTCCAGCCCGCGCCGCACCGCGCAGGCCAGGGGCTGAGCCTGCCACACTTGACCCGTGCAGACTCTGGTTATCGATCACCCGCTGGTCACCCACAAGCTCACGGCCCTGCGGGACGTGGACACCGAGACCGCGACGTTCCGCCGGCTCACCGACGAACTGGTCACCCTGCTGGCCTACGAGGCCACCCGCGAGATCCGGGTGCAGACGGTCACCGTCCGGACGCCGCTCGGCGACGCCGAGGGCGTCAAGCTGGGCAGCCCGGCCCCGCTCATCGTGCCCGTGCTCCGGGCGGGCATCGGGATGCTGGACGGCATGATCCGGCTGCTGCCAATGGCCGACGTGGGCTTCGTGGGCCTGGTCCGGGACGAGGAGTCGCTGGTCGCCTCGACCTATGCCGACCGGCTGCCCGCGGACCTGACCGGCCGGGAGGCGTTCGTCCTGGATCCGATGCTGGCCACGGGCGGCACGCTGGCGACGGTCGTCGCCATGCTGGTCGACCGCGGCGTCAGCTCGGTCACGGCCGTGGCCCTGCTCGCCGCGCCGGAGGGGCTCAAGCGGCTGGATGCCGCTTTCCCGGGCGACCAGCCGGCCGTCCGGGTGGTCACCGCCGCCGTCGATGACCACCTGGACGAGCGCGGCTACATCTACCCGGGCCTGGGCGACGCAGGCGACCGGTTGTTCGGGGAAGTATGACCCCCCACTACCAGGGGCTGCGCTGGCCCGGCGGACGACCCCGGAGGCCCCCGGTGCGCTTCGCGCCCTCGCTGAGGTACATCGCCGGCACACGATCACCTGCTCGTAGCACGCCGACCTGGCAGGGCGGCACCGGCCGGTTAGATGCCCAGGAGGGAGTCCAGGCCTACGGTGAGGCCGGGAGGCAGGTCGCCGATGGTCCTGACGGCCAGGAGGACGCCGGGCATGAAGGAGGCGCGGTCCAGGGAGTCGTGGCGGATGGTGAGGGTCTCGCCGTGGCCGCCGAGGAGGACTTCCTGGTGGGCGACCAGGCCGGCCACGCGGACGGCGTGGACGTGGATGCCGTCGACGGTGGCGCCGCGAGCACCGGGCAGCTCAGTGGCGGTGGCGTCGGGTGGGGCGCCCTGCCCGGCGGCCTTGCGCGCGTCGGCGATCAGGCCGGCCGTGCGCACCGCGGTGCCGGACGGGGCGTCCGCCTTGCCCGCGTGGTGCAGCTCGATGATCTCGGTCGACTCGAAGAACGCGGCGGCCTGGGCGGCGAACCGCATCATCAGGACCGCCCCGACCGAGAAGTTGGGCACGACCAGGGCCCGGATCCCGGGCGCGGCGGCCAGCCAGCCCCGCACCTGAGCCAGCCGTTCGTCGCCGAACCCGGAGGTGCCGACCACGACGTCCAAGCCGTGGTCGATGCACCAGCGGAGGTTGTCCAGCACGACGTCCGGGCGGGTGAAGTCCACCACCACGTCGCACTGGAGCAGCGGGTCCCGGTCGTCGCCCTCGTCCACGGCGGCGGTCACCGTGAGGTCGTCGGTCCCGGTGACCGCCTGGACCACCGTGCTGCCCATGCGGCCCCGGGCTCCGAGGACGCCGACGCGGCTCACCGCACCCC
>Ga0070737_10005447_pt1 | contig 12154 bp, 8 predicted proteins | sample Coa_R1_10_FD_66438 | JGI IMG/M metagenome (GOLD analysis project Ga0070737, IMG submission 66438) | Surface soil microbial communities from Centralia Pennsylvania, which are recovering from an underground coalmine fire - Coalmine... | ecosystem: Environmental > Terrestrial > Soil > Unclassified ... | reverse complement strand
CGGGACCTCGACGCGCCGGCAATCGGTCGACTTCTCGACATACACAGCTTCCGTCCCGATCCCCGCAGCGGCGGCCGGTCGGTCGGGTCGGCCCTCGTCGCCCTGGGCAATGCCTACCGCGCGGTCCCCTGCGGGCTCCCCAACGTTTCGGCCCTCACTCTGCACCTGTACTTCCCACAGCTTCCTGTCGGCTCGGCTGTCACCTCCGGCCTGCAGGGGGAGCACCTCGACGCCGCAGAGGAGGCGGTATCCGTCGCCCGGGACCACCTGGAGGGTGGCGTCCCAGCTTCGCCGTACGGCCGTCGGGCGACTGCCGAACTGGGCGTCACGGCGAATTTTCTCGACATCGCGATCGCCGACGCACGCGCCCGCCTCGACGCCGGCGGGCACCTCGCCGGCGTGCCGGCAACGGTGCGGAACAGCCTCGCGGAGCGCCTGCGGGCGGTGATCCAGGACTACCGCGCGACATGGCCGGCCCGCAGCCGGCCGGGCGGCCTGGAGGAGTCGTGCGCGTGGCTCGAGCACCTGCTGGGTTGTTACGAGACGGGGGTGGCGAGGCCCGACTGGGCCGGCCCGCTGGTGGACGAGGCGCGCCGGCGAATGGCCGCCAGACGCTGAGCTGGCCTCCACCACGGGACTAGAGCCACCAGCCGCCGGCAGGGTGCCGCTAGGGACATGGAAACGGCGGGTGGACCGGGGTGGGTGGGCGCAAAGGGACTTGAACCCCTGACCCCCTGCGCGTCATGCAGGTGCTCTACCAGACTGAGCTATGCGCCCGGGCGTTCCGACGCTACCAGACCATCGTGGCGCGCCGAGCGGACGCTGGGAGCCCGCCGCGCATCCGGCCGACCTCGTCCCGCCCAGCCGACCGTGCCCGCTCCGGCGCTCGTCCTTCTACGCTGGGATCGGTGACCGCCGCCATCCTCGGCTACATCCCGAGCCCCCCCACCAACGGGATCAACCTCGGCCCGCTCCGCCTGCACCTCTACGGCCTGATGATCGCCGCGGGCATCGCCGCGGCCGTCTGGCTGGCGCAGCGCCGCTGGGAAGCCATCGGCGGCAAGGCCGGGACGATGTCGATGCTGGCAGTGTGGGGCGTGCCCGGCGGTCTGGTCGGGGCGCGCCTGTACAGCGTCGTGACCAGCTGGCAGGCCGACACCGGCGGGCACTGGTACCGAGCCTTCGAGATCTGGACGGGGGGCCTCGGCATCTGGGGAGGGGTGGTCGGCGGGATAGCGACCGGGGCCATCGGCGCCCGCCGGGCTGGCCTGCGACTGGCACCCCTCGTCGACTGCGTCGCCCCCGCCTTCGCCCTCGCCCAGTCGATCGGGCGCTGGGGCAACTATTTCAACCAGGAGCTCTACGGGTGGCCGTCGAAGCTCCCCTGGGCTGTGAAGATCTCCCATCCGGTGCACTGCAGTTCGGTCACCAACTGCGTGGCCTACCCGCCGGGAGTGAACACCTTCCAGCCGACCTTCCTCTACGAGTCGATCTGGGATCTCCTGACCGTGGGGATCGTCATCTGGGTGGAGCGGCGGTTCCGGATAAAGCGGGGCTTCTTGATCTTCGCCTACGCCGCCACCTACACGTTCGGGCGCTTCTTCACCGAGTACATGCGCGTCGACGAGGCACACCGCTACCTGGGGCTGCGTCTCAACGACTGGACCAGCATCGGGGTCTTCGCCGTTTCCCTCGCCATCTTGGTGATCTTCGGCCGGGCGGCCGACGACGACCAGCGCGCCGGCGACCCGCTGCCGGTGGCGTCAGGCTCCTCTCCGGGCGCCGAAGCGTTCGGAGCTCCGGGCATGGCAGGCGACCGCCCGGGCAGGCAAGCGCCGGCCAGCCGGCGGTGGCTCAGGGGCTCAACGCCTCCCTGACCGCCCGGCGCAACAGCTTGCCCGTCTCGTTGTAAGGCAACTCGGCGAAGAAACGGATGAGCTGCGGGGCTTTGGTGGAGCGGAGCCGTTCGCGCACCCACGCCTGGAGCTCCTCGGCCGACGCTTCGGCGCCCGGGCGGAGCACGACCGCGGCGGCCACCGCCTCGCCCCATTCGGCGTCGGGCACTCCGACGACTGCTGCGTCGGCCACCGCGGGGTGTGACACCAGCGTGTCCTCGATCTCCCCAGGGGAGAGGTTCTCTCCCCCGCGGACTATCACGTCGTCCAGCCGGCCGTCGAGGAAGAGAAAACCGTCGGCGTCGAGCCACCCGGCGTCCCTGGTGGGGAACCAGCCGTCGGCGTCGAGCGACGAGCGGCCCAGGTACTCCCCGGCTACCTGCTCGCCGCGCACGTGCACCTCCCCCCGCTCGCCCGGGCCGAGGGGCTTCCCCTCCGGCGAGCGGATCTCGACCTCCACGGACGGCAGAGGCCTGCCGACCGACGCCAGCCTTCCCCGCACCGCCGGATCCTCGCTGGCGAGGGCGTCGCGGTGGTCCTGCGGTCCGAGCACAGCGATCGTCGAGCTGGTCTCGGTGAGCCCGTAGGCGTTGACGAAGTCCACGCCGGGCAGCACCCGAAGCGCCCGTTCGATCGTCTCCACCGGCATACGCCCCCCGCCGTAGGAGAGGTGGCGGAGGGAGGACACGTCGTGGCCGCCGGCTTCGACCACGTCGAGGATGCGTCCGAGCATCGTCGGCACGACCATCGCCTGGGTGACCCGCTCCGCCTCGACGGCGGCCACCCACTCCTCCGGGTCGAAGCCGGGCAGATAGAAGATCCGGCGACCGGCGTAGAGGTTGGACAGGATCGACGACACGCCGGCTATGTGGTAGGGAGGGACGCTGACCAGTTGGGCCTCGTCCTCGCCGGCGGAGAGGAACTCCACGGTGGAGATCACGTAGGAGACGACGTGGCGGTGGCGAAGCACGGCAGCCTTGGGCTCACCGGTCGTGCCGCTCGTGAACAGGAGCACAGCCACCGACTCCGGGTCGACGAAGGGCAGGTCGGCGCTTTGGCCCGCACCGGACGGGCTGAGCACCTCTTTCCGGTCGACGACGCTGATCCCCTCAATACCGGCCACCCGCTCTGAGGTGTCCGGGCCCGCGACGATCACCGCGGGGGCGAGGCGCGCCACGATCGCCTTCAGACGCTCGTCGGCGAGACGGTAGTTGAGCGGCGCGAAGGGAAGGCCCGCCATCCCCGCGCCGAGCACCGACAGCGGAAGCGCCTCGGAGTTGAGGTCGAGGAACCCAACTTTGCCCACCCCGGCTGCAGCGAATCGGCCGGCGAGTGCCCGTGCCCCCGCCAAAAGTCCCTCGGCGGTGAGACCGCCCTTCGCCGGGCCGACCACGACCCGTTCGGGGGCGGCCTCGGCCAGCATCTCCGCGATCATCGCCACGTTCATGGCCGGAAGTCTCCCATCTCGCGCCGGAGCCGACCCACCACGGCGACCAGGGCCTCCACGTCGTCGGGTCCCAACCCGGGCGAGGAGAACACCTCGGCGTTGAGCGTCGCCGTCGCGTCCAGGGCTGCTCGACGCCCGGCGGCGGTGATCTCGGCCAGGGTGGTCCTGCCGTCGGTCGGATGCGGAAGCCGGGTGATCAACCCCTGCGCTTCCAGGCGGTCCACGGCGTTGGTCACACTCGTCGGGTGGACCTGCAGCCGGGCCCCGATCTTGTTCAGCGGCAGGGAGCCGCGCCGGCTGAACAGGAGGATCATCAGCAGCTCGTAGCGGGCAAAACTGAGCCCGAACGGTCGTAGGGCCCCCTCCACCCTTCCCAGGTAGATCTGCTGGGCCCGCATCACCGAGGTGACTGCGGCCATGCCAGCAGCGGCCGGCCCCCAGCCGTGGGCTTCCCACTGGCGGCGTGCTTCGAGGATCGGGTCGAAGGCCAGTGGCCTGCTGGGCGGCACGGCGGGAGACTACCGGCCGGCGCAGGGCGGACCTTCGGGGTCCTCCGACATCTGCACCTCCCATGCGCCGGCCACGACCAGCAGCCGGCGGCGCCACCCGGGACGATCCAGGTCGCCGTCCTCGTACGCCGCGTCCCCGGCCCAGACCATCGCGGCCGGACGGCCGTCCCCCGAGGGCACCACCCTGGTTTCGAAGCGCTCCGGTGCGCGGGAGGCCGCCGCCTGCAGGGCAGAGTCGACTCCCCCGTGGCGGCTCAGCCACCACAGGGTGGTGAAGGTAGGGGGGGCGAGGTCGATGTCACCGCTCTGGCGAAGGTCCATCGCCGCGGCGGGGGACATCCAGCGGTGCTCGTGGATCTCCCCCCGATCCACGACGACCTGAACGTCCGAGCGGACCGGCGCGAGGAAGAACCAGGTGGCGAAGCGCCGCGGGGCCTCCCGTGGCGGCAGCCAGAAGGACAGGACCACCAGGTCGGACGGGTCGAGGCGGACCGCCGCCTCCTCGAACGCCTCCCTCACGGCGGCCTGGCGCGCCGCCGACATCTCGTCGCCTGCGGCGGGTACCTCCGGAAGGTCCTGCTCGTCGACCTGGCCACCGGGGAACACCCACATGCCCCCGAAGGCACCACGGGGGTTGCGGCGCAGCATGAGGACCTCGAGGCCGCCGGCGCCGTCTCGCAGTGGCACCACGGTGGCGGCAGGGGTGATCCGTTCAGTCACCGAAGCGGTCCAGTCTGGAGCGGAGGATCGCTGCGTCGGCCGAGCTCAGCCGCCGCCTCCCCCTGCGCAGCCGCCGCCTGATCGTCGTCGCCGGTACCACCGGCACGCCGCCGGCGCGCCCTCCTCGCCGGCGCAGTCCAGGGCCGTGGAGGGCGATCAACGGACGGACGGGCCAGCCGAGGCGGTCGGACAGGACCGTCGCCTCCCAGACCGTGCTCCCCGTCTGCAGTGGCCGCCCTCCGACGCGGACCCTCCCCCACCTCGTCGTCACCGGCAACCGGGTCGTCTTGGTATCCACGAGCCACACGCCCGTACGTCCTATCACCACGTGGTCCAGGTTCGCCCGGCTGCCCGGGACTCGCAGGTCGTGCCGTACGTGCCACCTGCGTCCCGGGAGGCGCCTGAGCAGCTCCGCGGTCGACTCTTCCCCTTCTGCGCCGCGCAACCATCGATCGGCGCCATGGCGCCGGGAGGCGAACCACCACAGCGCGGCGCCCGCGGCGGCAGCCACCACCCACCAGTGAAAGGCGGCCGTGGCGGCAGCCACCGCGGCGAGCGCCAGCAGTGCCGCGCGGCGCCGTCTGCGTGCCGCCTTCCACGCCTCCCGCGCGGAGGCACCGGGCGCAGTCCTGACCACCACCGGGAGCAAAATACATCCTTGTTGTTCGTCGCAGGGGTCTGGTTTGCTGTTCCCATGCGAATAGCCGCCCTCGGCGACGCCCATCTCGGCCGCTCCTACTACCCGTACACCACCGGAGGGGGGGTGAACCAGCGCGAGGCGGACTTCGAGGCCAGCTTCGAGGCCGCCGTCGACCTGGCCCTCGCCGAAGAGCCGGATCTCGTCGTCTGGCTCGGCGACATCTTCGACCACCCCCGGCCCACCTACCGGTCCTTCCGGGTCGCCCAGAAGGCGCTGGCCCGCATCCGCGACCACGGCCGGCGCGCCGTGGTGATCACCGGCAACCACGACACCCCGCGCCTTCCCGGCAAGGGCAGCCCCTACTCGGCCCTGGCAGACACCTTTCCCGAGATGCACTTCGCCCACCGGCTCTGCTACGAGCGTTTCGAGCTGCCCGGGCTGGTCGTGCACGCCGTTCCGCAGACGCTCACCGTCGACGCGGCGCTCGACGCTCTGAGCGAAGCCGCGAGAGGCCGGTCCCCCAGCTCTACGAACCTGCTGCTCACCCATCCCCGCCTCGTGCAGCTTCAGCCCGCCTACGCCGACATCAACGAGATCGAGCTGGACGCCTCCCAGCTCCAGTCGGACCTGGTCCTGCTCGGCCATTACCACAACTTCACTCGCGTGTCGGACACCATGTGGTATGCGGGGGCGCCCGACTCGTTCAGCTTCGCCGATGAGCCCGAACGGCCGAAGGGCATCGTGGTCCTCGACACCGACACCGGTGCCTGCCGGCACGTCCCCCTCGAGGGACGCCGGCAGCTGCTCACACTCGAATCCGTTTACGCCCTCGGACTTTCCCCCGCGGAGCTTCAGGAGCGGATGAGCGAAAGGGCTTCTACCGTCCCCGCTGGTGCGGTGGCCCGCCTCTACGTCGAGAGCGTCGACCCCCAGGTGTGGCGGTTGGTCGACCACCACGCCGTGCGCGAAGCCGCAGCTGACGCGCTCCATCTCAAGGTGGAACCGTCGTTCCTGGCCGGGGCGGCGCGAGCCGAGCTGCCGACCGTGGCCGGGCTGGGAGCCCAGTGGGACCGCTACGTCGAGGGCCAGGACCTGATCGGGCTGGACCGCGACAGGATCAGGGGTCTCGGGCACGAGTACCTGGAGGCGGCCATCAGCGGACCGGATGGAGGGGCGGCGTGCTGATCAAGCGGTTGTACCTGCGCAACTTCCGCGTCTACGAGGACGAGCTCGAGCTGGAGCTCCCACCGGGGCTGGTGGGCATCCACGGCCCGAACGGGTCGGGCAAGTCGACGCTGCTCGAGGCGATCCTGTTCAGCCTGTGGGGCAAGGCGCGCACCCCCAAGGAGCTGATCCGCACCTCGGGGGTCGGCGGCGAGTGCGTGACCGAGACCGAGTTCGAGCACGAAGGACACCTCTACCTGGTGCGCCGCTCCTTGAAGGGAGTCAACTCGGCCGTCACGGTCGAGGCGCACTGCGACGGCAACCTGATGTCCACCGGAGTCCGCGACGTCGAACGCTACGTGGAGTCCGTCCTCGGAATGGACGACGCCGCCTTCCGGGCCTCGGTGTTCACCGAGCAGAAGCAGCTGGCGGCCTTCTCCGAGCAGGCACCCGCCGAGCGACGGCGCCTGGTCCTGCAGCTTCTCGGCGTGACCCCCCTCGACGCGGCCCGAGACTCCGCCCGCCGGGACGCCCGGCAGCTGGCCGCCGACCACGACCGCCTGCGCGGCATGCTCGCCGACCTGGACCGGCTGAGGACCGATGCCGAGGACGCCGAGGTGTCCGCCGAAGCCGCCGAGAAGGCCGCCGCCGAAGAAGCCGAGGCAGCGAAGGCCGCCGCCGAACGCGCAGCGGCCGTCGATGACAGATTCCGCCGGCTGGACGAGCGCCGCCAGGAGCACGAGTCTCTCGTCGCACTGGGCAGGGCCGCCCGCCAGGCTCTCGACCGGGCCACCGAGGACCTCGAGCGGCGCGCCGCCGAGCTGCGGTCGCTGGACGACCTGGCCGCCCGCCTGCCCGGCGCAGAGGCCAGGGCAGCGGGAAGGCGGGACGACGAAGATCGACTCGAACGGCTGGTGGTCGCGTCGAACGCTCTCGACGCGCTCTGCCGGATCGAAGTCCCCGACCGCCCGGCTGAGCCGGTGGGCGATGACTTGGAAGCGGCCCGGGACGCGGCGGCACACCTCCGCGAGGAGCTTGCCGCTGCGGTCGCCCTGGCCGGCGCCGCCTCCGCCGAGCTCGCCAAGGCCGCCGAGGCCTGGGAGCGGTCGGCTTCGCTCACCGGCGATTCGTCCTGCCCGACCTGCGGTCAACCCCTGGGGTCCTCGTTCGAGACGCTGCGCGCCCACCGGGAGGCCGAGCTGAGCGAAGCCGCCCGCCGCGACGAGGAGCTGTCTGCGAGGGTGGAGCGTCTGCGAGCCCAGTCCGCCGAGGCGGAGGCATCGCTCGCCGCGGCCGTCAGGGCCGCCGAGGAGCACACCAGGCGCCTCGCCGAGTGGGAGACGACCGCTGCCCGCCGCGCCGATGCCCTCGAGTCGGCGCGGCGGGCATGGGTCGCCGCCGGCGGTGACCCGACGGAGGAGCTTCCCAAAGCCGCCGACCTGAGCTCCGCTGTGCTGGCGCTGCGCTCCACCGTTCAGGACAAGCGCAGAGCCGAGGAGGAGGCTCTCGCCGTGCGGGCTCGCCTCGAAGGCCGCCCGGCCGCTGAGCAGGCGCTCGCCGATGCCCGCGAGCGCCGGGAGATCGCCGCCGCCGATGTCCAGGCCCTGCGGGACAAGGTCAGGGCGCTGGCCTTCGACCCCGCAGCCTTGGCGGAAGCGGCCGAGCAGCGTGCCAGAAGCGCCGAGGCCGCCCGCAGGGCCGCAGAGCAGGCGCAGCAGGCCCAGGTGGCCGCCGCCGCCCAACGCGAACGGGCACGGGCCGCCGCCCAACGCCTGGCCGACGGGCAGGAGCAGCACGCCCGCCTCGCCGAGCTCGAGTCCGAATCTCGCCACCGGGGGAGGGTCGCCGACCTTTTGTCCGAGTTCCGCAACACCATCGTGTCTGCGGTGGGACCCCGCCTCGCCGTGCAGGCCGCCGACCTGTTCGCCGAGCTGACCGACCGCGAGTACGAGGGCCTCGAGGTGGACCCCGACAACTACGAGATCAAGATCAGCGACGGCGGCCTTCAGTACGGCCTGCAGCGCTTCTCCGGCTCCGAGGTGGACCTCGCCAACCTCGCCCTGCGGGTGGCCATCAGCGAGCACATCCACTTCCAGTCCGGCGGCTCGGTCGGTCTCCTCGTCCTCGACGAAGTCTTCGGGCCGCTCGACGAGGACCGCAAAGCCCGGATGCTCGCAGCCCTCGAGCGTCTCCGGGGCCGGTTCCGGCAGGTTCTCGTCGTGACCCACGACTCGGAGATCAAGGAGCAGTTGCCGTCGGCCATCGAGGTGCTCAAGCGCCCCGGAAGACGCGCGACCGCCCGGGTCGTGGACTAGAACTGGGCGTGTGGTGGCCGAACCGGCGCAGGGAGCCGCCCGTCGGCCCCGCCTGGCGCTGGCGGTCATCTCAGCGGTCCTGTTCGTAACCTTCCTCGACAACACGATCGTCGCGGTCGCCCTCTCCAGCATCCAGAGCGGCCTTCATGCCGGGATCACCCAGCTCCAGTGGGTCGTCAACGGCTACGCCCTCACCTTTGCCGCCCTGATGCTCAGCTTCGGGACGCTCAGCGACCACCTCGGACGCAGGGGCGTCATGCTCGGCGGCCTGGCGGTCTTCGCAGCCGGCTCGCTCTTCGGCACCGTCGCCTCCAGTCCGGCGCAGCTGATCGCCGCCCGGGTCATCATGGGGGTCGGCGCCGCCGCTTCCGAGCCGGGCACCCTTTCGATGATCCGCCAGCTCTACCCGGACCGGCGCGAGCGCGCCCAGGCGCTCGGCGTGTGGTCGGCCATATCGGGACTCGCCCTGGCCGCCGGCCCGGTCATAGGGGGCCTGCTGGTCGGAGCCTGGTCGTGGCGCGGCGTCTTCGCCTTCAACGTCGCCGCGGGCGTGCTCGCCGCAGCCGGCGTCGCCGCCGTCCTCCCCGAATCACGCGACCCTGCTGGCCGCAGGCTGGACCTGCCCGGCTCCGCGTCCGCCGCGCTGGCCCTGAGCGCCGCGACCTTCGCCACGATCGAGGGGGAGACCTACGGCTACTCGACGTGGTGGATCGCGCTCCTCTACGCGGCGGCCGCCGCGTCCCTCCTGTTCTTCGCCGTCCAGGAGCGCCGCGCCGACGAGCCGGTTCTCGACCTGAGGTTCTTCCGGCGAGGTCCGTTCGCCGCGGGGATGGTCGTGGCGTTCACCGGCTTTTTCGCCACGTTCGCCGTTTTCTTCTTCGTACCCCTCTTCGTGCAGCTTCTCGGCAACGCGTCCGGCTTCGACCTGGCGGCCGACTTCCTGCCCATGGCCGCGACGCTGATCACCGTCTCCGCTCTCAGCGGACGCTGGATCGCCCGGCAGGGGCCGGGCCTGCCCATGGCCGCCGGGGGCGTCGCCGCGGCGGCGGGCATCCTCGTGACCAACGCATACATCACCCCCGCGTCGGGGCCGGGGCTGCTCGGCTGGAGCCTGGCCATCGTCGGCGCGGGGCTCGGCGTCCTGATGGTGGGCGCTACCACCGCCGTCCTCGGGGCGGTCCCCGGGGCCCGGTCGGGCATGGCCGCCTCGGCGGTCAACACCAGCCGAGAGCTCGGCGCCGTGGCCGGCGTGGCCATCCTCGGCTCGATCGTCGACGGTCAGCTCACGACCGACCTCCTGCACCGCCTCGCCGCCATACCGGACCTGCCGGCCGCCCTGCGCCAGACGGTGATCGTAGACGTGACGACCGGCAACACCTCCGCCGAGAGCGGCCTTCCCAAGACGCCGTTCATCGAGCATCTGATCAAGCAGGTCACCGCCGCGGCAGAGGCGTCCTTCTACTCGGGACTCGACCGGGTGCTCCTCCTCGCCGCCGCCCTGACCCTCGCCTCCGCCTTCGCAGCCGCACTCCTCGCCGCCCGCGGCCGTCGCGGTCCGCCCGAAGTCTCCGACGCCTGACCTGGGACCCGTGGCAGAATGGGGGTGACGGTGAGCTGGTCGGGTGGCCGCGGCCGGGACCGGGAGACCGGGACCCGGTCGAGGAAGGTCGGGACTCCGCAGGGCAGGGTGCTGGCTAACGGCCAGTCGAGGTGACTCGCAGGAAAGTGCAACAGAGAGCAGACCGCCGATGGGCTCCTCCGGTGACGGAGGCGCCACAGGCAAGGGTGAAACGGTGCGGTAAGAGCGCACCAGCGCCCAGGGCGACCTGGGCGGCTCTGCAAACCCCACCCGGAGCAAGGTCGAGCGTGGGACGGCTGGCCCGGCCGATGTCCCCAGGTGGACCGCTCAGATGGATGGCCACCCGCCGGCCTTCACGGCCGGTGACAGAATCCCGCCTACAGACCGGCTCACCGTCGACAATCTGCCTCGGAGGGCCCGGGCGGCCACCAGGCGCACATGGTGCAGGCCGATGCCCGCCATTGTTGCAGTTGACGTGCGGGCTCGGCTGCTACGCCGCGCAGCACGAGAGCTTCTCCACGTCGCGGGTGAAGGTCTGGGCGGCGAGCTTGAGGGCTTCGACCATGGTCAGGTAGGGGTGGAAGGTGGCGGCGAGCTCGGCGGTGGTGATGTTGTGGCGGATGGCGAGCACCGCCGTTTGGATCACGTCGCCCGCCCCTTCGGCGAGGACCGACGCGCCGAGCAGGCGCCCTGTGCCGGCCTCGGCGACGAGCTTCACGAGACCGTCGGTGTCGTGGTTGACAAGAGCTCGGGGCACCGCCGATAGGGGCAGGACGGAGGTTTCAACGTCATAGCCGGCCGCTGCGGCCTGCGCCTCGGTGAGCCCGGCTGACGCGATCTGCGGCGCGGTGAACGTCACCCTGGGCAGACCGCTGAAATCGACGGTGCGCCCCGCGCCCAGCAGCGCGTTGTCCACGGCGAGTGCACCCTCATAAGCCGAGACGTAGACGAACTGGGGAGCCCCCGTCACGTCCCCCGCGCCGTAGATCCGCGGGTTGGCGCTGCGCAGCTGGTCGTCGACGACGAGCGCCCCCCGCCCGTCGACGCTGACGCCGGCCCGCTCGAGACCGAGCCCCTCGGTGTTGGGCCGCCTTCCGGTGGCGACGAGCACCTCGTCACAGGCGAGGAGAAGCTCACGATCCCCCACCGAAACAGTGACCTCCACGCGGCCCTCGCCTCTTCGCACGCCGAGCACCTTGGCGTCGGTGTGGATGGCCGCCCCCTGAGCGGCGAGCACCGACGCCAACGCCTGGGAAACCTCCGGCTCCTCGAAAGGCGCGATGCGCCCGGCCACGTCGACAAAAGCGACCTCCGCCCCAACATGCAAGAAGAACTGGCCGAGCTCCAAACCGATCGCGTTCGCCCCGATCACCACCACACGCTTGGGGACCTCGGCCAGCTCCAAAGCGCTCGTCGAAGTGAGATAGCCAGCCTCGGAAAGACCAGGAATCGGCGGCGCCGCCGGCGAAGCGCCCGTCGCCACCAAATACACGCCGGCGCGAACAGCGCGCCCGTCGACCTCGAGCACCTCGGGGTTCTTGAAAGAACCGTGCCCCTCGATCAGCGTGAAACCGTAGCTCTCCACCAAATCGGCGTACTTCGCCTGGCGCAACTCCAAGACCAGCTCATCTTTCTGGGCGACCAGGGCCCCGAGATCCACCGGGCCCGAGCTCGTCGACAACCCGGCGAAGGGGTGATGGCCCGCCGACCAAGCCAGCTCACCCGCGCGAAGCAACGCCTTCGACGGGACGCAACCCACGTTCACACAAGTCCCCCCCAAGGTGCCCTGCTCGACCAGCGCCACCCTATAGCCAGCCTCGCTCCCCTTGATCGCCGCGGCGAAAGCAGCCGAACCGGCGCCCACCACCACCAGGTCATAATCGAA
>Ga0070737_10005446_pt1 | contig 12158 bp, 13 predicted proteins | sample Coa_R1_10_FD_66438 | JGI IMG/M metagenome (GOLD analysis project Ga0070737, IMG submission 66438) | Surface soil microbial communities from Centralia Pennsylvania, which are recovering from an underground coalmine fire - Coalmine... | ecosystem: Environmental > Terrestrial > Soil > Unclassified... | reverse complement strand
TCCCGTCGTGCTGGCCAAACGAGCGGCTACGGTCGATGTGCTCTCAGGTGGTCGGCTTCGATTGTGCGTCGGCGTGGGATGGCTGCGCGAAGAGGTGGAGGCGTGCGGGACTGCCTTCGCCACCCGGGGCCGGCGGGCCGACGAGCAGTTGACGGTGCTGCGCGCACTGTGGGCTGACCACCCGCGTGGCGTCAGCCACCACGGCGAGTTTTTCGACTTCGACGACGTGATGTGCTATCCCAAACCCGTTGCCGGCGCGCGTCTTCCGGTGCACATCGGTGGACACAGCCGGGCGGCGGCGCAGCGGGCCGGACGCTTGGGTGACGGGTTGCAGCCCCTGGGTGTCAGCGGCACCCGGTTGGCGTCGCTGCTGACGCTGATGCGCGAGGAAGCGGTGGCAGTCGGACGCGACCCGGGCGCATTGGAGGTGTCGCTGGGCCATCTGGTTACCAAGATCGACGCCGACCGCGCTGGCCGCCTCGCCGATCAGGGCGCCGACCGCATTGTGTTGGGCATGCCCGCGATCAACGACATCGAGCAGGCCAAAGACGTCCTGTCGGCGTGCGCGCAACGGCTGGGGCTGTCGCCATGACCGTGTGTCCAGCCGACCGGATGGCACTATCGGATTTGGTCCATCGCTACGCCAGCGGCATTGATGATCGTCAGTTCGACACGGTGGCAGAGCTTTTCACGCAGGATGCCGAAATGACGGTGCCGGACCCGCCGGCGAAGCTCGAGCCCGTCCTCCGTCACGCCGGACCGGCCGCTATCGGCGCGGCGATCACCGCAGTCGCTACGACAGTGCGCACCGAGCATGCGATTGTCGGGGAGGTCTACGACCCCGGGCCGGACCCCGACGCTGCGCGCGGACGCATCACGTGCGTCGCGCACCACTGGGACCAGCGCGGTGGGGAGCTCATCGACGTGGTGTGGCATCTGCGCTACGACGACGACTATCGGCGCACCGATGCCGGTTGGCGGATCTGTCGGCGGGTGCTGACGATCAATGCCATCGAGACCCGGGTGCTGCGACGACTGCGCCCGGCCGACGTTCCCAGCTAACTCCCAGGCATTGTTTCCATTATGTTAATCACGTCACACAGTGGTAATAGTGTATCTTCGCGCGGGTGACGACAGACGTTAACGACGCCCCAGCGCACAAGGGCTCGGCTGGCGGTGGTGTACCGGCGCACAACGGCACTGCCACCGCATTGGCGGTCGGCACCCCGCTAACGTTTGACCCGGACTATCGCAGCGAAGTACACACCGCCGAGGACACCATCGATGTGGAGACCTACGGCGGTGGGTTCGACCTGACCAGGCGGGCCACCGCACCAAAGCTACGGGTGGGCCCAGACAAGTGGTTCAACTTGCTATGGCTGATCCCGATTGGCTTCGCGCTGCTGGTCGCAGCGGTCGCGATCGGCAAAGGCCTGTACCACATGCCGGCGGTGCAGAACTTCATTGCGCGTTATCCCGGCACAACTACGCACGGCGTCAAGCCCGGCATCCCGGCGTGGATTGGCTGGACCCATTTCTTCAATCTTTTCATGATGATGTTCATCATCAGAACCGGGATCCAGATCCTCTGCGACCATCCGAGGCTGTATTTCAGCCGCAACGCCACGCCCGGCAAGGACGAGTGGCTACGGGTGGGCCCACCCGTTCCGGACGACGAGTACTGGACTGCTAACGCCGACACCGTCGCGCTGCCAAGGCATTTCGGGCTCCCCGGATTCCGCCACTCGATCGGCCTGGCGCGATGGTGGCATTTGGGCGTTGACGTGTTGTGGCTGCTTAACGGCGCGGTCTTCTACGTGCTGCTGTTTGCCACCGGACAGTGGCGGCACATCGTGCCGACCAGCTGGGACGTCGTCCCCAACGCCGCCTCAGTGGCAATCCAGTACCTGTCTTTGCACTGGCCAACCGACAACGGGTGGGTGGCCTACAACGGGTTGCAAGTGCTGGCGTACTTCACCACGGTGTTCATCGCCGCGCCGGCCGCGCTGTTCACCGGGCTGGGCATGTCACCGGCACTTTCGCAGCGTGTGCATTGGCTCAGCAAGCGGTTGAGCATCCAGCATGCGCGCTCACTGCACTTCCTGGTGCTGGTGTATTTCTTGTTCTTCATCCTTGTGCACGTAACGCTGGTGTTCACCACCGACGCGCTGCGCAACCTCAACCACATGTTCGCCGCCCGCGACGACGACAGCTGGATCGGCTTCTGTTTTTTCGCCGCGGCCATGGTCGTGACTGCAGTGGCGTGGGTGTGGGCCACTCCCTTCACCATTCGCCATCCGCGGGTGGTGCAACGGGTGGGCTATGCGCTCGTCGGACCGTTCCAGCGGATGCTGGAGAAGTTGGACCCCAAGCCGGGCGCCTTCACCGAAGACGACATCTCCCCGCATCACTGGCGCAACGGTCGCCTGCCCGAGACCGTCGAATACAAGGAGCTGGAGAAGAACGACTTCCGCGATTGGCGGCTGCGGGTGTACGGCCTCGTCGAGCAGCCGATGGAGTTCTCGCTCGACGATCTCAAGGCGCTGCCCTACCACGAGCAGATCAGCCAGCACTTCTGCATCCAGGCATGGTCAGGTGTGGCCAAATGGGGTGGCGTGCATATGAAGACGATCATGGACATCGTCAAACCGCTGCCCGAGGCCAAATGGGTGGTGTTCTACTCCATGGGTCTCGGCGCAACCGGCGGGATCTACTACAACGCGCATCCCATCGCGCAGATGACGCATCACATGACCATGCTGGCCTACAACATGAACGACCAGCCGCTGCCCTACATGCACGGCAAGCCACTGCGGCTACGCAACGAATTGCAGCACGGGTTCAAGCTGGTGAAGTGGATCAAGGGCATCGAGTTCGTCGCTGACTACCGCGAAATCGGCAGCGGCTACGGCGGATACAGCGAGGATCACAAGTTCTTCGGCCGCCATCAGACGCTATAACACGTTGCGCGGGCATGTAACAACGCGTCCGCCCCGAGCCACGTTGGGATAACCGCGGCGGCTTTTCGCGGTAGCACTCGCAACGAGCACCGACCAGTCAACAGCTCGCAACCCGCTGGTCCTGCTCATCTCAAAAAATTAGGATCTCTTACCCACCGTTGTCGAATGCCGGATGGGGGATCCCGATGTGCTCGTATCCGACCAAAGGCCGTAACCGGGCGGCCCGCAGCACCGGCGGACATGGCTTCCTGCGGGTGTGGATGGTGGTCGTGGCGGGTGTGGCTGCCGGAACGGCGGTTCCGGTGGTTCTGCACACTTCGCGCTACGGCCTGACCACCGGACAACTTCTGCTGGCGCTGTTTCTCTGGATCAATGTGTTGGTCACGTTCTTGGAAATCTCGCTGTTCCTGCAGATCAACCTGATCAAGGAACGCTATGCCGAGTACGTGCTGACTTATCGGGGCCGCGAGTTCGACCGTCTCATCGAGTTCGTCACCGCGCCGATCCGATGGTCGGAAGTGCCGCGTCCGCGCAGATGGGCCGACGGATGGGCGACCTACGCACTCTTCGACGACGCATACGCCAGCGAGAAAGCCTTCGGATTCTGGGGCGACACCGGCAACGGGTTTTCGACACTGATCCCATCGGCGCTATTCCTTTACGGCATGACCTATGACGTGTTGCCGGCGCGATGGCTGGGCACTCTCGGCGTGGCGCTGTTCTGGCAGAAGCTCTACGGAACAGTGATCTACTTCTGGGCCTACCTTTACAACCGGCAATTCGCCGGCCACGCGAAGCGCGACGTGGTATTCGTCGTCCTGCTGAACGTGTTGTGGCTTCTTGGTCCTGCCTGGGGCCTTGTCGTCAGCATCGGCATGATCAGATCCGGCGGCTTTGCGTTCGTCCGCTGACCAGGCGCTACCGGTTGGTTGCGTTGCGTGCGGCCGTGGGCCAACCGTCGCGAACAACACATCCAGCCCCGGCTTCCCCGCGCTGACCCGCGCGGCCAGCCGTTTCCCCGGGCCCGAATTTGGGTAGCAGCCCAACACCGCTTAGGGCGGCAAAATTGCAGTGACAGTGGGGAGAAGCTGATGGGAGAAACCTCACAGGACCCGGTCGATTACCACCGGACCACGCGGCCGCACGCCGGCGAGGCGATAAAAGACACGGCGAAGCTGCCCGGGCTTGTCTTGGTCGGAGCCGGTGTGGTGGCGATGGCGATTTGCGTGGCCGCATTGGCGATGGGGCAGGTCGGCGTCGGCATCGCGGCCGTGGTCGTCGGGCTGCTTGCCAGTGCAGCCGGGCTGGCCTGGCTTGCCGCGGAGCGCAGGCGGGTACGCGACATCGAACGCCGGCAGCCCACGCCCCGGTCGGGTGATACCCCCCGGAACTAGGCGACGGCGCGGATGTGCGTCAAGGGGCGATGCGGCCAGCCGCTCAGCGTAAGGCTGCCAGGTTGGCTATCGACTTGTGCACATCAGACTTGACGACCCGGGCGACCAGCCCCCCGAGCGGCCCGTTGAGCACACCGCCCGTGATCTCGGCGGTCAGACGAAACACGGTGCCAGGATGGTTGTCGGCGAGTGTCATCCTCACCGCGAGCCGAATTCCGCCGCGGCCCCGGCCTTTTAGTTCAATTACTTCGGGTTCGTCGTAACGAGTGACCGTCCAGTGAACGACGTTGCGAAAACCCTTCACCTTGATGCACGCCGACACGCGGGTGCCCTCCTCGATGGTTGACGGAACAGCGCTGCGCCAGCCGCCGAAAATTGTCATCCACTCCCCGAACCGGCTTAGATCTGACGCCAGCTTCCAGGCGGCCGCCGGTTCTAGCCCGGATGTTGTCGAAACCTCTACTCGAGCCACGTCGTGGCCCGTGCGCTAACCACCACTACCGGATACACGCGGGTCGGCATACCCGGCCCGAACCGCCCGATAAACCCCCTCGCCGCCGCGGTTCAGTCGCGGTCCCAGGCGGCAGCCAGTTGCTCTGCCACGTCGATAACTTGAGCGGCTTGTGATTGCGGCGAGTCGATTTCGTTGGCGACGTGCCAGGCGATGTAGCGGCGAATCTCACCATCGACGCCCGCCACGATCCGCAACAGCTCACCGCGGATCGAGGTAGCGGCGACGTGAACCATGATGTCCGACGGCCTCGGCTTGCCCACGTCGATAACCAGCAGCAGCGGCTCGGCCGCGTGCGCCGAGGCGCGCAAGGCGATTTCGCCGTCGACCATGAACCGCTGCTTGTCTAATCGCAAATCGACGATCATCTCGATGGCCAGCGGAATCCGGATATCGAAGGTGATCAGCTGGCCGAGCTTCCGGGTCACTTGTGGTTGCTGGATCTTGACGTTCGCGCTGACCCGGGCAAGCCCGCCCGGTCCCTGCCGGATCGGGCCGGTCTGGAACTCTTCACCGGCGATCTGGCTGAACGCCGCGGCGACGCGGGCCTCGGTAACAGCGACCTCGAAGAACCTGCGACCGAATTCTTCGTAGGTCACGTAGTTGTGGGGCTGCATAAATTCATACCGTCTCATGTCGTCGGCGTTGTGGGTCGCTGACCCGCCTACGCCAGGGCATGTTGGCCCTCAACCGTGTCGACCGCCGGCTGCGAACCGACCTCGGACGGTAAGAAGATTCGGACATCGCACCGCCGCGATGGCACATCGGCACCAGGGTTCGATTCCGGTCGGGTTCGCAACCACCACCCCAATCCTCGATTCGCCTCGGCAGGTGCCTGTCAGCTGCGAGAACCTGGCGGTGTTTGTCAGTTCCATGCGCGCCCACAAAGATTCTGAAACCCGCTCTCCCCGAGCGCGATTGGGACCGGCGCTGGCCTGGCTGGGCGGTGGCCACTGGGCGGAGCTCGCTGAGCGCCATCAGCGCTCCACCCAGGCGATCGCCGGATTGGTCGTGCTGTTCGGCGCCGGTTCGGCTTGGCTGGCCGCCGCGGTTGCCGTCGGGGCATCGGCGCGCTGGCCGATGCCGGCCATCCTGCCGTTGACGCTGGTCTTCGGCCTGCTGGTCGGCGCGGTGACACGCGCCACTGCGAGCGGCCCGACCCGCGGCTGGCCGGGCTTGGTCGCACGCGCTGCGGTGGCGGTCGTGGTTGGAATTGCGGTGGCCGAGCTAAGTGGGCTCGCGGTGTTGTCCGGTTCGATCGATCGCCGTCTCGCCGAGCAGGCCGTGCAGCGTGCCGACTCCGCGCCCACGGTCGCGCAGGCCTCGGCCCACCTCGACCGGGCACGCGCGGCACGCAGTGCCCTGGACAACGCCGTCGAGCAGGCCCGTGTCGTCGACACCACGACGCAACCACTGCGGGCGGCGCGCCAGGTGTTCGAGGAGGTCGAGGAGATTACCTTTTCGCTCAATCGCACCCGCAGGGTGACCGTGAGCGCCGCAGCCGCGTGACGAGCTGACGGCATCGGATGCGCCCCGCGACGTGGAATCAGGCGGCGGGCCGGCCGAATTGGGCGCACCGGACGGTCCGCGCCAGCTGTGGCCCGGGCAGTAGCCGGCGTGACCGCTCGCGTCATCAAACAAATCGACAAGAGTCGAATAGTGCATCGAATACCTTGGCAAGCACGATATTTCGTACGTTGCAGAACAATCCAACAACCATCGCAGAAATAGCCGGTGTCAACGAAAATTTAAGGCGTATAAGGCTTTTTTGCCTGCACACCCAATTATCGACTTCTTGTGGTATTTGTAACCGATGCCACTAAGAGAAGTGAATCGTGAGTCCCGCCACAAATTTTGGTGGTCTGGCGATGGTGTTGTTAATGTCCCGGCGCATGTTTGTTTTAGCTACGCTGATGTCATTTATTCAGCAGGTGTCGGGTACTCCGTATGTCGCGGGCGGAGACTCACCTGCCGGTACCGACTGTTCTGGACTGGCTTCGTGGGTAGCGAATATGGCCACCGATAGACCGGTTTTCGGAAGTAGGTTCAACACCGGAAACGAGGAATCCGCGCTGCTAGCTCGCGGCTTTAAGTATGGAACTGCTCCCGGCGCTTTGGTGATTGGGTGGAATGGCAGCCACACCGCGGTCACACTGCCGGATGGGACTGCGGTGTCCAGCGGTGAAGGCGGTGGCGTGAAAATCGGCGGTGGGGGCGCGTATCAGCCGCAATTCACCCATCACATGTTTCTGCCGGTGGCAGCCGAGCCGGCAGAAGACGCCCCCGCACCCGAACAAGCAGCCATTCTGGTCGATGTCGTGGAACCTGAAGCTCCTGTCGCTGATTCAACATCTGATGGCGCAATCAGCTCGGAATTTCCTGTGCCAGAGCCTGATCCGGCACCAGTACAGGACGATGCCGCGGGCAGCTAGTTGAGAGTCACCTGGTCGCCGATGTGAATGACGCCTTCCGTCAGCACCGAAAGGTACACCCCGGCGCAGGGCAACGTCGCCGATGCAGGTGCTGCCAAGCGGTTTTCGGCTATCAACGTGCGCAGCGCCTGGGGGGCTGACGGTAACGGACCATGTTCCAAAGTGGGCACTGCACAACGTGATGTGGGTTTGAGAACACGTAACCGGGTCTCCCCCACGGCAAGCTCTCTGCCCACCCATTGGTTTTCGGCGTAGGGCGGATAGCCCGGTGGTGTGGCGATCACCAGATTCGGCCGGTAACGTAGCGCAGCAACTCCGACGCGCTCGATGGTGGCGGTCGTGATCGCGTGCAACGGGGCGAGGTCGGTAAACGAATCGCCCGGTGTTGCCCCGGCAATCTCGACGATGCGGGCCTCGACCTCGGCGTCCACACCTAGATCGAGCACCTTCTCCGGGTCGGGCCGCTCCAAGGTAGCGCTTCGGGGGCGGCCGCTGATCAGTCGGACCGCGCGCCCCAACAACCCGGAAAGCAGGTCATCGACGCCGGGGTCGTCGGCGGCCACACTGGCTGCGCCGGGCGGCGTAATGCGTACACCCCCGGTGTCCCAGCTGGCGGAGAACTGCAAGAGCTGACGCCACAACCGGGGCTGCTTGGCGCTGGCGATCCGCCCAGTCACGGCGTCGACCAGCGCTAGCCGGCGGTCCCCGTCCGCGCCACATTCGTCGACGAACACGCTGGCAAGGCTTTCGCCGAGCATCGACTTCACCGGGTAGCGGTACAGCATGTGCACTTCCATCCGCACCGGACCCTCGGGGTGTGGGCCGCGCGTCGTCACGGTTCACAGTATGCGCGTTCTCCGACCCGGTCTGCCGACCACATTCAGCCCGAATTCGCGACGTGACGGGTGGCACGCGGTCATACTCAAGACCATTCCGGGGAGGAGGCGCCATGCCGACGCCGGCGCTCAGTTTGGCCCAGCAGATGCTGCGACGCCGGCCGGTGAGCGGCGCACCGGTCGCCCCCGGCGCCTCGGATCACCTGCGACGAAGTCTGGGGACCTTCCAGCTGACGATGTTCGGCGTCGGGTCGACGGTCGGCACCGGCATCTTCGTTATTCTCTCGGTGTCAGTACCGCAAGCCGGTCCGGCAGTGGTCCTTTCGTTCGTCCTCGCTGGAATCGCGGCGGGCCTCACCGCGATCTGCTACGCCGAGCTGGCATCGGCGGTTCCAGTGTCGGGATCGGCCTACTCGTACTCCTATGCGATCCTCGGCGAGTTCGCCGCGGTGGGAGTCGCGGCATGCCTGCTGCTGGAGTATGGCGTCTCAACTGCCGCCGTGGCCGTCGGATGGAGCCAGTACTTGAACAAATTGTTCAGCAACATCTTTGGATTTCGGCTGCCGCAGGCGATTTCCGCGGCGCCGTGGGATTCCGATCCTGGGGTGGTCAACTTGCCGGCCATCGTCTTGGTCGCGATGTGTGCGGCGCTGCTGATCCGCGGCGTCAGCGAATCCGCCAAAGCCAACGCCGTCATGGTGTTGATCAAGCTCGGCGTGCTGCTGATGTTCGCTGCGATCGCGTTCAGCGCTTTCAAAACGGAACGCTTCGCCGACTTCGCACCGTTTGGTGTCTCAGGCATCAGCTTGGCTGCCGGCACGATCTTCTTTACCTACATCGGTCTTGACGCCGTCTCCACTGCCGGTGACGAAGTCAAAGATCCGCAGCACACCATGCCGCGGGCGATCATCGCGGCCATGTTGATCGTGACGGGTTTCTATGTGCTTGTCGCGGTGGCCGCGATCGGCGGGCAACCGTGGCAGGCCTTCAAGGGTCAAGAGGCGGACCTCGCGGCAATCTTGGAGCACATCAGCGGAAATGTCTTCGGCAGCACAATTTTGGCTGTCGGCGCGGTGATCTCGATCTTCTCCGTCACTCTTGTGACGATTTACGGCCAGACACGCATCCTTTACGCGGTGGGACGTGACGGGCTGCTGCCGACGACGTTCGCAAAGGTCAATCCGCGCATGATGACACCGGTCAGCAACACCTTGATCGTCGCGGCCGTTTTGGCAATGTTGGCTGGCCTGGTGCCACTGGAGAACCTGGCAGAAATAGTGTCCATTGGCACCTTGACCGCGTTCATCGTGGTGTCGGTGGGAGTGATCATCCTGCGCGTCCGCGCGCCGGACTTGCCCCGCGGTTTCAGGGTGCCCGGGTACCCGATCACGCCGATCTTGTCAGTGGCGTCGTGCGTTTATATCTTGTCGGGCCTGCACTGGTACACCTGGATCGGGTTCAGCGTGTGGTTGGTGGTCGCGCTGATCTTCTATCTGCTGTGGGGTCGCCGGCACAGCGCACTCAATGACGACATCAACGACGAAATCGCAACCGTACTACCTGTTGAGGACATCGCGACGCCGAATAGCTGATCGGTCGGCGGCGTCGAGTGATCGATGCCTGATGGCAGTCCCGAAAATGTGCTCTGCCGTGGCGTCCGCCGTGTCCTTCGGGGAGCGGGTCGCCTGCGCGGTCGAGCAAACTCCTGCGGCGGCACCTTGTTGGTGGGACCATTTGCTGATGGACGACCAGGAGGACCCCGAGAAGCGCATCGCCGAGCTGGAACGGCAGCTGGCCGAGCAGACGCGCGCCGCCGAACTCGGTAGTCAACAGATCTCGGTGTCCAGAAGCGACGAGACGCCCCGGACGCCACCCGTAGCGCCCACTCCGGCGTCACCAACGCCAGACAGCAGCGCAGGTTTCCCGCGATGGCGACGCAGCGGCCCGCTGCCCCGGTGGCGCTTGGTTTGGATATTGGTGGCCTTCTGGGTGGTCATGATCGCGGTGGGAAATGGTGTGAGTCGGATTTTCACGCACGTGAGCCACTATTCTTCTCCCCCCTCGTCCTCAACGATGCTTCCGTTAACCGGTGGGCCCAGCGCCTCGTCTGTTGCGCCGCAGCCCTTTCCGAGCGAGCTGACGGTCGGGCGCGGTGGGGTGCTCAGCCTCGGCGGTAACGGAAGATCGCAAACCGTCTCATGCAACGACGGCACGCTGAATCTGTCCGGCAACAACAACACATTCACGGTCACCGGTCACTGTCTTAGGCTACAAGTTTCAGGCAACTACACCCATGTAACGATCGACAGTGCCGACACGATCGACGCCGGCGGCATCTACACTGTGACGATTTATCATTCGGGCACGCCGACGATCAACAAGTCGGGGATCGATGTTACCGTCAGCCAGGGCTGACCGGGCGGTGAGTGTCTCGGTTGGCACAGCGGTAACCACAGTGAAACCGCCTGATTGCCGGGTGCGGCGTGTCATCCGGCCCTGTGGTCCCGTTCTGCCCTGTAAGCCAGGCGTTTTCAGCGTCTAGTCTGTCTTCTGCCACGGCTGACAGCTGTGCGTCAGAAACGCCGCGTCACCCGGCTGGAGCGCCACTACCTGAGGGCCGGTGCTGATGTTGTTGTCGATGATGTCGGTCGGATTGAGGCTGTTCAGCCTGGCCCAATAGCAATCGGACTCTCCTTCACTGCTCCGCCCGGCCGAGCGGTAGGTGCCCAGCACGATATCGGTACCCACTCGATATGTGCCGTCGGTTTCCATGACCGTTTTTGGGATCGGTGTCGCCGGTGGTGTGTAGGTCACCGTTACGGTTTTGGTGATCACCGGCTGCACCGTCGACGTCACCGTGGCAGCTAGCTCGCTCGACCGCACGCAACCTGAGAGAAGTATCGCCGTTGCCGCAATGACGGTGTTCTTCCCGGGCACTGAAGGAGGGTAAAGCACAGAAGCGCCGTCATGACACCGTTTTCACGTGAAGCCGAAACGACCCGTCGCGGTTGCTGAGCGCACAGCCGCGACACGCAATAGTTAAAACTGCAGGGCTGAAGCTTTCGCGGGGCGGCATACGCCCACCTGTCGTCCACAGCGCGTTACGGTGGATCGCCATGCTGGTCTTGGCCGCGTCCACGGGTCTCGGTCAGTCGGATTGCGAGCGAATCGTCACCGGTGCGCTGGCTCAGCCCGTCCTGGCTGTCACGAGCCTGGCCTACGCCGTCGCCGGGATGACCGTGCTGTGCTGGGCCGCGCGGGTCAGGGCGCCACTGGCCGGGGCCGCCGGAGCTGCGCTTGTGGTGGTCGGGGCGGGCAGCTTCGCCTACCACGGGCCCCAACCGTCGTGGGCGAAGGTCGCCCATGACTGGTCGATCGCCGCCGCAGGAGCGGTGTACGCCGTGGGCCTGACCCGAAGCCGGCCACGGTGGTCGGCGTGGACAGGACCGGCCGGGGTCTTCACGCTAGGGCTGGCCGCCTATGTCGCCGGGCGTTCCAGGTCGCCGCTATGCCGGCCGGACAGCCTGTGGCAGTTCCACGGCGTCTGGCATGTGCTCTCCGCCGCTGCCGCGGCTTGGGCCGCACCGGCGCTGGCGCCGGACCCGCGGGTTGGCGTCCGCTGGCGCAGGTAGCCGGCGGCACGTTGCAGTCGCACCTGACCTGCGCGGATATCGGTCGGGCTGACAGGATTTGAACCTGCGACCACTTGACCCCCAGTCAAGTGCGCTACCAAACTGCGCCACAGCCCGGTGTCGCCGTCGCTGTATCGGCGGCAGGTCGAAAGCCTACCCGAGAACGCGGCTATCGCCGCAATCCCCAACCGGGCGACCAGGTTCGGGTTTGTCCACAATGTGTTTTTTATCCACAGCTAACGCTCTGCGCTCCCACTCTTGTCGGCGGGTCCAGATAGGATCTCGAACATGGGTTCGACTTGCGTGGGTGCTCCGCCGGAGGTGACTGCGGCGTTGGACGCCTTGGATGTGGCGGTGGCGCGGGTTCGCGAGTTGGACTTCCACCGCTATGAG
>Ga0070737_10005445_pt1 | contig 12159 bp, 6 predicted proteins | sample Coa_R1_10_FD_66438 | JGI IMG/M metagenome (GOLD analysis project Ga0070737, IMG submission 66438) | Surface soil microbial communities from Centralia Pennsylvania, which are recovering from an underground coalmine fire - Coalmine... | ecosystem: Environmental > Terrestrial > Soil > Unclassified ... | reverse complement strand
TTCAGCTCGCCAGAGAAATCCGAGCGCTATCGCACGGAGAACTACACCGGCGCGGTCGGGCTCAACTGGTATCGCACCGATCCGAGCCTGCAGTTCACGATGGCCTACTACCTGCAACCCGACGAGCTGGCCGTGGTCGAGCCGCATTTGGACCGCATCGGCGAGCTGATGGGCGGGCCGGTGGCGCGGTGGGCCGAGGAGACCGATCGCAACCCGGCGCGGCTCGAGCGCTACGACCGCTGGGGCCACGACGTCAGCCGGGTGGTGCAGCCGCCGTCGTTCACCGAATCCAAGCGGGCGGTGCTCGACGCGCACAAAAAGCTCAAGGACGACGCCCGGCGGGCCGGGGTCAATCCGTCGTTGCCGCTGTTCGCGGCCAACTATCTGCTGGACCAGGCCGACATCGGCATGGGCTGCGCGTTGGGTACCGGCGGCGGCATGGTCAAGGCGCTGGTCGCGGCGTACGCGCCGGCCGATGTCCGCGAGCATGTGCTGGCCAAGTTCGAGACGGGCGAGTGGGAGGGCGAGACCGCCCAGCTGCTGACCGAACGCACCGGAGGTTCGGATCTGGGCGCGCTGGAGACGACGGCGACGCGGCACGGCGACGGCTGGCTTCTCAACGGCTTCAAGTGGTTTGCGTCCAACTGCGACGGCCAGGTGTTCGTGGTGCTGGCCAAACCCGACGGTGCGCCCGACTCCGGCCGCGGCGTGGCGAACTTCCTGGTGCTGCGGACCCGTCGCGACGGGTCGCGCAACGGTGTGCGGATCCGGCGGCTGAAGGACAAGCTCGGCACCCGGTCGGTGGCCTCCGGTGAGGTGGAATTCGTTGACGCCGAAGCATTCCTACTGTCCGGCGAACCGTCCGATGAAGGCTCGCACGACGGGAGGGGGCTGGGCCGGATGATGGAGCTGACCAACGCCGCGCGGCTGGGTATCGCGCTGTTCGCGGTCGGCAACGCGCGCCGGGCGCTGGTCGAGTCGCTGTGTTACGCCCGGCGGCGAGAGGCGTTCGGCGGCGCGCTGATCGACAAGCCGTTGATGCGGCGCAAGCTGGCCGAGATGATCGTCGACGTCGAAGCCGCGTTGGCGCTGGTGTTCGACGGCACCGGCTTCGCCAACCATCGACAACCCCGGGCAGTCAGGCAGCGTATCGCCGTGCCGGTGACCAAGCTCAAGGTGTGCCGGCTGGGCATCACAATGGCCTCGGACGCAATAGAGATCCACGGCGGCAACGGCTACATCGAAACCTGGCCGGTGGCAAGGATATTGCGCGATGCGCAGGTCAACACCATCTGGGAGGGGCCCGACAACATCCTGTGCTTGGACGTGCGTCGCGGTATCGAGAAGATCCAGGCTCACCAGCCGCTGCTGGAGCGCTTGCACGACGCGGTGTCGGTGTCCGACGACGACGCCACGACGCAGTTGGTGAGCCGGCGCATCGCGGATCTGGATGCGGCTATCACCGCCTGGACCAAGCTGGAAGGCGATGTGGCCGAAGCGCGTTTATTCCCGCTCGCGCAATTCATGGGCGACGTGTACGCGGGCGCGTTGCTCACCGAGCAGGCCGCCTGGGAGCGCGAAACCAGGGCGGCCGACCGTAAGGCGCTGGTCGCCCGGTTGTACGCGCAGCGATACTTGGCCGACCGCGGGCCGCTGCGCGGCATCGACACCGACAGCGACGAGGCGATCGAGCGGTTCGACGAGCTCGTCGACGGCGCGCTGGTCACCGACTGATGACGTCGCCCGCCGGGCAGCCGCGCATCCCGCTGTCGATCACCGACGTCTTCAAGCGAATCTTCCTCGGCAAGCCGCTGATCACCGAGGAGCTCAGTTCCGAGCGGCTCTCGAATCCTGTTGCGTTGGGCGCCCTTTCGCCCGACGCGATCTCGTCCACCGCCTACGGTCCCGAGCAGATCATGATCGAACTGCTGCCACATGCGGGCCTGGCCGCGTTCGCGTTGCTGCTGCCGATCACCGGCGTGATTCTGTTGATCCTGGTGTTGGTGGCCGCATCGTATCGGCAGGTGGTGATGGCCTACACCCGCGCCGGTGGCTCGTACGTGGTTGCCCGGGAGAACTTCGGGCCCCGGACGGCACAGATCGCCGCCGCGGCACTGCTGATCGATTACGTGGTGACCGTGGCGGTGCAGTCGGCGGCGGGCACGGTCGCGGTGGTGTCGGCGATAACCGCGCTCGGTCCCTACAGCCTGGAAATCACGGTGGCCGTGGTGCTTGTGATCTGTTACGCCAACCTGCGCGGGTTGCGGGAGGCGGGCCTGCCGTTCGCGATCTCGACCTACTCGTTCGTCGTCATGATCGCGTTGACGATCGTGACCGGGGTGATCCGCCACATCTTCTGGGGCTTACCGACATACGACCCGCAGCACATTCCCGGAGCGGTGCCGGTTCACCAGGGCAACGGGCTGGTGATGGGTGCGACGATCCTGGTGTTGCTGCGAGCCTTCGCCAACGGGGGATCGTCGCTGACCGGCGTCGAGGCCATCTCCAACACGGTCAACGTCTTCCGTAAACCGCAGGGCGTCAACGCGCGTCGCGTCCTCACCACGATGGCCTGCATCCTCGGGTTCCTGCTGGCCGGTGTGGCCTACCTCGCCCATGTCACCCACTCCACCCCGTACGTCGACGAATACCCGTCGATGCTCTCCGAAATCGCCCGGGCGGTGTTCGGTCACGGGGTGATCGGCAACGCCCTGTACATCCTCGTCCAGGCGTCGACCGCAGCCATCTTGTTCACGGGCGCCAACACCAGTTTCAACGGTTTCCCGGCGTTGGCGAGCTTCGTTGCCGAGGACCGGTTTCTGCCGCGGCAGCTGACCAAGCGCGGTCATCGCCTGGTGTTTTCCAACGGCATCATCGCGCTCACCGCGCTGTCGGTGGCGCTGCTGATCGCCACCGGTGGTTCGGTCAATGCACTGGTGCCGTTCTACGCGATCGGTGTGTTCACCGGGTTCTCGATGGCCGGCTACGGAATGACCAAACACCATCTGACGCACCGCCAGCCCGGCTGGCGGCACAAGCTGGCGATCAACCTCTCCACCGGGATCTTGTCGACGATCATCGTCGGCATCTTCGCGGTGGCGAAGTTCACCGAAGGCGCCTGGCTGGTGGTAGTGGTCTTCCCGTTGATGGTGCTGGCGCTGATGCGGCTCAACAAGGAATACCGCGCCGAGGCCGCGATTCTCGAGATGTTCCGTACCGACCGCCCCGAATTGGTCAAGTACGCGCGGCACCGGGTGTTCGTCTTCGTCAACTCCGTCGACCTGGCGGTGATCGAGGCGCTGCGCTACGGGAGAGGGTTGCGCGCCGACGAATTGATCGCGGTGCATTTCATGGTGGACGCGGCCTACGCCGCGCAGTTGCGCAAGCGCTGGGACCGCTTCGAACTCGACACCCGGTTGCGCGTCGTGGACTGTCCGGATCGCCAGATCACCCGCGGGGCACAAGAACTGGTGCTTCGGGCGCTCAGCGAGCATCCCGACACCAACGTGACGGTACTGCTGCCACGTCGCACCTACGCGCCGCTGCTGGGGCGACTGCTCCATGACCGCACCGCGGACAAGATCGCCCGGGCCATCAGCCGGATCCCGGACGCGGCCGCGACCATCGTGCCCTACGACGTGCAATCCCGGATCGCGGAGGCGTTCCCCGATCTCTTCGAGCAGCGGATCGCGCGCAAACTGGACAAGATCGAAGCGCGGATCTCCCGCGGGGAACAACAAACGGTCCAGCAATACGAACACCCCGAACGGCCGCCGGCGGTGGTTCCCGTGGGCGGGCTCATCGAGGGACAGCGGGCCACCATCGAAGGACGGGTCAGTCAGGTCGAGGACATCACCAAGCGCCGCCAGACATTTCGGTGGATCGTCATCGGCGACGACAGCGGAGAAATACGGGTGACCTTCCACCCGGGGCGCGGCGACGACGTCCAGCCCGGCCAACTGCTCCGCATCACCGGAAAGGTGCGCGGCGGCGGCAATCGTCCGATGTCGATGGTCGACCCGGTGTACCAGGTGATAAGAACCGGTGGAATCGGCGTAGCAGGGCTGTTCGTTCACGTCGTGCGCCAATCAGTGGCAGAGTTTAGTGGCATGACGCCGAACCCGAAGGTTCCGAAACCCGGCGACATCAAATCCGCCGCTCAGGCCGCCGTGGAGACGGCGCAGTCGGTCGCCAGCGGTGCGATGCGAATTCCGCCGGCTTCGGTTCAGATCGCTGCACAGCTGCCGGATCTCGTGGAGAACCTCGCGGTAGCGACCGAGCGCCTCAACACAACGATCGATCGCGCGGAAAGGTACATCGCGCTTGCCGACCCTATGCTCCGAACGATGGACCGCTTGCTGCCACAGCTGGAGGCGCTGGTCGCGACCGGCAACGACGTATTCAAGGCGCTGTCCAGCCTCCCGGGAGTCACCACGTTGGGTCGACTCGCCGGCGGGCGGCCGTCGGACCAGCCGAGAACCGACAAGCGCGGAGGCAATCGGGCCACCTGACGCCTTCGTTCCGCCGCCGGAAGTGGCTCCGAAGGGGCGGTGTCAAAGCATGCCTGCCGCCGAATGTCGTCCAGTTGCTCGAAGAAATCATCGACGCTCGCCCACTCAGGCGTTCCTCAACGTCGTCGTCGCGTAACTGGATTGCACTGCGGGACTGCTGCGTTTATCACGTAATGTCAGCCGCTCCCCGGGATCACAACGTCGTGTCGTGGGCCGGCGGCCGATGTGACCGGTAGCGGCGATCCAGCGCGGCGGCTTCGTGGAATTGCTCTTCGGGGAGGGCGGCCGGCCGCGCACTCGCCGGTTCCGGAGACCCGGGCTCTGGAACACTCGGGGAATCGCCGCGCATCCACGCCGCCAGTTCGCCGATGACGATCAGGGTGCCGGCAGCGGTCAACGGAATCGCCCAGACGCGACGGTGCAGCAGGGCGCTCTTGCATTGGTCCACGTAGTTGGTGACCGGCCTGGAATGCTGCGCGGGCTCTTGATCGCTGACCGTCGCCTGCAGCAACTGGGTGTAGTAGCCGTTGCCGCATTTGATCTGGATGCCCCACCGGTCGTGTGCGTCGAGGTAGACGGGCAAGCACAGCACGATAAGCCCGCCGGCGAGCAGGGCGGTGCCGACGAGCATGGCCAACCAACCACGGGTTATCACCTTGGCTGATTCGTCCATGTCCCGATGATGCGCCCCGTGGCGGGGGGTTGCGCAAGCCTCGGCAACAGGTTTTTCAGGAAGTGAGGTTGTAGTCGTGGTCGCAGGTCTCGGTGAGCATCGTGGTCAGCCGCTTGCGGTCGAAGGGCCACAGGTCGATGTGGTTGTCGTCGGCGAAGTACCAGGAGTTGCAGCCGGTATTCCAGACTGTTGGTCTCATTGCTTCCGCAATGTCGTCGGCGAAGCGGTTGGTGGCTTCCTCGGTGATTTCGACGGCGGTGATCTCGCCGTCGCGGAATCGGCGCAGCCATCCGGTGACGTAGTGCGCGGTCAGTTCGGCGACGTGTTGCAGTGACATCGACCCGGAGGGGGAGTTGGGGCCCAAAATGGTGAACAGGTTGGGGAATCCGGGGATTGCGGTCATCGCCCACGCGCGCGGTCCCTTTGACCAGGCGTCGTCGATCGACAGGCCGTCGCGGCCGCGCAGGTTCATTGGTCGCATGTAGTTGTGCGCCTGAAACCCGGTCGCCAGCACGATGATGTCGACATCATGGTGGACGCCGTCGGCGGTTCGTATCCCGGTCGGGGTGACCGCGGCAATGGCCTCGGTGACGAAGCTGGCGTTGGGCTTGCCGATCCGCCGGTAGTAGCTGGCGGAGACCACCTGACGTTTGCAGAACGGCTGGTAGCCGGGGGTGAGGCGAGCGCGAAGGTCCTTGTCCCGCACCTGCACTCGAAGGCACATCCGCGCGTAGCGCTGGGCCAGGCGTCTCCGCCAGGTCGGCCGGGTAACCAGGTCGACCACGAGATCGGAACCGACGCGCTGCGCACGGTCGACGGTCCAGGCGAGCCCTGGCAGTGCTTGCAGCAGCCGACCGACGACGCGGGGTTGGCGCAGACCCATCGGCATCCACATCACCCACTGCGGGGTGCGGACGAAATGCGTGATATGCGCGGCGTCGGGCTGTAGTGCGGAAAAGACTTGTACGCCAGTGGATCCGCTGCCGATCACCGCCACGCGTCGGCCGGCGGTGCCGACTTCTGTCCAGCGGGCGGTGTGCACCACCGGCCCGGCGAACGAGTCCAGTCCGGGAATGTCCGGGATCGACGGATGGTGCAAGACACCGGTTGCGGCGACCAGGAAGTCGGCGTCGATCGTGTCACCGTCGGCGGTGCACACCTGCCATCGGTTTTCCGTCCACGCTGCCGAGGTGACCTCGCAGTCCAGCCGAAGATGTGGACCCAGGTGCAGGCGGCCGACGAGGTCGCGGTGGTATTGCCGGATCTCCTCGCCGGTGGCCCAGACGTGTTTCCAGTCGGGCTTTGGCGCGAACGCGAACTGGTAAGTGTGCGACGGCACGTCGCATCGCAGACCCGGGTAGCGGTTCCAATGCCAGACGCCGCCGACGTCGGAAGCCTTTTCCAGAATCGTGAAGTTGGTAAACCCGGCTTGCCGGAAGGTATGAGCGGCGGCGATGCCCGCCATGCCGGCGCCGACGATCACGATCCGGGGGTCGCGCCGGCTGGCCGAGGGTTCGACGACGACCGGCAGCGGGCGAAGTCCGCGCAGTACCGGGCCGGCGATCCGCGTCGGAGTCCCGCCTGGCGCTAGGTGTGGTAGCCGACGTGCGAGCATCTCGATCGCCGCCCGGCTTTCCATGCGGGCCAGGGCATTGCCGATGCAGAAGTGGATTCCGGACCCGAACGCAAGGTGCTCGTTGGACTCTCGGTCGAGCCGGAACTCGTCGGGGTCTTCCCAGTGGCGGAGGTCGCGATTGGCGGAGCCGATCAGCGGCAGCACTCTGGCGCCGGCGGGGATCGTGGTACCGCCGACGGTGACGTCCGTGGTGGTAATCCGGAGCAGGCCCTGGCCGGGCCCGTCGAAGCGCAGTGTCTCCTCCACGGCGGCCGCCGCCAGCGCCGGGTCGGCGGTGATCTGCCGCCACAGATCTGGGCGCTCGAACAACGCCAGCATGGCGTTGGAGATGAGGTTCGTGGTCGTCTCGTTGCCGGCGACCAGCAGCAGGACGCAGAAGTTGATGAGTTCGGCGAGGCTCAGTGCGTCATTGTCGCCGGTGATCAGCAGACTGACCAGGTCGTCGCCGGGATTTCGGCGCCGCTTGCGCACGGTTCGTGCGAAGAACAACGAGATCTCGGCGGCGCTGGCAAGCATCTTGGTCAAGCTGCCGCCGGTGAGTAGCCCGTTGACCAGATTGTCCGACCAGCGCTTGAAGTCGTCGTGACGATCGGCGGGGATACCCATCATCTCGGCGATCACGATTGTGGGTAGCGGGGATGCCAGATCGGTGACCAGATCACCCGGCCCGGCTTTTGCGGCGATGTCGTCGACGAGGTGCTCGGCGATCTGCCGGATGCGCGGCTCCCACGCGGCGATACGTCTCGGGGTGAACGCCCGGCTCACTTTGCGGCGCAGCACCGTGTGCTCGGGCGGGTCGCTGGTGAGCAGGGTACGAAGCGGCACAACGCGTCCGAGCGCACCCGCGAGCCGGTGCGGGATCTTCATGGTGGGGTTGAACGGGTTGTCGTCGAAGCGTGAGGCTGTGCCGAGATCCGAGGAGAACCGTTGTGCATCGCGCACCGCGACCGCCACGTCGTCGTGGCGGCTGAGGATCCATAGATCCGGATCGTTGCTGTGATACACCGGCGCCGTGTCGCGCAGCCGGGCATAGTGCGGGTACGGGTCGGCAATGACGGCCGGATCGTTCAAATCGAAGACACTGTGGGTCATGTGGGCGCTCCGATCGCGGTCATCAGTGTGCGGACCCACTGGCGAATGAATCGGTCCTCGTCGATTCCCAGCGGACGATCATTGTGGATAGACGTTGCGATCCAATAGTTCTCGATCGCACCGAGCCAGATTGCGGTGATCGCTTCGAAGTCGCGGTCTACTGAATCGTCTTGCGGTGCTTTGTCTTGGAGCCACTTGGCCAGAAATTGCCGCGACCGGGCGAATAGCCGGTCGCGGGCGTCGGCCATCACCTCCGGGAACCGGTCGCCTTCCTTGGCCATCACGCGAATCAGGTTGCGCCAGTTGGTCATCAGCACCAGCGAGCCACGGGCAACCAGCGTCAGCTCGGCCTCGAGGTTGCCCAGCGACAGCATCGGCGCGAGCGTGAAACTCGCATCTGCGGTCTGAATAGCCCGCTCGACGGCGGCGGCCATGACCTGTTGCTTCGACCCGAAATGGGTGTACAGGGCTCCGGAGTGCGGCGACAGCCCGGCCGCTTCTTCGATCGAGGCGACCGACGTGCCGGCATAACCGTGTTCGGCGAACAGCCGCAGCGCCTCGTTCAGGATCCGATCGCGGGTGCTGTCGGCCACGGCGTCATCCAATCAAATGCTTGGGCATTCCAAGCATGTGCTTGTGTGCTCGGACGCACAAGGCCTACGGGTCGTCGTCGTCTTCGTCGTCATCGGCTCTAAGGAGCTTTTCGGGGTGGTGGTATCGGTTGGTGCGGGGTTGGCCGTGGTCGAGGTGTGGGGGTGGTATCCATTCGGTGTCGCCGTTTTTCAGTTTGCGGGTGGTCCAGCCGTCTTCGGTGATGGGGTGGTGGCCGCCGCAGCCTAGGGTGAGGTCGTTGACGTCGGTGGTGTGGCATTGGGCGTAGGGGGTGCAGTGGTGGGCTTCGCAGTGATAGCCGGGTACGGGGCAATTCGGGAACGTGCACCCGCGGTCCTTCGCATAGAGCACGATTCGTTGGGCGGGCGAGGCTAAGCGTTTGGTGTGATACAGCGCTAGCGCTTTGCCTTTGTCGAAAATGGCTAGGTAGTGGTGGGCGTGGGAGGCCAGCCGGATCACATCGGACATCGGTAGCAGTGTTCCGCCGCCGGTGAGGCCGTGTCCGGTGCCGGCTTCGAGGTCTTTGAGGTTGGTGGTGACGATGATGCTGGCCGGTAGCCCGTTGTGCTGCCCGAGGTTTCCGGAGGCCAACAACCCCCGCAGCCCCGCGAGCAGGGCGTCGTGGTTGCGCTGCCCGGTGCTGCGGGTGTCGCGGCGGGCTGTCTCCTCGCAAGGGGTGCCGTCGACAATCGGTGCCGAATCGGCGGGGTTGCACATGCCGGGGGCGGCGAGTTTGGCCCACACGGCTTCGAGGGTGGCGCGCAGTTCCGGGGTGATCCAGCCGCTTAGGTGTGACATGAGATCGGGGCCTTGCTTGCCCAGGGTCAGGCCGCGTCGGCGCGCCCGGTCGTCGTCGGTGAAGTCGCCGTCGGGGTTGAGGCAGTCGGTGAGCCGCTGGGCCAACATGGCTAGGTCGTCGGGGCGATGCTGCCCGGCCAATTCGGCCAGGTGGGCTTCGGCGTGTTCGCGGGTTTCGGCGTCGACGAACCCGGGCAGTCGGTGCATGAAGCTGCGGATCACTGCCACATGAGCGGTGCCGATCTGTCCGCCGCGCTGGGCGGCGGCGGTGGCGGGCAACCGCGGCGCCAACGGTTCGCCGGTGAGCGCCTGTCGGTCGCCCAGATCGGCGGCCTCGTGGATGCGCCGGCTGGCTTCGGCCGGGGTGATGCGTAGCCGTTCGGCCAGCGCGAAGCGCAGTGTGCCGCCCAGCTCGGTGTCGTTGGCCTGTTCGGCCAGCTGGTTGATCAGCGGATGCTCCACGGCGGGCAGTCGCCGGCGGATGGTTTCGCAGCGCTCCAGCATGGCCAGGCATTCCGGAGTGGTGAGCACGTCGAAGGACAGGTCTAGGGCGCGTTTGAGGTCGGCTTCGAGCGCGTCGAAGACCTCGACGATCTCCTCCCGACTATCCGAACGCATGTTCGAATACTATCAGGCCGAGGGGACAACTGCCACCAGTAACCCACAAGCAAAACCACAGTGGCGCAAGTGGTTACAGTGGTTCAAGAGGGTTTCGGGACCCGCCAGCAACAGTGGATCCGGCGTGGCCGCTTAAAGTGGCCGTCGTGAAGCAATTGGCAGCTGTCTTCGGGTCCCTGACGGGGTTGGCGTTCACCGCCAACGGCTACCGCCCGCTGAGCAAGCGCGGCTACCCCTCGCTGTTCGCCTTCGCCTACGGCGTGTTCGCCTCGGAACTGCCGCTGCAGGTTCTCGGTGGCCAACTCGCGGCGCTTGCCGCGGTGACCCGCAGGCTCTCGCCACGGGTGCGCTGGTTCAGCTGGCTGGTGTCGGCGGTGTCGTGGCTGGGGCTGCTGGGCTTGCATCGCATCGGTCGCCAGTCCGACCGGCCGCTCACGGCCGCACTGGATGTCGGGTTGGGTGCGGGCCGTCGCACCGAATCGGGCGACCTTTGGAAGCGGCCGGCGGGCGCAGGCACGGCCAAGACACCGGGCGTCATCCGCATGATGCGGGTCTACGGTGACTACGCGCACGACACCAACATCAGCTACGGCCCTTACGGTTCCCGGAACCACCTCGACATTTGGCGGCGTCCAGATTTGGATCGCGGCGGACAGGCCCCGGTGCTACTGCAGGTTCCCGGCGGCGCGTGGATGCTGGGAAGTAAACGCCACCAGGCGTATCCGTTGATGAGTCATCTGGCCGAATTGGGCTGGGTCTGTGTCGCGATCAACTACCGGCTCAGCCCGCGCTCGACCTGGCCCGACCACATCGTCGACGTCAAACGTGCACTGGCCTGGATCAAGGAGCACATCGCCAAGTACGGCGGGGACCCGGACTGGATTGCGATCACCGGCGGGTCAGCAGGTGGGCATCTGAGCGCGTTGGCCGCGTTGACCGCGAATGACCCGCAATTCCAACCCGGTTTCGAGGATGCTGACACCAGCGTGCGAGCGGCGGTCCCGTTCTACGGCGTCTACGACTTCACCTATTCCGATTCGTTGCATCCACTGATGACGCCGACGCTGGGCAAGTACGTGTTCAAGCTGTCGCGCAACGAAACTGCGGAGGCTCTCCGCGCCGCCTCGCCGATCAGCCACGTCAGTTCCGAAGCGCCACCGTTTTTCGTGCTGCATGGGTGTAACGACTCGCTGATCCCGGTCGAACAGGGGCGGGCTTTCGCGGTGCGGCTGCGCGGGGTCAGCAAGGCTCCCGTCGCGTATGCCGAATTACCTTACGCGCAGCACGCTTTCGACATCTTCGGTTCGGTGCGTGCCCAGCACGCGGCGGTGGCCGTCGAGCAGTTCCTCGCTGAGATCTACGTGCGCTCGAGGGTTACATCAGCGACTTGACGTTTCGTCACCGCCCAACCGATGCACCGACTGTGTGTCCTCATACGCTCTTCGCGGTGTGTCGCGTATGAAACCGCACAGTCGGCAGAAGATTAAGCGTCGATCACTACACGATCGCCCTTGGCTCGCGAGACGCAGACCAACATTTCGTCATCGCCCTCCGCGGCGCGCCCTCTGCGTTCTACCTCGCCGGCCAGCACCTTGACCTTGCAGGTTCCGCAGAACCCCTGCTGGCACGAGTACGGGGTGGCCGGGTTGCGGTCGAGCATGACGGCCAGCGCCGAGCGGTTCGCCGGCACGCTGACCACCTGCCGCGACCGCGCGAGCTCCAGCTCGAAGGGAACACCGTCGACCACCGGCGGCGGACTGAACCGCTCGTAATGCAATGGCGCATCGGCATGTTCGTCACGCGCTGCGCGCACCGACTCCAGCATGCCGGTCGGGCCGCAGACGTAGACGGCGGTCGCCGGCCCCGCGTCCGCGAGCAGGTCCGCCGCGGTGGGGATTCGGCCGCGCTCGTCGTCCGCCCACACCGTGACCCGGTCGGGCGCCACTGCCACCAGCTCGTCCAGCAGTGGCATGTACTGGCGGGTGCGGCCGGCATACACTGCGCGCCAATTGATTCCGTGCTGCTGAGCGACCTGAACCATGGGCAGGATCGGCGTTATCCCGATACCGCCAATCACGAACAACACCTCACGCTCGTCCGTGACGAGATAGAACGCGTTGCGCGGACCTTCCAACACCAGCGTGTCACCCACGTCGAAGGTGTCATGCATCTCGATCGAGCCGCCACCGCCGTCAGCGATGCGGCGCACCGCGATGCGG
>Ga0070737_10005444_pt1 | contig 12162 bp, 5 predicted proteins | sample Coa_R1_10_FD_66438 | JGI IMG/M metagenome (GOLD analysis project Ga0070737, IMG submission 66438) | Surface soil microbial communities from Centralia Pennsylvania, which are recovering from an underground coalmine fire - Coalmine... | ecosystem: Environmental > Terrestrial > Soil > Unclassified ... | reverse complement strand
AGAATTTGGCGCAGTTCCCCCTACAGGCGGTGAAGTACATCCTCCACTACTACGACACCTACTTCTCGATTAAGTATCCCCTGCCCAAGCTGGACAACATCGCCGTGCCCGATTTCCAGGCGGGCGCCATGGAAAACTGGGGCGCGATCATCTATCGCGCCAACGATTTGCTGGTCGATGAAAAGACCGGCTCCGTGACCCGGCAACAGGAAATTGCCGATACCATCGCCCACGAGATGGCGCACCAGTGGTTCGGCGACCTGGTGACCATGAAGTGGTGGGACGATATCTGGCTGAATGAGGGCTTCGCCACCTGGATGACTCCGCATCCGCTAGCCAGTTGGAAGCCGGAGTGGAGGGAAGACCAGGAGGTAGCCGACAACACGCAGCGTGCGCTCAACATCGACGCCATCCAGAACACCCGGCCCATCCACCAGGAGGCGGAAACCCGCGACCAGATTGAGCAACTGTTCGATCCCATCGCCTATGACAAGGCGGCAGCGGTGCTGCACATGCTGGAGTCCTATCTGGGGCCGGAGGTCTTCCGTTCCGGGATCAACCTTTACTTGAAGGAGCACGCCTATAACAATGCCACGGCAGCAGATTTCTGGGATGCAATGGCGCGCGCCTCGAAAAAGCCTGTCGACCAGATCATGCCTGGTTTCGTGATGCAGCCGGGCGCGCCTTATGTAGAAACCCAAGCCACATGCCAGGACGGCAATACCCGACTCCAGCTTTCGCAGAAGCGCTATTTTGATACGCCGACTGAGTTCAACGCGTCCAATGATCAGCTCTGGCAGATTCCGGTCTGCGCCAAGGGCATCAATGCGAGTTTCGCCGGCAGCCAGCAGTGCTTCCTCTTGAAGCAGCGCCAGCAGCAGTTCACGCTAAAAGGCTGTTCGCAGTTCGTCTTCCCCGATTCCAATGCGTTGGGCTATTACCGTTTCAATTACGACAGTGCGGCCCTGCGTCAACTGGGTAAAGCCGTGGACACCGTGCTGACGCCGGATGAGCGCATCGCTCTCATTGGTAATGAGTGGGCGCTGATGCGAATCGGCAAGCATACCGTGGGCGATTATCTGGCGCTGGGCGCCCAGTTGAAGAACACCCCGGGAGCGGTGCTGCTGCACTCGTTCGGTGAGCGGCTGGGCATCATCAACCGTTACCTGCTCACTGACACCGATCGTCCGGCTTTCCAGGCTTGGCTGCGCCAGGAGTTTTCGCCCCTGCTGCAGCAGCTCGGATACAACGGCCGGCCGTCGGACACTCCGGCGCAGAAGCAGAAGCGCGCGATTCTCTTCGAAGACTTGGGCAATATGGCTAACGATCCCCAGGTAATTCAACAGGCTCGAACCATGGTGCAGGAGTACATGAAGGACCCGCGCTCGGTCGATGCGACCCTAGCGCCGGCGGTGATCGCGGTGGCGGCGCGGCACGGCGATGCGGAACTCTATAACCAATTCAAGGCGCAGATGCAAAAAGCAAGTTCGCCGCAACAGTATTACCAATACTTCCGCGCCCTGCCGGAGTTCCCCCAGCCGGCCTTGACCAAGGAGACGCTGGATTCCACCTTGACATCAGCGGTGCGTGGCCAGGACCTTTACGTCCTGCTCCCTATGCTGGAGAACCCTGCCAGCCAGGAGGCGACCTGGAACTTTCTGCGCACGAACTTTGACGCCCTGCAGAAGAAGACCGGCGGCGGCCTTGGGGGAGCGGGGATTTTCCTCTACGGCTCGCGTAGCTTCTGCAGCGCGGAGAAGGCCACCGAAGTCCAGCAGTTCTTCGAGCAGCATCCCTTCCCGGGGACCGAGCGCAGCCAGAAGCAAGCCATCGAATCGATCAATGATTGCGTTGAGTTGCGCAATCAGCAACAGGGAGGCCTGGCCGCGTGGCTGAAGCAGCAGAGTAGCGCCAGCAACGCCTCCAAAGGCGATGCGGCGAGCAGCGGAGCGAACACGCGGTAGGCCGGGGGGGTAGGGTAAGTGCGCTGAACGAGCTCCTGACGGCCACTGCCCTTTAAACGACGTCACCCCGGCGGGAACGCCTTGTTCGCCAGAACCGGCGAGCGATAGCGGGGACCTGCTTTTCATCCAGCCTGCTGGTATGAAGAAGAAAAGGGGTCCCTACGTTTGGTCACTGTGCGACCTCACCCCGCTTGGGATGACGCCTAGGGAGGCTCTGCTTGAGGCCAGGCTTTGTAGCGGACGGCCTTAGGCCGTCCGTAAAGCTTGCAGGATCACCACAGCTTTAGCCGCTACGCGGGGCGCTAGCTGGCGAAGATTGGCAGCTCTTCTTTCTTGCGGCCCTTGTGGCGGCGCCATGGCAAGTGCGCGAGCAGCCAAATCTGCAGCCGGTCCAGATACAAGTAAACAACCGGGGTGGTGTAGAGGGTCAGCATCTGGCTGACGATCAGGCCGCCCACAATGGCGATGCCCAAGGGACGATGTAATTCGGAGCCCATGCCTCGTCCGAAGGCCAGCGGCACCGCCCCCAGCAGGGCTGCCATCGTGGTCATCATAATAGGACGGAAGCGCAGCAGCGCGGCTTCGTGAATCGAATCCTCAGAATTCTTGCCTTGCCGCTCCTGCTCCAGGGCAAAGTCGATCATCATGATGGCGTTCTTCTTGACGATGCCGATGAGCAGGATGATGCCGATCAGCGAGATCACATCCAGGTCCATGTGGAACAGCAGCAGCGCCAGCAGCGCGCCGGTGCCTGCCGAGGGCAAGGTCGAAAGGATGGTGATGGGATGGATGTAGCTTTCGTAGAGGATACCGAGCACGATATAGACGGCCAGCAGTGCGGCCAGGATGAGCAAGGGCTCGCTGGATAGAGACTGCTGAAAGGCGGCAGCAGTGCCGGCGAAGCTGCCATGAATGGAGGCCGGCAGCCGCAGGCTGCGCTCGGTTTCCTCGATCGCGCGTGTGGCCTGGCCCAGGGCAACCCCCGGCGCCAAATTGAAGGAAATCGTCACTGCGGGAAATTGTCCCTGATGATTGACTGCCAGAGCGGTGTTCGCGGGGCCGAAGTGGACGAAGGCAGAGAGCGGGACCTCGGCGCCGTTGGCAATGACGTAGACGCTGTTGAGCGAATCGGGATCGGTCTTAAAGCGCGGATCGACCTCCAGCACCACGTGGTATTGGTTCAGCTTCTCATAAATGGTGGAGATCTGCCGCTGGCCAAAAGCATCGTAGAGGGCATCGTCGATCTGCTGCGGCGTGATGCCCAGGCGCGCGGCCGTGTCGCGGTCGATGACGACATTAGCCATCAGCCCATGCATCTGCTGGTCGCTGTTGACGTCGCGCAGCTGCGGCGCCGAGCGCAGAGCGTCGAGCAGCCGCGGCGCCCACGCATACAAGCTCTTCAGGTCGTGGCTCATCAGGGTGTATTGATATTCCGAATTGGAGTGGCGACCGCCAATTTGCAGGTCCTGTGCGGCGATGAGATAGAGCGTGATGCCGGCCACGTGGGAAAGCTTGCCGCGCAGCCGGTCGATGACCTGGTCGGCGGTGTCATGCCGCTGGCTGAGGGGCTTCAGCCCAATGTACATGCGCCCCGTGTTCTGCGAACCACCGCCGACGTAGGCAGCCACCGTCTCTACATCGGGATCGTTTTGTACGATGCGGGCCAGTTCCTGCGTCTTCGATTTCATTGCTGCAAAGGAGATGTCCTGGTCGCCGACGATGGTGCCCATCAGCCGGCCGATGTCCTGCTGCGGGAAGAAGCCTTTGGGAATGTAAATGAACAGGGCGACATTGACGGCCAGCGTGATCAGAGTAACGGCGAGAATGAAGCGCTGGTGGCGCAACACCCAGGCCAGCGAAATGCGATACCCGCGATTCATCCAGTAGAAGCCGCTCTCGCTGATGCGGTACCAGACGCCGTGCATCTCCGGTGTGTGCGGTTTCAGAAACTGGGCACAGAGCATTGGCGTAGTGGTGAGCGAAGCAAACAATGAGACGGTGATGGCGGCGCTGATGGTAACGGCGAACTCCCGGAAGAGACGGCCCACGATCCCGCCCATCAGCCAGAGGGGGATAAAGACCGCCATGAGGGAGACGCTCATGGAAAGCACGGTGAAGCCGATCTCGCGCGAGCCCAGCACGGCCGCTTCATAGGGCGCCATCCCGCCTTCGATATGCCGCATGATGTTCTCAATCACCACGATCGCGTCATCCACGACAAAGCCGGTTGAGATGGTGAGCGCCATCAGTGAGAGATTGTCGAGCGAATAGCCACCGACATACAAAATGGCGAAGGTCCCAGCGATGGAGAGTGGCACCGCAATGCCGGGAATCAGCGTGGCGCGTACCTCGCGGAGAAAGGCGAAGACCACCAGGACGACCAGCAGCACCGCGATGCAGAGGGTGATTTCGACGTCGGCGACCGACGCGCGCACCGTCACCGTTCGATCATGTTCAATCTGGAGATTGATGGAGGCAGGCAACGAGGCTTTGAGGAAAGGAAGGGCGGCCTTGGCGCGATCGACCGTATCAATAATATTGGCTCCCGGCTGGCGGAAGATGAACACGAGCACGCTGGGTTTTCCGTTGAAGCTGCCGGCGTTGTAAATGTCCGAGTAGGAATCGATGACCCGGGCAACGTCCTCGAGGCGTACCGGGGCGCCATTATGATAAGCGATGATCAGCCCGCGATAGTCTTTCGCTTTCTTGAGCTGATCGTTGTCGGTAATCATCCAGCTTCGGCGAGGGTTTTGCAGGCTGCCTTTCGCCTGGTTCCAATTCTCCACCGCCACGGCGTTGCGGATGGCTTCCAATCCCAACCCCATATTGTTGAGAGCGGTGGGATTGGCTTCGATGCGCACCGCCGGCTGCGACGAGCCTCCGATAAACACTTGTCCTACGCCGGGTATCTGCGACAGTTTCTGGTCAATGATAGAGTCCGCCGCATCGTAGATCTGGTCCTTGGTAAGCGCGTCCGAAGTGAGAGCGAGGATCAGAATCGGCGAGTCAGCAGGATTGACCTTCCAGTACCAGGGATTGGTGGGCAAATCAGAAGGCAGATAGGCGCGCGCGGCGTTGATGGCCGCCTCAACATCGCGGGCAGCGCCGTTAATGTCGCGGTCCAGATCAAATTGCAGAATGATGTTGGTGGTTCCGAGCTGGCTCACCGAAGTCATCTCGTTGACTCCGGCGATGCGCCCGAATTGCCGCTCCAATGGCGTAGCCACGGCAGAAGCCATCGTTTCCGGGCTGGCTCCGGGCAGGGAGGCGTTCACGGAGATCACGGGGAAATCAATTTCGGGAAGAGGTGAGACCGGCAGATTGAAGAACGCCAAAGCGCCCGCCAGCAAAAGCGCAATCGTCAGGAGGCTGGTAGCAACCGGACGCTCGATGGCTCGAGTCGAAAGGCTCATCGCAGAATTCCGGAAAACTCGCGAGCGTTAACCGCGGGTCGGGAGCTCAAGGCTACGGGAGGCGTTTGTCGCAAAGTGTAGAGGCATCCGCCTCCGAACATCACTGATAACTATCGTACTTGCCCCGGCCGGAAAATTCATCCGGCGCACCCTTGAAACTAAGACGCTCTTGGGTAATGTTCGTTTTGCATTTCAAACCGGCCTTCACAAAACTTCACAAAGTCATCTTCTGCCCCTTGCATGCAGCACGCCGGAGAAGCCGCGCTGTCTTGTTTTCGGTCCGTGACCCTCCATACACTTGAGGCCGACAAGGAGGTGCCATGAAACATGCAATTCTGGGCGTGGGGGCCGTCGGCGGGTTAATGGCTGCTGCCCTGGCATCGCTTGGTGAAGACGTTACTTTGATTTTGCGACCGGAGAAGCTGCCCAGCTATCCTGAAGACCTGGTGTTGGAGCGGCCCTCCTCGGGCACGCTTAGCGGAAAGGCGAAAGCCGCGGGCAAACTGGCTGCGCCGGTGGACGTACTGTGGCTGGCAACCAAGACCTACCAGATGGAGGCTGCCTTGGCCGCGGTCGAAGCAGTGCCGAAGATGGTTGTTCCCTTGCTGAATGGCGTGGACCACGTTGCCGTCTTGCGCCGGCGCTTTGCCTCTGATTGTGTGGTTCCGGCGACCATTTCCGTCGAGGCGGTGCAATTGGGGCCGGGACGCTTCGCCCATCGCTCGCCGATTCGCCTGAGCGTTGCCGCTGCCGGGGAACCGGTCTTGGGCGAAATCATCCGTCGGCTGGAAGGGCTTGGTTTCCTTTGCCGGTTTGTTGCCGACGAGCCGACTTTGCTGTGGAGCAAGCTCTGCTTTCTGGAACCATTTGCTTTGGTGACTTCAGCATCCGGTAAGGACAAAGGTGAAATTTTCGCTGACCCGGCGTGGAAGGCCAAACTGGATTCTGCGATTGCAGAAGCCTGTCAAGTCGCACGGGCATCGGGAGCCGAGGTGGACGTGGCAAACATCCAGGCCATTTTTGAGACTGCCCCGGCCACGATGCGCAGCTCGATGGCAAAAGACCTGGCTGCCGGCAGACAACTCGAACTCGACGGCATTGCCGGCCCCGTTCTCCGCGGCGGCGAACGCTACCAGATTGCTGTTCCGGTCACTCGCGAACTGGTGGCCCGCATCCAGGAATTGGTCGCCGCACAATCCGGCACCACGCATTAGTGAACGAGGCGCACATCCGTCGACGATCTGCCCCTTGTTTACACTTTCCCATCGACTGCCGAAGAAAAGCAGCGAGGCGCCTCCGTTTCCGCGATTTTGTCCCGGGATAGGCCGCGGTTGCAGACCTGCACATGTCCCGTCACAGCATGGTTCACCCTCGGCAGCGGAACGTACCGGCGAACCAAAGCAGTGCTACAGGAATACATGCGCCGGGCCGTTTTGGGGAAAACCAGCTCCGGCAGGGTGTCATTTGAGTTCTTTGGGCTGCAAAAAGGAAGTCATCTCATGACGAACCAGAGAAGTAACACCGCTTCCCGTCGGGTAACAAAGCCAGTTTCCAAGCGCCCATCAGCTGCACACCCCCGACGCCGCAGGGCAGGGCCCCGGTAAGCCCGCTCCTTCAAGACTGCTTTATGAGATGGCTTGATGGCTTCTAATAACGCCCCCAGCCTCCGCGTCCGCCACGGCCGCCACGGCCACCACCGCCGTCGCGCCGCGGACGGTCGGCCTTGGGTCGGGCTTCGTTGACCGTGAGATTGCGGCCGGCGAGACTGCTCCCGTTGAGAGCTTCCATGGCTTTGGTCGCTGATTCGTCGTCCGGCATCTCGACAAAGCCAAAGCCGCGGGATTGTCCGGTGTCCCGGTCGGTGATAATGCTGACCCGCTCGACTGGGCCATACGCCTCAAACATCCCGCGCACCTGGTCTTCAGTCGCGTCGAAACTGAGGTTCCCCACATAGATGTTCTTCATTGCTTCCTCGCTATTTGGGTTAGGCCGCCCGCCAGCCGATATACTGGCACGTCCAAGGCGGCGTGAAATGGGGTGTGAACGACTAAAGACTCTCTGACCTTTATCGCCGGATAAGCGAAAGGGCGGCAGCCGCCGCCCTGATCCGCTTGCGTTTACAGGAGCTGAACGTTTTCAGCTTGCCAACCCTTGGCGCCGCGCTTCACCTCGAAGCTGACGGCCTGGCCCTCCTGCAATGTACGAAAACCGTTCGCCTGGATCGCCGAGAAATGCACGAAGACATCCTCGCCGTTCTGACGGGAAATAAAGCCAAAACCCTTGGCATCGTTGAACCACTTTACTGTACCTTGTTCCATTTGCTTCTTGATTCCTTAGTGTTGAGGTCGCGTTAGTGAATCGGAAGGTTGCAGGCAGAAATCGCTCGCGCTACAGGAGGGATGGCTGCTGGACGCGCCGTTCAAGCATACGCAAATCTATTCTATATCAAGCGGCGAAGCGATGCATTAGGCAATTATTCCCAACGAAAGGGGTCCCAACCTCCCTTTTGCCAAGGGAGCTCCCGGCCAAAGCTCGGAATTTGCCTTGACATCCTGGGTCGATCACCGCACAATTGCGCCCAACTGCAAGGTAAGGGTCCCATGGTCTTGTACGAGAGTCTGGCGGACCGCTGGCACGGATGGAGGCCAGGTTTGGCCTGCATCGTGCTGTAGCGTGGAAAGAAGCAGGTATTATGGCATCTGGAAAACGGCTTTCCTCCTTCGTCTCTGTTTTCCTGCTGTTATTGCTGGCCGCGGCAGCAGCGCAGCAGATTCGCTACATTCCCGACTTCACGTCCGCGACCGCGACCGCCCATCTTCAGCTCAATGGAAGCCGGCTGTTCGGTTATCAATCAGCAACGGTCCTCCGGCTGACGGATCCAGACATTAGCCCGCCCTACCCTGTGGCCACCTCGACTTACTTCAAGATCGCGCAGCCGGTGGTACAGGGCTTCACGACATACTTCGCTTTTCAGATGCATCACCCCACGGTGTGCTGCACTCCAGGCGACGGCTTCGCGTTTGTCATTCAGAATTCCACCAATACCGACAGCACTATGGGAGCCAGCGGCAAAGGTATCTATGCCGTGGGAGCAGCAACCGGCGGCGTCGGCTATGCCGGAATCAACAACAGCCTGGCGATTGAGTTTGACATCCTGCAGGACCCATGGGACCCCAGCGCCAACCATGTCGCCATCCAGACCTGCGGCGGCAATTTGGGTCTGTTCAATACCCCAGTGCACCTTCCCGGTGTTTACACCATCGGCAACAATCACCACGTTACGAGCTGTCTGTTGAGCCAGAATGCCATCAACAGCAATATCCCCACCTTGGGGCCCACTTGCAGCGATGGAAGCTGCACTGATGGCGCCGTCCACCAGGTAGTAATCGAATATGTTCCCCCCAGCGGGCAGCAAAGCGGTTCGCTGCTGGTTTATCTCGATCCGGTGTTTCAGCCGGGAACCCACACGCCGATCGTGGGATCAGTACCCACGCTGAACGTACCTTACAACCTGATGTATTCGCAGTCGAACCCCTTGGGGCTAGCGCTCGCCAACATTAGCAGTATTTTTGTGGGCTTCACCGCTTCCATGGCCACAGCCGGCGGCACCACTACGGACATTTTGGCCTGGGAGTTCACCCCGCAGGCGCCAACCTTGGTAACGCAAATTATTCCTCCCGGCGGGGTTGAGGCGGACTATACCTTTGGCGGACATCAGCTTGGCGTCACCTACCCCAGTGGGTTTCAGAACCCGGACAACATTACCATGTCGGTGTTGGCCACTCCGGTAAACCAGCAGACGTTCTATACGCAGCGATTGCAGGGAACGCAGTTTGCGGACGAGAACTGCATTATTTACCTCGAGACCGGCGGCAATTGCGTTGATTACAGCGTCACCTGCCATGACGCTAGCGGCCAACAGATTACCTGTCCGCAGGAGCCGGCCGACGATATCGCGATCTGTTCGCAGTTCTATACCTCGGAACCGACTTCGCAAACGAACACCGATTTTCTGGAAGCTGAGCCGATTGGATCGAACAACTGGTGCAGCATCTGGACCGGATTCCAGGACAATCCACAAGACGGAATCATCACCGGGAAAGGCACTGGGTTTTCGGACATTGTGGCAACCCTGAGCCCGACAGGGCCAGGCCCGCAGTGCGGCGGCGGGCGGGGCATGGACTTGCGCAAGCTCACCGAGGAAATGCGAAAGATTACCACGAAGCAGGTTAAAGTGCGGCAACAACCGTCTGGTTTCTGCCCGGCTATCCAGTGACCCTCGACACGGTGCAGCTTCTCGGCGGCTGAAGGCGAGTTCTGTTGGATTGCCTGCGAACCGGAGAGAAAAGCCGGCTTCTGCTCTACACAGCGACCGGGGAATCACTCTAGCCCTGGTAGCCTTTGGCGGCCCGGTGATAGATGTCTCTCAGGTCGGCTCGATCCAGGACACGGCCAGCGCCCTCTTGCCTGCTGATTGATTCCAGAATCTCCACCGCTTGGCGATAGTGGGGTGCGGCTTGCTTGGCCTGCCCGCTGCCGGCAAGGGCAACACCCAGGAAATATTGCGCCCGCGCCTGTTCCACGCGTAAGCCAAGTTTTTCTGCACGGCCAACTGCAGTGTCGAGGACTTCTCGCGCTTCGCCGGCGTGATGGGTACTCACCAAAGCCTGTCCCAGATAAATCTGAGCCAAAACGGCATCGGCCTTCAGTCCCATGGAATCGGCATCCCGCTGCAGATTTTTGAGTGCTGGGACCGCAGCTTGCGCATGCCCCTGGGCGACATCGGTCTTGGCAAGGTTCAGTTTGGCGATCACCGTCTGCTCTTTCAGGGTGTTCTTGGTTGCAATCTGGAGCGCCTTGTCATACTGCTCTCGGGCGCCGGCAAAATCGCCGGAGTAGAAATAGCTATCGCCCATCGCGTTCAGAGCTACAGTAGTGGCTGTGTCGTTCTTTGCATCCGCTGCCAGGTTCAGTGCCGCATTGATGTTGGTTCTACCCTCATTCTCGCGGCCTACGGCCGCAAGTGTGCGCCCGTACTCCGCCAGCGCTAGTACCATTTGATAAGTGCGATCGCCGAGCTGCTGGTAAATATCGACGGCTTCCCGCTGCGCCTTTAAAGCCGCATCGTAGCGGCCCTGCACGGCGAAGAGAGCCCCCATGTCCGCCGACTCGGCCGCGATACCGCTTTTATCTCCTTTGGCGCGCTGTGCGTCGAGGGCCTTCAAATATTGTGAAAGCGCGGTGTCATACTGACCCAGAGAGACATTGGTCTCCGCCAAATCATGCAACTCTGTGGTCGCATCCTGGTTAAGCCGGGAGCGGATATCGTATGCCTGCTGAAAGTACGTCAGCGCATCCTGGTATTCACCTCGGCTGAAGTGAGCGGCACCGATATTCATCAACAGTGTCGCCTGCGCCATCTCATCGCCCGTGTCGCGAGCGACCTGGAGCGCTTCCTTGGTGGATTTGAGTCCTTCGTCGTATTTGCCATGGTCGAGGTAAAAAGCGCCCAGCGTCATTAAGTTTTGCGTCAGGCCGTTTTTGTCGCCGATCTTGCGATCTACCTCGACTGCTTCCTGGTAACTGCTGAGGGCGGCGGTGGGATTACCCGTAGCATCCTGGATTTGGCCGATTTGCAGCAGGCTGTTGGCGATACCTCGCTGGTCGCCGAGTTTTCTGCGAATCGCGAGCGCCTGCTGGTAGTTTTGCAGCGCGTCTTGCGGCCGATTGAGCCGCTGGTAAGCAACGCCCAGGGCTTGCAGGGCTGAGCCTTTTTCTTCCTGGTTATCGAACTGGATCGCTAGGCTCAACGCCTTGTTGAGCGGATCGAGGGCGGCTTGGGAATCGCCGCTCTTAATATCAACCCGGCCGCTGGCGAGCAAGGCAGAAACATAATTGGGATCGGCAGCCAGCACCTTCGCCAAGTGTAGCTTTGCCTTATCGAAGTCGTTGGAGTCTTCGTAAAGCCGGGCCAAGGCGAACTGCACATCGGTATCGTCGGGATTGACTTTAGCCAACTGCTCATAGGCGGAAATGGCTTTGGCGGTGTCGTGGAGAATGCCGGCGTGGTTCGCCTGGATGAGGAAACGGTCGCGCTCGGGCAGGTTATCGCTCAGCTCGACCGCCCGTCGTGAGGCCTGTTCGGCCTTGTCGTCATATCCTAAAGCCGTATAAGTTTGCGCCAGCTTAGAAAAAGCCATGGCGAAGCCAGGGTCCTGGGTGGTGGCTTCTTCAAGCTTCGCCATTGCCTGAATGTTGTTGCCGGAGCGGGCCAGTTGCAGACCCTCGTCGTAGGCACGCAGCGCGGGAAGTGATTTCGTGGGTACGTGCTGGGAGTTAGCTTCGAGCTCCTTCAAAATTTGTGGGGTGGCAGCCACCTTTTCCCGCAGGTCGCCGGCCAACTGTTCCAGAGAAGCAAGCAGGTCCTTGCCGTTGGTCACCTCAGCCTTGACGGAAATCTCACGATCATTCTTCAGGTCATGCAGAGTGGTTGTGATTCGGGTCTGATCGCCCAAGCGCTCGTACTGGCCGTACACGATGGTATCTGCGTGGGTATATTCGGCAATCCGCCGCAAGGTAGAAAGGTCAAGCTGCGACTGCGAGGAGACCCGCAAATCCTGTAGCACCTGTTGCAGGCGATCGGCAGAGACCATGCGCAGGTGAGCCGACTCACCCAGGTCGGTGCTGAGGGTTTCGGCGATGCTCGCTCCCATCCAGTTCAGGCTGGCGTCGCCGGAAGCGTTGTAGAACGGAACGATGGCCAGCGAGATAACCGGCCCCTGCAC
>Ga0070737_10005442_pt1 | contig 12168 bp, 8 predicted proteins | sample Coa_R1_10_FD_66438 | JGI IMG/M metagenome (GOLD analysis project Ga0070737, IMG submission 66438) | Surface soil microbial communities from Centralia Pennsylvania, which are recovering from an underground coalmine fire - Coalmine... | ecosystem: Environmental > Terrestrial > Soil > Unclassified ... | reverse complement strand
TGCTACCTCCGCTGCGGGGTAGGCTGTAGCGCGTGACAGCGCACGCCGAGGACACGCACGCCGGGGACCGGGGGGAACGGCCGCTGCGGCGGGACGCCGAGCGCAACCGGCAGCGCATCCTGCGCGCCGCGGCCGAGGTCTTCACGCGGCGCGGCCTGGACGCCACCCTGGACGACGTGGCCCGGGAGGCGGGAGTGGGGGTCGGCACCGTCTACCGCCGGTTCCCCGACAAGGAGTCGCTGGTCGCGGAGCTGTTCCAGGAGCGGATCGACGCGCTGGTGACCGTGGCGGAAGAGGCGTGCGCGGCATCCGACCCGTGGCAGGCGCTGGTGTCGTACCTGGAGTACGCGGCCGCTTCCCTGGCGGGCGACCTCGGCCTGCGGCAGCTGATGATGTTCGCCACCTACGGCAGGGACCGGGTGGCCTACGCCCGCGAGCGGATGCGCCCCGTGATGACCAGGCTCGTGGAGCGCGCGCAGGCGGCGGGCGCGCTGCGCGGCGACTTCCGCGCCACCGACGTGCCGCTCATCGCGTACATGCTCGCCTCGGCCGCCGAGTACGCCAGCCCCGCCCAGCCGGGCGTCTGGCGGCGCTACCTCGCGCTGATCGTCGACGGCATGGCCCGCGCGCGCGAGGGCACGTCGGAACTGCCCGTCCCCGCGCTGACTCCCCGGGAAATCGAGGAGTCCATGCGCGCGCACGGCCAGCGCTCATCGGCCCGCCGCTGACCCGGGCCGCGCGTTCGGCCATGCACGTGCATTCGCACATTACCGATAGTTCGTGCATCGCGGGCGTGCATTTGCAATCGATAGGCATAAACAGGCGCAATCGATCGCAAATTTACGCCCAACCAAGCACTGACCTGCGACGACCCGGGCGCCGCGAGTGTCGCGCTGGCCATCCTCGCCGGCATCGATATAGGCTTGCGACCGCGCGGGGCGGGAACGCATTCTCCCGGCCACGGCGAATACAATCCGCATCCGCGTGACAAGTGTGTGAAATCGCGGTAGTATTGCCGCTTATAGACGGCCGACCGGGCGAGTTGGCTCTCCCGCTATCCTTCCCTTCTGGAGTTTCAGTCCATGATTTCCGGCAACGGCGTGCCGGCCGCAAGCGATCGCGACGAAGGTGTGAGCCGCGCCAGTCAGCAGCTCCGCGACATCCAGGACCTCATCGCCAAGCTTGAGGATGTCAACAGACGGCTCTCGTTCCCGGCACGGCCGGTCTCGGCGCCCAGGCAGGCGGACGCGGGCAGCGCCGAGGACTGAGGATCTCCCCCGCAGCCGCCGCTCACCCCGCGGCCATGTCACGGGCCATGTCACGGAGCAGCCGCGCCGAGTCCGGATGGCTCAGGGCCGCCGCGCGCAGCTGCGCGAAGGCCCTGAGGTAGCACGCCACTTCCTCCCGGTCCGCCAGGCTGACCCCGCCGCACAGCCCGGCCAGGTGGACGACGCCCAGGCCGGGCGCGCCGGAGAACCGCAGCACGGTCATCGAGCCGCACCCGGCCGCGGCATGCGCGCCGGCCGCGAACGGCAGCACCCGGAGCGACAGGCCGGCGGCCGCGCCGGGCGAGCCCGCGCCGGCGGCGGCCTGCGCCAGGTCAGCGAGCCGTGCGAGCTGCGCGCGCATGACGGCGGCCCCGCCCACCACCTGGCGCAGCGCCCCCTCGGCGATCACGAACTCCAGCCGCGGGCTGCGCTCGGCGAGCGCAGCCCGCTGCCTGGCCAGCTTCACCTCGACCGCGTGCGCCCGCTGCTCGTCCCCCGCGCAGCCGGGGTCGGCCCCGGCCGCGGCGCGCGCGTACTCCCGCGTCTGCAGGAGGTCGGGGACCTGGTGTGCCGCATAGGCCAGGATCTCGGACGCGGCGGTCTCCATGATGATGTAGTCCTGGCCGGCGTCGGACAGCACGTCGGAGTACTCCTGCCACCAGCCGTGCCGCCGGCCGCGGTGCGCGAGGGCGAGCAGGGCGGCCTGCTCGCCGGCCGGCACGCCGTACTCGGCGAGCAGCTCGCGCAGCTCCTTGGCCCGGATGCCGCGCTGGCCGGTCTCGATCCTGCTGATCTTCGAACGGTCGCACTCCAGGATCTGGGCGGCCTCGTCCAGGCCGTAGCCGAGGTTCTCCCGGTACCTGCGCAGCGCGGCGCCGAGCAGCCGGCGCCGGACGGGGGGTGTTCCGATCACGGCTTCCTCCTCTTTCACGGGCGCGGCCCGCGGGCCGCGGAACGGCCTCGGGCACGCTAGTGCTACTAGAAGAGAAACATAGCGCCTTGGGTAGCACATAAGTCGAACGACACGCCGAGAACATTGGAATGGCAATCGGTTGTCAGTTTATGCGTTCGATTGCGTTCATTATCCGGCGCTCGGACACCGGCACCGGGGTGCCCAGTGTCTGCGCGAACAGGCTGACCCTCAGCTCTTCGATCATCCAGCGGATGTCGCGTGCCGCCTGGCCGGACCTGGCGGCGGGGGGCAGCGCGGCGAGCGCCGCCTGGCAGGCGTCCTGCACGCGGTGCACCGTCGCCATCTGCTGGGCGTCGCGGCCGGGGTTGTCGGGCAGCTTGTCGAGGCGGCGTTCGATGGCGCGCAGGTAGCGCGCGAGCGCGGGCAGCCGCGCCGTCCCGGTGCCGGCCAGGAACCCGGGGTAGACCAGGCCGCGCAGCTGGGCGCGGATGTCCGCGGCGGCGGGTTCGAGGACGGGGCTGCGCAGCTCGCCGAGCCGGACCTCGATCGAGTGGGCGGCGCGGAGTATCTCCTCTGCCCGGGCCACGACCTCGGCGGTGGCCGCGTGCAGCCGCGGCCGCACCGCGGCGGCCAGCCGGGCGAAGCCGCCGGCGTCCCAGGCGGGGCCGCCGGCGTCGGCGATGAGGCCGTCGGCGGCGCAGTCGAGGCAGTCGGCGAACAGCGCCGCGACGCCGCCGTGCGGGTTGCGGCTGAGCGCCAGCTTCTGCGCGGTGGTGAGCCGGGCGGCGATGTCCTTCACCGGCGACCGGGCGCCGAGGAGGATCAGCCGCCGGGTGCCGGCGCGCATCGCGGCGCGGGCCGCCTCGGCGGTCTCGAACAGCCGGATGCCGGCCGAGTCGCCCTCGTCGGCCAGGGCCGGGTACGCCCTGACCTCGCCGTCGGTGAATTCCCGCGGCAGCGTGCCGAAGTCCCAGCTGGTCAGCCCGGTCCTGGTGAGCGCGCCGGCCCGGGCGGACAGCGTGGCGCGCAGCTCCGGGCGCAGCTGCCGTTGCAGGGCGGCCAGGTCCTTCCCGGTGCCGAGCACCCGGCCGCCGTCCGTGACGCGGAACGTGATCCGCAGGTGCGGGGGCAGCTTGCCGAGGTCGAAGGCGTCCGGCGGGACGCGCACGCCGCGCAGCCGGAGCAGCTCGCGGGACAGGACGTCGCGTATGTCGGCGGCGGGGACGGCGCCGCCGAGGCCCGCGAGGACCTCGCGGGCCACGTCGGGGGCGGGGACGAGCTCGCGGCGCAGCGCCTTGGGCAGGCTGCGGATCAGCCCGGTGACCAGCTCCTGGCGCAGGCCGGGTACCTGCCAGGAGAACTCTTCGGGGCGGGCCTGGTTCAGCGTGTTCAGCGGGATGTCGATGGTGACGCCGTCTGCCTCGCCGCCGGGCTCGAACGCGTACGACAGCGGCAGCGTGATCGGCTGCCCGCGGCCGGCGGCGCCCGGCGACGCCGAGGTCCACACCTCGGGGTAGGCGCCGGAGTCGAGGCCTTCGGCGTCCTCGCTCAGCAGGTCCGCGGGCGTCAGCGTGAGCAGGCCGGGAGTGGCGTGCCTGGCCTTCTTCCACCAGGCGTCGAAGTGCCGGGCGGACACGACGTCGGCCGGGATCCTCGCGTCGTAGAACGCGAAGAGCGCGTCGTCGCCGGCCACCAGGCCGCGGCGGCGGGCCCGCTGCTCCAGTTCGGCGGCCTCGGCGAGCAGCTTGGCGTTGTCGCGGAAGAAGTGATGCCTGGTCTCCCAGTCGCCTTCCACGAGCGCGTGCCTGATGAACAGTTCACGGGAGGTCGCCGGGTCGATCCGGGCGAAGTCGACGGCGCGGTCGGCGACGATCGGGATCCCGTACAGGGTGACCTTCTCGGTCGCGACGGCGGCGCCGCGCCTCTTGCTCCAGCGCGGCTCGCTGTAGGACCGCCTGACCAGGTGCGCCGCGACCGGCTCGACCCACTCCGGCTCGATGGACGCGGCCAGCCGTCCCCATAGCCGCGACGTCTCCACCAGTTCGGCGGCGACCACCCAGTCCGGCGGCTTGCGCGCCAGCGCCGACCCCGGGAAGATCGCGAACCGCGTGCCGCGCGCGCCGAGGTACTCCGGGAGCGGTCGGCGGCCTCGCTCGCGCCCGTCCGGGCCCGGGCGGGCCGCCGGAAGCACCACCTTCATGCCCACGTGCGACAACAGCCCGGCGAGCAGGGCGGTATGCACCACCTTCCGTTCGGACGATGAAGAACGGGTGTCGATCCCGAGGTCGGCGGCAAGGCTTTGCAGTTGCCCGTGCACGTCCTGCCACTCGCGCACCCGCAGGTAGTTGAGGAACTCGGCCCGGCACATGCGGCGGAAGGCCGAGCCGGACAGCTCGCGCTGGCGCTCGGCGAGGTAGTCCCAGAGCGCGACGAACGTGAGGAAATCCGACTCCGGCCGGGCGAACCTGCGGTGGGCCGCGTCGGCCGCCTGCTGGCTGTCGGCGGGGCGTTCCCTCGGGTCCTGGATGGACAGCGCGGCGGCGATGATCAGCACCTCGCGCGCGCACCCCTGGACGGCGGACTCGCAGATCATCCGGGCGATCCGCGGGTCGACGGGCAGCCGCGCCATCTTCCGGCCGAGGTCGGTGAGCCGGTCGTTCTTCATGGCGTTCAGCTCTTCCAGGAGCCGGACGCCGTCGGCGATGCTGCGCGGGTCGGGCGGGTCGATGAACGGGAAGTTCCGCACGTCGCCGAGGCGCGCGGCGGCCATCTGCAAGATCACCGACGCCAGGTTCGTGCGCTGGATCTCCGGGTCGGTGAACTCCGGGCGGGAGGCGAAGTCCTCCTCCGCGTACAGCCTGATGCAGATGCCGTCGGCGACCCGGCCGCAGCGGCCCTTGCGCTGGTTCGCGCTCGCCTGCGAGATCGGCTCGATCGGGAGGCGCTGCACCTTGGTGCGGTGGCTGTACCTGCTGACGCGGGCCGTGCCCGGGTCGATCACATAGCGGATGCCGGGGACGGTGAGCGAGGTCTCGGCCACGTTCGTGGCCAGCACCACGCGGCGTGTCACCCGCGATGCGGGGGGCTCGAAGACGCGGTGCTGTTCGGCGGCGGACAGCCGGGAGTACAGCGGGAGGACGTCGAGGTCCTTCCGGCCCTTGAGCGCGTCGGCGGTGTCGCGGATCTCGCGCTCGCCGGACAGGAACACCAGGATGTCGCCCGGGCCCTCGCCGCTCAGCTCGTCGATCGCGTCGCTGATCGCCTGGATCTGGTCGCGGTCTTCTGCTGCCTTGTCTTCCGGGTCGTTTATGGGCCGGTAGCGGACCTCGACCGGGTAGGTGCGGCCGGAGACCTCGATGACGGGGGCGTTATCGAAGTGGCCGGAGAACCGCTGCGGGTCGATCGTGGCGGAGGTGATGATCACCTTGAGGTCGGGCCGGCGCGGGAGCAGCCGCTTGAGGTAGCCGAGGATGAAATCGATGTTCAGGCTGCGCTCGTGAGCCTCGTCGATGATCAGCGTGTCGTAGCGGCACAGGTCCCGGTCGGCGGCGATCTCGTTGAGCAGGATGCCGTCGGTCATCAGCTTGACCAGGGTGCTGTCGCCTGATTTGTCGGTGAACCTGACCTTGTAGCCGACTACCTGGCCCAGGCCGGTGCCCAGTTCCGCGGCGATGCGCTCGGCGACCGCGCGGGCCGCGATCCGCCTTGGCTGGGTGTGGCCGATCTGCCCGGCGATGCCCCGCCCGATCTCAAGGCAGATCTTGGGGAGCTGGGTGGTCTTCCCGGACCCGGTCTCGCCGGCCACGATCACCACCTGGTGCTCGCGGATCGCTTCCGCGATGTCGTCCTTGCGCTGGCTGACCGGGAGCTCTTCGGGATAGCTGATCTCCGGCACCGCGGCGCGGCGGCCGCCGATGCGCTGCGCGGCGCGGGCGACGTCGCCGGCGAGCCGCGCTGCCGCCTTGTCGCGGGCGGCCTGGTCTTCCAGGCCGCCCGCGACGTCGATACGGCGGCCGAGCCGGCGGGCGTCGGACAGCATCAGCTCAGGCAGCATGCGGCGCAGGTCGGCGAGCGCGGGCAGCGTGGACGTTTGATTCACCGGCGGGAAAGGGTAGACGACAGGACCCGGATAGTGCCAACGCTTTTCGCGGCGGCGGCCTTCCCGGCTGCCGGCTCCCCTTCCCCGCCCGCGGCCTTTTCCCCGCCCGCTGCCCTGAGGGGCCTGGGGCTCCCCGGGGGCTAGTCGTAGTGCCGCAGGCGCGGCCACAGCGCCTTCCAGCCGGCCACCGGGCCGGCGCAGACGCCGACCGAGATGTCGTTCCAGTCGCTTTGCACCTGGTCCGGCGGGTTGAAGACGGCCAGCTGACGGCAGCTCGCGAAGTACGGGCGCAGCTGGCTGATCGCGTCGACCACGAGCACCCTCGCGTCCGAGGCGTCGCCCGGTCCCCACGTCCAGAACGAGTTGTGCGCCGAGACCACCGGCGGCAGGCGATACGGGCCGCCGTACACGTACAGCGCGCCGGCTTCCGCGTACGTGATGGTGTAGACGGATGTCGGGGCCTGGCCCGCACGGGTCAGCGCCGCGTCCTGGGCCGCGACCAGGGCGGCGAGCTGAGGCCATCCGATGTCGTCGTTGAGGTTCTTGTCCGGCGGCACGCTGTGCAGGACGGCGATCGGGAGCACCGGCAGGGTGTTCGGCACCACCGCCAGGATGGTCACTGCCACGCCGGCGGCGACGAGCCCGCGCCGGGCGCGCGGCCGGCGGCCCCGGGCGAGCCAGCGCTCGGCCGATACCGATCCGGCGGCGACCACGGCGGGCAGCATCCCGTCGGCGTAGTAGACCTTGCCCGGGACCCAGGCCAGCACGTACGCCACGACGAGCGTGGCGGCAATCCCGAGGAACCGCAGCTCAGGAGCCCGGTATAGCCGCCCGAAGCCCGCGATGGCCAGCGGGGCCCCCAGCACGCCCGCGTACACGAGCTGTCCGGGGAGCCCGATGATGTAGTCGCCCGCCGAGGTGTTGTGCCGGTGCAGCGCGGCCGCCATGGTGAGCTGCGGCCAGCCGTGCATGAACTGCCAGGCGAGGTTCGGCGCCCAGATCGCCAGCGCGATGACGCCGCCGAGCCAGGGCCACGGTGTCGCGAAAACGCGGCGGTGCGCGGACGTGAGGAGAATGCCCGCGGCAAGGGCGCCGATCAAGGTGGTGACCAGGTATTCGTTTTCCAGGCCGAGGCCGGCCGCGGCGCCCGCGCCGAGCCACCACCGCGGCCGGCCCCGCAGCAGCGCCGTGGCCACGCAGAGCAGCACGGCCGCCCACGCCAGCAGGTCATACGGCGTGGTGTTGCCGATGTGCGCCGCGCCGAGGAGCACCGGCGCGCTCGCGGTGGCGAGCGCGGCGAGTATCCGCCCGGCGCGCCCCGCGCCCAGCAGCGCCGCCAGCCTGGCCGCGATGACGGTGATCGCCCCTCCCGCCAGCGCCGGAAGGATCCTGATCGCCGTCGGGTTCACGCCGAAGATGCCCGTGGTGCGGGCGAGCAGGACGGCGAGCGGCGGCTGGTCCACATATCCGAACGCAAGGTGGTGACTCGCCACCAGGAAGTAAAGCTCGTCCTGCTGGAAGCCGTACCGGTCGCTGACCGCGAGTTCGGCCGCGGCGAACACAGCCGCGATGGCCCAGGCGGGACCCGGTACCCGGTCGCCGGGGGACCCGTCCGCCGGCGCGTCACGGCCCGCGCCGGACTGGTATGTCTTGATGTCGGTCACGACAGCCTCCAGGGGGAGGGGAACCCCGGCCCTCGGCGCGAGGATTCCCGGCGGTTGCCCAATCGCTATCAGCATTGCTATCAGCGGGGCAGATCACCGCGCATCGACCGATGGTCTGAACCTCTTATTCAGCCGGCGGGCGGAGACCCCGTCCTCCCCCGGGGCGCGGTCCCCCGGGGCGCGGTCAGCCGTTGGCGGCTGCGACGAGCTTGTCCACCGCCCCGGGCGTCAGCGTGCTGCCGGGGAACGCGGCCATCCGGCTCAGCGGCAGGCTGCCCAGGAAGGCCATGAGCCCGGGATCGGCGGCAAGGCCCGCGGCAGGCCCCGATCCGCTCGCCGCCATCGCGGCGAGTGCCTGGCCGAGCAGTTCGGCGCCGCGGGGGTCGGCGAACCACTCGGCGATGGTGGAGTCCGGGGTCAGCGGCACGCGGATGTCGTCGCCGGCGACCTCGACCACCGCGGTGGCGCGCAGGTCCCGCGAGGAGGCGCCGACGGCGCAGTGGTACGCGCCGCCCTCGACCACCCAGCGTCCCAGCCGCGTGTCCCAGTACGCGAGGTCGTCGCGGGCGATGGTGAGCGCCACGTCGGCGGTCTGGCCGGCGGCGATCGCGACGCTGGCGAACGCTTTCAGCTCGCGGGGCGGGCGCCGGACCCTGGAGCCGGGAAGGCTCACGTACACCTGGACGACCTCGCGGCCGTCCCGGCCGCCGGTGTTGGCGACCGGTATCCGCACCTCGATGCCGGCGTCGGTGGCGACGGCGCTCGCCTGGCCGTATTCGAAGGTCGTGTACGACAGGCCGAAGCCGAACGGGTAGGCCACCTCCTGCTCGCGGGCGTCGAAGCCGCGGTAGCCGACGTAGATGCCCTCGCCGTAGCGCACGTGCCCGTTCTCCCCGGGGAAGTCCAGGTACGACGGGTGGTCGGCCAGCTTCAGCGGGATCGTCTCGGCGAGCCGCCCGGACGGGTTGACCCACCCGAAGAGCACGTCGGCGATCGCGCTGCCGCCGGCCTGCCCGAGCAGCCAGCCCTCGACGATCGCCGGGACGAGAGCGTCCCAGGGGCTCGTGCGCACGACGGCGCCGTTGGAGAGCACCACGACCGTGCGCGGGTTGGCCGCCGCCACCTGCTCGATCAGCTGGCGGTGCGCCTCCGGCAGGTCGATACCGTCCCGGTCCGCGCCCTCGGTCTCGTGAAGGGTGCCGGCGAACACCAGCGCGACGTCGCTGTCCCTCGCCGCCCGCACCGCCTCGGCCAGCAGCGCGGCGTCGGCCGAGCCGTCCGCGGCGTAGCCCGGCGCGAAGCGCACCGGTGCCGACGTGGCGCCGGCGATCTCGGTGAGCGCGTAGTCGAGCCTGGTCGGGGTGACCTGCGAGCTGCCGCCGCCCTGGTACCGGGGGGTGCGGGCGAACTCCCCGAGCACCGCCAGGGACTGGCCCCTGGCCCGCAGCGGCAGCAGCCCGCCGTCGTTCTTGAGCAGCACGACCGCCCGGCCGGCGATCTCCCGGGCCAGGGCGTGATGGGCATCGGCGTCATAGCCGCCGGGCTGCCGCCCGGCCGCGCGCCGGACCAGCGCGCGCACCCGCCCGGCGGCGCGCTCCAGCAGCGCGGGGTCGAGGCGGCCCTCCCGCACGGCGTCGGCCAGCTCCCGGTCGCGCGCGCCGTCGGGTCCCGGCATGGCCAGGTCCAGGCCCGCCGCGACGGCCGCGCAGCGGTCGGCAACCGCGCCCCAGTCCGAGACCACCACGCCGTCGAAGCCCCATTCGCCGCGCAGCACCTCGGTGAGCAGCCAGCGGTGCTGGCTGGCGTACACGCCGTTTACCTTGTTGTATGCGGCCATCACGGTCCACGGCCGCGCCTGGGTCACCACGCGCTGGAAGGCCCGCAGGTACATCTCGCGCAGCGTGCGCTCGTCAACGTCCGCGCTGACGCGCATCCGGTCGGTCTCCTGGCTGTTGACCGCGAAGTGCTTCAGCGACGCGCCGACGCCGCGGCTTTGCAGCCCGCGCACCCATTCGGCGGCCAGCATGCCGGTCAGCAGCGGATCCTCGGAGAAGTACTCGAAGTTGCGGCCGCCCAGCGGGCTGCGCTTGAGGTTGATGCCGGGGCCGAGCAGCACCGCCACGCCCATCGCGCGGCATTCGTCGCCGAGCGCCTCTCCCATCCGCCGCAGCAGGCTGGGGTCCCAGGTGGATGCGGTGGCCACGGCCGGCGGGAAGCAGGTCGCGGGCTGCCCGGTCAGCGGGCCGCCGGTGTCCGCCTGCAAGCGGACGCCGTGCGGCCCGTCGGTGAGGGTAACCGCCGGGAGCGCGGCGGAGCCGATCGGCGTGGTGTGCCAGAAGTCGCTGCCGCTGGTGAGGGCCGCCTGCTCGGCGACGGTGAGTTCGGGCTCCGTCGGCTCCATGGGCCATCATCCTTTCGCCGGAGCGGTTATCTAGTACCTATCAGGTATTAGGTAATGTAGGTGGCAGGCGCGACCCGGGCAAGGGGGTGCTGGCAGGAGTGGCCGACGACACCGCCAGGCGCTACCGGCGCGGCCGCACGCGGCTGCCCGCCGCGCAGCGCCGCAGGCAGATCCTCGACGCGACCACGCGCCTGATCGGCGACCGGGGGTTCTGGGCGCTGTCGATGCAGGACGTCGCGGATGCGTGCGGGCTCACCGTCCCCGGCCTGCTGCACCATGTCGGTTCCAAGGACCGCCTGCTCCTCGCCGTGCTCCACCATCGCGACGAGGAGGACTTCAGGTCGCTCGCCGGCCAGCTCGGAGTGGACCTGGAGGACTGGCAGGGCCGGTGGCCCAGCCAGGTCACCCTGCCGCGGGCGTGCGAGGCCCTCGTGCGCCGCAACGCCACCCAGCCGGAGATCGTGCGGCTCTTTTCCGTGCTCCAGGCCGAGTCGCTGGCGCCCGACCACCCCGCCAGCGCCTACTTCGCCGAGCGTCAGCAGCGGGCGCTCTCCGGGTTCGCCGCGCTGGCCGAGGGCCGCACGCCCGATCCGCTGTCGCTCGCCCGGCAGGTAATGGCGGTGATGGACGGCTTGCAGATCCAGTGGCTGCGCGACCCGGACGCGACAGACCTGGTCGCGGAATGGCAAGCCGTTGCCGGAAAGCTGTTCGCCGGCCTTCGCGCGGAACGGGCCGGCGAATGAGGCGACCTCGCCGGCCGGCGGTGCCCGGCGAGGTCATCGCGTCCGCCTTCGGCCAGTCCCCCGAGGACCACGTCCGGGCGGCTGAACTCGCCATCGGGCGAGCCAAGCGGCTGGCCGAACCCGGCCGGCACGTGGTCGTCGTGCCCGGCTCGCTCACCCGGCTCGGCCGGGCCCGCGGCCTCGCCGCTCCCGCCGGCACCCGCCGCGACGGCCTGCTCACGGACCCTGCCGGGCACGCCGCGGTGGCCAGCCTGCGGCGTGCGCTCGCCACAGCGGACGGCCAGCACGCGATCGATCGCCGCTGGACAAAACCGCTATCCCGAACGAACGGCCGCCTCGCCGGATTCGCGCGTCACGGGAATCCCCGCGGTGGCAGCTTCCGCAGGCCGGGCGGTCAGCCGCACTTCGAATTGCCCGCGTCCATGAAGTTCTCCACCGAAGTCACAACGCTGGGCGCGTCCTTGGTGACCGTGGCGATCTGCGCGGCGGCCGGGGCCGGCGACAGGGCCGTCACCGGACCCTTGAGAGCGCTGACTGACGAGCTGATGGCGCCGGTCTCGTTGGGGAAATCGCCCTTAGCCCGAGTTGGCCAGCGCGGATGCGTCGCCTTGGACCTTATCAGCCGCGACGCGCTCACCGTCCCCGGCGGCGGCCAGCAAGGTAGTCTTCATGACAGCGGATCCGGGCAGCCGTCCGGCGCGCCGCGGCGGCGGCTCGCGGCCACCGCAGCGGCATAGCCGCGGTCCCGCGCGACATGGTGGAAACGTTTTGTAAACGGCTGATCGCGCGGTGACGGAGACGCGCCGCAGCGCGCGTTCGGCGTCCCCGTGCGAACCCAGGGCGGCGTGATGGTCCTGGTGTGCCGCCACGACCGGGACCGCAACGGGCGGGCGCCGATATCGGCGCCCGCGTGCGCGCCGCGCGGGCTTCGGGTACGCTTCCGCGCAGTCCCCTCAACGGGACCACCGCGGCATATTCGGCTCGCGCGGCGAATGACCTCGTGCTAACACACTAGATTGATTGACGTTAATCAATGGCGAGAAGATGCTTGGGTCTCATCAGCCGATTGCCGGCACATCG
>Ga0070737_10005441_pt1 | contig 12173 bp, 12 predicted proteins | sample Coa_R1_10_FD_66438 | JGI IMG/M metagenome (GOLD analysis project Ga0070737, IMG submission 66438) | Surface soil microbial communities from Centralia Pennsylvania, which are recovering from an underground coalmine fire - Coalmine... | ecosystem: Environmental > Terrestrial > Soil > Unclassified... | reverse complement strand
GTGCTCAGCGGGCCGTCCGGGACCGGCGCCGCAGCACCACGAAGATGATCAGCACGCCGACCACGCCGAGCGGGGCGAGGCGCTTGAGGGTCGACCCGCCGGCGACGGCCAACAGGTCCAACGGCTCGGCCTCGGGCGAATCGACGCGCCGGACAGCCGTGGGCGCGGCGCCAGCCGCCCCGGTCGAGCTCGCCCCGGACGGGGCTTCGGTCGAGGGACTTCCTCCGGATGCACCGCTGGTGGGCGCCCCGCCCGGGGACGCGACCTCGGTGGGCGGAGATCCGGCGGAGGCGGCCTCGCTGGGCGGGCCACCCGCGGAGGCTGCGAGGTCGGCTTCGAGGGCGTCGACGAACTGGCCGATCAGCTTGGCGCTCACGTCGGCCAGGACGCCCCTGCCGAACTGGGCGACCTTGCCTGTGACTGTGAGGTCGGTGGACACCGACACCCGGGTGCCGTCCCCGTCGGGGACCATCGTCGCGGTGATCGTGGCGCTGGCGTTCCCCTGCCCTCGGGTGTCCCGGCCGCTGGCTTTCAGCACCACGCGTCCCGCCGACTCGTCCTTCTCGAGGAAGGTGGCCGAGCCCTTGTACTGGGCGGTGATCGGGCCGACCTTCACCTTGACCACTCCCCGGTACTCGTCACCTTCGACCTCTTGGAGCTGGGCGCCGGGGAGCATCGGGGCTATCCGCTCCACGTCGGTGAGCACTTTCCAGGCCTCCGGGACGGATACGCCGACCCGGAACTCGTTGTTCAGCTCCATCTGGTCAAGTCCTCCCTCGTGTCGATGTCTGCTGGTTCACCCTCGCACGGTACTTCGCTCACCAGGTCGGGCCGCGCCCTCATGAGCGTCCGGGCGCCCTCGTCGCCGGACACGGGCAGCAGGTCCCACACGGAGCGCCCGATCCTGACCGGGTTGCGCCGCCTGCCTGCATAGGTGGCCACTCCGATGTCGGCCCCGCTCGCGGCGACGGCCCTCCACGCCGAGGGTGGGACCAGCGGCTGGTCGCCGAGGCCGACGACGACGGCGTCGAGACCCGCGCAGCGCGCTGCACCAACCGCCGTCTGCAGCGAGGTGGCCTGACCTTCTGCCCACCGCTCGTTGGCCAACAGCTCGGCCCCCGCCGGCACCACGGGGGCCAGGTCCACTGCGCCCGCCACGACCCAGGTGTGCTCGAGCCCCGCAGCGAGGGCGTTCGACACCGCCCACCACACCACGGGCCGGCCCCGGAAGTCGGCGAGCAGCTTGTGGCCCCCCTCGAAGCGCCGTGACCCGCCGGCCGCCAGCACGACGGCCGCCTGGCTCAAACCACCGGCCGGTCGGCGTGGATGGCTCCCTCGCGGTCCCGTAGCGAAGGCGCCGCGCGGCCCGTCCTCGACGCGATGATCTCAGCGCAGATCGACACGGCGGTCTCCTCGGGGGTGCGCGCCCCTATGTCCAGGCCGATGGGCGCCATCACCCTCCGCAGGTCCTCCTCGCCGACGCCGGCCTCGCGCAGGCGGGCGGCGCGCTCGTCTGTCGTGCGACGGGATCCCATGGCGCCGATGTAGCCGGCACGGGTGCCGAGAGCGGCGACGATGGCCGGCACGTCGAACTTGGGGTCGTGGGTCAGCACGCAGATGACGTCTCTTGGCTCCAGCGTCGGGCCGACCTTGGCCAGGTAGCGGTCGGGCCAGTCGACAACCACCTCGTCGGCCATGGGGAACCGGGCCGGGGTGGCGAAAACCGGGCGGGCGTCGCAGACCGTGACCCGGTATCCGAGAACCCTGCCGACCTTGGCGAGGGCGGCGGTGAAATCCACGGCTCCGAAGACGATCATCCTCGGAGGCGGGGCGAACGATTCTATGAAGACCGTGAGGTCCCGCTCCCGCGCCTCGCCGTGCAGTCCGTAGTGACGGGTGGCGGTCAGCCCCGCGGCGAGCTCGCCCAGCGCGTCACGGGTGACCACCCGGTCGAGGTCGACGTCCCCGAGCGAGCCGAGCACCTCCGGCGAGGCGCCCGGGCGGACGAGGATCTTCGCCCCGACCAGGTGCTCGGGCCCTTCCACCACCTCGGCCAGCGCCGCTGGCTCCTCGGCGCGCAGGGCCTCGGCGAGGCTCTCGAAGAGGCTCACCAGTCGAGGGCTTCGACGAAGACCCGGATGGTGCCGCCGCAGGTGAGGCCGACGGCGAAAGCCTCGTCGTCGGAGTACCCGAAGGTGCACAGCTTCGGCCGGCCGCTGCCGGCCAGCACCTCCAGCGCTTCGGACACGACGGCCCCTTCGACGCAGCCGCCCGACACTGAGCCGGCCACCTCACTTGCCTCCGACACCGCCATGGTCGCGCCGGGCAGGCGCGGACCGGAACCTTCTACGCCGACCACCCTGGCGAGCGCCACCTTCTTGCCCTCCGAGCGCCAACGTTCGATGTCGGCGAGCACCTCTTTCACCGGTGGACCTCCTCCCGGCGCGGGCCAGCCGCCAGGACGGCGGCCAGCTGCTCCAAAGACGAAACCGAATGGCCTTCCACGAACTGGTCAACGTAGGGGAGGGCGGCCGCCATTCCCCTCGCCAACGGAGCGTAGCCGGGGGTCGCCTTGAGAGGGTTGACCCACACGACCCTCCTGGCCACGCGGGCCAGGCGGGCCATCTCGGCGGCCATCACCTCGGGGGCGCCGCGATCCCACCCGTCCGAGAAGACCACGACGACAGCCCCGCGGGCCATTCCCCGCACCCCCCACAGGTCGTTGAAACGGCCGATCGTCTCCCCCAGGCGGGTCCCGCCCGACCAGTCGCTCACCGCCCCGGCAGCGGTCTGGAGAGCGGTCTCGGGGTTGCGCCGGGAGAGCTCCTTGGTTATGCGCGTCAGCCTCGTGCCCAAGGCGAAGACCTCGACCTCCCCGGCGCGCCGCGACGCGACGGCAGCGTGGGCGAAGCGGACCAGGGCCCGCGAGTAGGGCTCCATGCTCCCCGAGACGTCGAGGAGGAACACCGTTCGCCGCGGCCGTTCCGCCGGCTCCCGCCAGGCGCGCTCGACGGGCACCCCCCGGAAGCGCACGTTGCGCCGGAAGGTGCGGCGCAGGTCCGGATGGTCGCCGGCGCGCCGACGGGATGGCCGGGTCCGCCGCGAGCTTCGCAGCTCGGTCGTGACCTTGAGAGCGGAGACGAGCCGCTGGGCCTCCGCCCACTCCTCGGGCCCCAAAGTGGCCAGGTCACGTTGGGAGAGCACCTCCGCCGGCGAGTAGCGCACCGCTTGCACGTCGCCCTTGGCGTGCTCGGCAGGATCCTCGCCGCCGACCGCCTCGTCGGAGTCGAGAGCGAGCGTCACCTCGCGCTCCTGCGGGGTCTCGCCCGCCGGAGCGGCGACCCCGGCCCAGTACGCGGAGAAGGTCTGGTCGTAGCGTTCGACGTCCTCAGGTCGGCGCACCAGGGTGGCTCGGCCCGCCCAGTAGACGCGGTCGGGGTCTTCGAGGCCGAGCAGCCCGAGCGCCTCGGCGAAGGCCACAGCCGCCCCGGTCGGGACGGACAGCCCGCCGGCGCGCAGGGCGCGGACGAAGCCGGTCACGATCCGCGCCGGCCCGTCGGCGCTCATCCGCTTCTCGCCACCGCCGCCCTGAGCAGCCCGTCGAGACCGGTCTCCCGCACCCTGGCCTGGTCCTCCTGGTACTTGAGGACCGCCCCAAGTGTCAGCTCCACCGTCCGCTCGTCGATCTCCCGCCTCCCGAGCGCGGCCAGCGCCGCTGCCCAGTCGATGGATTCCGCCACGCCAGGCGGCTTGTAGAGGTGCATTCCCCGCAGCTGCTCGACCGCCGCCGCCACCTGCCGGGCTAGGCGGACGTCGGCCTGGGGGGCCCGCAGCTCGATGATGGCCACCTCCCTGTCGAAATCCGGGTGCTCGACCCAGTGGTAGAGGCAGCGGCGCTTCAGGGCGTCGTGGACGTCGCGGGTGCGGTTGGAGGTGATGATCACCAGCGGCGGTTCCGAGGCACGGAACGTACCGAGCTCGGGGACGGTCACGGCGTACTCGGAGAGGAACTCCAACAGGAACGCTTCGAACTCGTCGTCGGCGCGGTCCACCTCGTCGATGAGGAGCACCGGCGGCGGTCCCTCCCGCGCCTGGATGGCGAGCAGGAGCGGCCGGCGCACCAGGAAACGCTCACTGTAGAGCTCGTCCTCAACCGCCGCTGAGGGCGCCCCGCCGGACTCCGCGGCCCGAAGGTGCAGGAGCTGCCGGGCGTAGTCCCATTCGTAGACGGCCTGGGAGACGTCGATCCCCTCGTAACACTGCAGCCGTAGCAACTCCCCTCCGGTCCAGCTGGCCAGTACCTTGGCCACCTCGGTCTTGCCCACGCCCGCTTCGCCTTCGAGCAGCAACGGCCGGTGCAGGGCCATGGCCAGGAATATCGACGTTGCCAGGCCCTCGTCGGCGAGGTACCCCTGGGCGGCGAGGGCAGCGGCGACGGAGTCCACGCTGTCGGGTTCGGGCACCCCTGCAGGTTAAGCGGCGCCGGCCTCTTCGAGGGCTCTTCGCACGAGGACCCTGGCCAGGTGGCGGCGGTACTCGGCGCTGGCGTTGAGGTCCTCGGGCGGCTCGAGGCCGTCGGCAGCATGCTCGGCGGCCTCCGCCGCGCCGGCCCCGGCGGCGAGAGCCTCCTCGACGGCGGTCGCCCGCAGGGGTGTGGGCCCCATGTTGACGAGCGCCACCCCCGGGCGCGGGCCTCGGACCGCCGCCACACCGACGATCGCCCAGTCCTGGGCGCGCCGCTGGAACTTCTGGAAGGACCAGCCGGCACCGTCGGTCTTGGGAACGCTGATCGAGGTGAGGATCTCGTCGGGGGCGAGTGCCGTCTCGAGGAATCCGGTGAAGAACCCGGACGCCTCGACGGTACGCTCACCGGACGGGCCGACCGCGGTCAGTGTCGCCCCGAGCGCCAGGCACGCCGCGGGCAGGTCCGAGGCCGGATCGCCGTGGGCCAGGGACCCGCCGATCGTCCCCCGGTGGCGCACCTGGGGATCGCCGACCTGTCCGGCGACATTGGCGAGCAGGGGCACGTGAGCACGAAGCGTCTCGTCGATCTCCAGGTCCCTGTGACGGGTCAGGGCGCCTATGACGACGTGGTCTCCCTCGTCGCGCACGTAAGAGAGCTCGCGCAGCCGCCCGATGTCGACCAGCAGGGAGGGCGCTGCCAGACGGAGCTTCATCAGCGGCAGCAGCGAGTGGCCGCCGGCCAGGAGCTTGGCGTCCTCGCCTGCGCCCGACAGAAGCGTGAGAGCCTCGTCGACGCTGGACGCCCGCCGGTATTCGAAGGGGGCGGGGATCACGCCGCACCCGCCTCGACGGTCTCGGCGGCGTGGAGGACCGCCTGGACGATGTTGTGGTAGCCGGTGCAGCGGCAGAGGTTGCCTTCCAATCCCAGCCGTACCTCCGCCTCGGTCGGGTGTGGGTTCTCGGCAAGCAGGGAAATGGCCGCCATCACCATGCCGGGCGTGCAGTAGCCGCACTGCAGAGCGTGATTCTCCCGGAACGACTCCTGCATGGGATGGAGGCGGTCCCCCTGGGCGAGGCCCTCGATCGTCGTTATCTCGGCTCCGTCTGCCTGCGCCGCCAGGACGGTGCAGGACTTGACGGACTCGCCGTCGACGAGCACCGTGCACGCCCCGCAGGAGGAGGTGTCGCAACCGATGTTGGTGCCGGTCAGGCCGACCGCCTCCCGCAGGTACTGCACCAACAGCGTTCGCGGTTCGACGTCATGCTCCTGGCGTCCCCCGTTGACTGTCATGGAAACCTTCACCTTGGTCTCTACCTCCTCGAGCGGTCCGGTGCGTCGCCTGCCCGTGGAGGATAGGCGTTCTCAGCGCCGCCCAGGGGAAGGCATCGTCGTCGTGGTCGTCGCCGGGGGCAGGACGATGCTGTAGGCCTGCTGGCCGGGCATGACCAGCCCGTACTGCGAGCGGGCCATCCGCTCCACATACGACGGGTCCTGCAACTGGGCGGCCCGGGCTGCCAGAGCCTTGTTCTCCCGGATCAGCAGAGCGGCTCGCCTCTCGGCCTGAGACATCGCTCGGCTCTGTGCGAGCCAGGTCCGGGCGGGGAGAACGAAGAGGAACACCAGCCCGCCGAGCGCCACGGCTCCGAGCACCAGCCGGACGGTGCGCCTCATCGCCGCCGCCCCGACAGGGGCGCCGCGAAGCGGGCGGCGTCACCGAGACCGGCTTCTATGCGCAGCAGCTGGTTGTACTTGGCGACCCGGTCGGAACGGGCCGGGGCCCCGGTCTTGATCTGCCCGCAGTTGGTCGCCACGGCCAGGTCGGCGATCGTGGTGTCCTCCGTCTCGCCGGAGCGGTGCGACACCACCGAGGCGTAGGCGTGCCGCCGGGCGAGGGCGATGGTGCCGAGGGTCTCACTGAGCGTGCCGATCTGGTTCACCTTGATCAAGACGGCGTTGGCGACCCCTGCGGAGATACCCCTGGCGAGGCGCTCCTCGTTGGTCACGAACACGTCGTCGCCGACCAGTTGGACCGATCCGCCGATCCTCGCGGTGAGCAGCGACCATCCGTCCCAGTCGTCCTCGGCCATGCCGTCCTCGATCGACACGATCGGGTAGCGCTCGACGAGGTCCGCCAAGAAGTCGGCGAGCTCCCCGGAGGACAGCGTGCGGCCCTCGCCTCGCAGGTGGTAGACGCCGTCGCGGTAGAGCTCGCTCGCCGCGGCATCGAGGGCGATCGCGACTTCGTCACCGGGCGTCCTGCCCGCTTGCTCTATCGCCTCTACCAGTGCCTTCACCGCCTCCTCGTTGGTTGGGAGGTCCGGGGCGAACCCGCCCTCGTCCCCGACCGCCGTGGAGAGGCCCCTCGATCGGAGCACCGACCGGAGGCAGTGGTAGGTCTCCGCCCCCCAGCGCAGGGCCTCGGCGAAGCTCGGGGCACCGAGGGGCACGATCATGAACTCCTGCAGGTCAACGTTGTTGTCGGCGTGGACCCCGCCGTTCAACACGTTCATCATCGGCACCGGCAGCACGTGGGCGTCGGTCCCGCCGACGTAGCGGTAGAGGGGAAGCCCGACCTCGTCGGCCGCGGCACGGGCCACGGCGAGGGACACGCCGAGGATGGCGTTGGCGCCGAGTCGTGATTTGTTCGGCGTTCCGTCGAGGTCCACGAGGGCGCTGTCCACGTCGCGCTGGTCCAGTGCCTCCATGCCGGCGAGAGCGCGGGCGATCTCGCCGTTGACGTTGTCCACCGCCCGGGCGACGCCCTTGCCTGCATAACGCTCACCGCCGTCGCGCAGCTCGACCGCCTCGTGGGCCCCGGTCGACGCGCCCGAAGGGACGGCGGCCCTGCCGGTCGACCCCGATTCGAGAAGGACGTCAACCTCGACCGTCGGGTTACCCCGCGAATCCAGGATCTCGCGCCCGACCAGCTCCCTGATCTCGCTCATGCCGCCCAGTTCTTCTTGTGACCCGTGTGGCTCCTGTTGTTGATGTTCGTAAAAGCTAGTCGCCCGGGTCGCCACGGTGCGGGACGCTCGAGCCTGTTCGCTTCACCTCCTCCCACAGGTCGTCCCCGAGCCCGCGGCCCCGCCGGACCGCAAGGCGCTCCATGGCGGTGAAACGACCCCTGAACTTGTCGGACGCCGAGCGGAGCGCACCCTCGGCGTCCACGCCGAGGTGCCGGGAAAGGTTGACCACGCTGAAGAGCACGTCGCCCAGCTCCTCGGCCACCGATGCGCTGCCGGGGCCCTCCTCGGCGACGGCCGCAGCCAGCTCGTCGAGCTCCTCGCCGATCTTGTCGCGCACGCCTGCGGTGCCGTCCCAGTCGAAGCCGACCGAAGCGGCCCGGGCCTGGAGCTTCGAGGCGTAGAGGAGGGCCGGCAGGTGGCGGGGCACGCCTTCCAGTGCCCCGCTCCGGCCCTTCTCCTCGCGTTTCTGCGCCTCCCAGTCGGGCACCGGGGATCCCGCAGGACCGAAGACGTGCGGATGGCGGGCGACCAACTTGTCGTGGATGCCCCGGGCGACGTCGGCCAGGTCGAACTGCCCGGCTTCGGCCGCCAGGTTGGCATGGAAGCCGACCTGGAACAGCAGGTCGCCGAGCTCCTCCTCGAGGTGGGCGTAGTCCCCCCCGCGGCCGAGCGCGTCGATGGCGTCGAGCACCTCGTATGTCTCCTCGACCAGGTGCCGGGACAGGCTCTGGTGGGTCTGGGCCCGATCCCAGGGGCATTTCGAGCGCAAAGTGCGGACGAGCTCCCAGAAGCGGGTCATCTCGGCCGCTACCGGCTCGCCCAGTCGGGGTATCCACAGGCACGTGAGGTGATCGGGAGTGACAGAGCGGTCGATGTCGTCCCAGCCGACGCGCCGCACCAGCTCATCTGGAAGCCCGAGGTGCTGGAGCAGCACGGCTTCCGGCCCGTCTTCGACGGCCAGCTTCACGGCGGAGAGGGTGAGGGTGGTGTCGCACTGGCCGACGAGAAAAGGGCCGGCGCTGCCCGCCGCCTCCACGGCAAACCCCTGCCCGTCGATGAGCACGGCCTGCTCGGCGAAGGGGTCGACGCCGAGCCGGTCCCAAGCGAGGTCCACGAAGGACAGGGAGGGCACCACCACCGTTTCCACGCGGGGGTCGTCTCTCAGCGCCGCGACGGTGGCCTCGGCAACCAGAGGCGAGCCCGGCACGGCGTAGACGACCTCGCCGTGGCGCTCGGCGGCGTCGACGAGCTCCTCGACTATCCGACGGTAGACCTCGTCGAGGCTCGACGCCTCTTCGTAGACCCGGTCGAAAGACTCGGCGTCCCCGGCCAGGAGGGCGCTCGGATGGCGCCGGGTCCTCACGTAGCGTCTGCGGGCTCCGTCGAGGGCCTCTCTGGCTGCGACGCTGGCTAGGCGCGGGTCGCCCGGCCCGAGGCCTACTGCGACGACCCGCCCGCTCACGTGCCCCCGACGGGGCGGGGAGGGGTGATCTGGCCGTTCGACCAGGTGCCGTACTCGGGGTTCACCTTCACCTTGGCTTTGGCGAGGATCCTCGACAGCGCCGGCGGCTCGCTGGTCGCCGTGGCGGCCGACAGCACCTGCTCTACGCCGGCGCTGAGACCCGGTGCCTTCCTGCTGACCAGTTGCACCACCTGGTAGCCGTAGGAGACCCGTATCGGCTGGGACACCTGCCCCGGGGAGAGCTTCAGCACCGCCTGGCGGAAGTCCGCCGGCTCTTCTTCCAAGGCCGCCTGGTCCAGGCACACGGTGACGCCGTTCACCCGCGCAGAAAAGGACAGCGCCAGGGCGGCGGCCTGAGTGGTCGTGGACGCCTCGTCGAGGCAGATCTGCGAGAACAGATAGGGCTTGATCTGGGTGTAGGCGGAGCGGATGGTGGCCTGGTCGGTCGAGCGGGGCACGAGCACCGCCTCGTCAGCGAGCTGCTCTACGAGGAACTGGCGCAGCGACGGCGAGAACTGCGCCCAGTACTGGGCGCGGAGGTACTCGTTGACGGCGCGCGCCGCAACCAGCTCATCGGGGCTCGGCAGACGACCGTGCGCCAAAAGGTAGTCGTGGACGATGTCGAACTCGACGATCGTGTCCAAGATGTCGGCGGTGAAGGTGGAGCTGTAGGTCGAGGGGCCGCCGCTTCCAGCCACGGTGGTGCCGCTACCGCCGTTGGCGCTCGAGTTCGCCGAGTCGAAGGACGTCACCCAGGACCGGTTGGCCGACCATTGCTTCAGCTGGTTGTAGAGGTAGGCGACGCTTATGTCGTGGCCGTCGACGCTCGCCGCGTACGGCGAAGCGTCGCAGGAGGTGAACATCAGTGCTGCCGCGAGCACTCCGGCCAGCAGGACGAGGACTTTTCTCACGATGCGGCCGATGCTACAAGTGGGACCAGTTCCGACAGCAACACGGCGAGGGCCTCGGCCGGGTCAGCCCCTTTGGGGAGCGGCAGGACCAGCTGCGACGCGTCCTCCTTGTACACGGCTTTGGGCGCGAGCCGCCCGAGCCGGACCTTCTGGCTGACCTTGAGCTTCACCGGTGACAGCCGGGCGGTGTAGACCGGGCCGCCGAGACCGGTTCCCCCGGACACCACGGCCACCTCTCTCACCCCCAGGCGGGCGCATTCGGCCCTCAGGTGGGCGATCCGCAGAAGCGCCCGGGCGGGGTCGGGCAGCGGACCGTAACGGTCCAGCCACTCCGCCTCTATGTCGTCGACCTGCTCGTGGCCGGTCACCGTCGCAAGCCGCCGGTAGGCCTCGATGCGGAGATCCTCGCGCGCAACGTAGGAGGCGGGGAGATTGGCGGTGACAGGCAGGTCCAGTTTGATCTCCGCAGGCTCGCGCGGCTGCTCGCCCTTCAACTCGGCTACGGCCTCAGAGACCATCTGCACGTACAGGTCGTAGCCGACCGCCGCTATATGGCCCGACTGGTCCCCCCCCAGCAGGTTGCCCGCGCCACGGATCTCCAAGTCGCGCATCGCGATCTTGAACCCCGACCCGAGCTCGGTGTTCTCGCCGATCGTCCGTAGCCTCTCGTAGGCCTCCTCGGAGAGGACGTGCTCAGGAGGGTAGAGCAGGTAGGCGTAGGCCCGCTGGCCGGCCCGGCCCACCCTCCCCCGAAGCTGGTGGAGCTGGCCGAGCCCGAGGCGGTCTGCCCGGTCCACAACCAGCGTATTGACGGTAGGCATGTCTATGCCTGACTCGATGATCGTCGTGCAGACAAGCACGTCGTACTCGCCCTGCCAGAAGTCGAGGACGACCTTCTCGAGCACCCCCTCGTCCATCTGGCCGTGCGCCACCGCGACCCGCGCCTCGGGCACGAGCGCCCGGAGCTCGGCGGCCACCTTCTCTATGTCCGAGACACGGTTGTGGACGTAGAACACCTGGCCCTCGCGCAGCAGCTCCCTCCTCACCGCCTCGGCCACGGCGCGCTCGTCGTACTCCCCTACATAGGTGAGGATGGGCTGACGGTCCGCCGGGGGCGTCTGCAGCAGCGTCAGGTCTCGGATGCCGGTGAGGCTCATCTCCAGTGTCCGGGGTATCGGGGTGGCGGTCAGGGTGAGCACGTCCACGTCGGCGCGGAGCTTCTTGATCGCCTCCTTGTGGCCTACCCCGAAGCGCTGCTCCTCGTCGACGACCAGCAAGCCGAGGTCCTTGAAGCGGACGTCCTCGGAGAGGAGCTTGTGGGTCCCGATCACGACGTCCACCGACCCGTCGGCCAGTCCCGCCGTGACCGTCCTCGCCTGCTGAGGGGTCAAGAAGCGCGACAGCATCTCGACTCTCACCGGGTAGCCGGCGAAACGCTCGCTGAAGGTCTGGTGGTGCTGGGAAGCCAGCAGGGTGGTCGGCACCAGGACGGCCACCTGTTTGCCGTCCTGCACCGCCTTGAAGGCGGCACGGACCGCCACCTCGGTCTTGCCGAACCCGACGTCACCGCAGACGAGGCGGTCCATCGGGCGCGCCTCTTCCATGTCGGCCTTCAGCTCGGCGACGGCCTTCAGCTGGTCGGGCGTCTCGTTGTACGGGAAGGACTCCTCCAGTTCCCGCTGCCAGGGGGTGTCGGGGCTGAAAGCATGTCCCGGCGAGTTGATCCGCTTCTGGTAGAGGAGCACCAGCTCCTGGGCTATCTCCCGCACAGCGCCGCGTACCCGGGACTTGGTGCGCTGCCATTCGGCGCCGTTGAGCCTGTTCAGCGTAGGGCTCTCGCCGCCGGTGTAAGGGCGGAGAAGGTCGACCTGGTCCGACGGCACGTAGAGCTTGTCGCCGCCCTTGTACTCGAGGAGGAGATAGTCCCGCTCGACGCCGCCGATCGAGCGGCGCACCATCCCGCCGAAGCGGCCCACCCCGTGCTGGTAGTGCACCACGTAAGCGCCCGAGGAAAGGTCGTCGAAAAAGGTCTCGGCCCTGCGAGCCCTCGGCCGCGGCCTCCGGTGCGCTCTGCGCCGACCGGTCAGGTCCCCTTCGGCGAGCACCGCGACCTTGAGCGCCGGCCACAGGAACCCCCGCTCGAGGCTCTGAACCCGCAGATGCACCCCCGGGTCGCTCAGGCTGCCCTGGTCACCGGCGTCCAGCCCGTGGTCGTGCAGCACCGAGGCCAGACGGGCAGCGCTCCCCTCGCCGTCAGCGCACACGACGATCCGGTAACCCTCCGAACGGAGCGACCTCAGCTGGGTCAGGAGCCGCTCGCCTCCCCCGCCGACCGGGTCCCACCCAGTAGCCGCGACCACGGCCGTGCC
>Ga0070737_10005440_pt1 | contig 12174 bp, 6 predicted proteins | sample Coa_R1_10_FD_66438 | JGI IMG/M metagenome (GOLD analysis project Ga0070737, IMG submission 66438) | Surface soil microbial communities from Centralia Pennsylvania, which are recovering from an underground coalmine fire - Coalmine... | ecosystem: Environmental > Terrestrial > Soil > Unclassified ... | reverse complement strand
AAGGAGGGAGGGAATGGAAAAAGCGATGTGCTGGTGAAAATTCTCGATTTCGGCCTGGCTCGCTTGCACGGCAAAACCCAAGGCGACACTATCGCCCTGCGCGGCGAAGCCGGTGTTTTGGGCACGCCCGACTATATTGCTCCAGAGCAATCGCGCGACATCCACGCTGCCGACATTCGCTCCGATCTCTACAGCCTGGGCTGCGTCTTTTATTTCGCGCTGACTGGCCGTGTGCCTTTTCCCGGCGAAAACGCCATGGAAAAGCTCATCAAGCACTTGATGGAACAGCCGGAGCCGCTGGAACAAGTGCGTCCTGATGTGCCGCCGGCATTGGCCGCCATCGTGCGCCGCCTGATGGCCAAGCATCCTGCCGATCGCTATCAAACGCCGGCCGAGTTGGTACATGAACTCGAAAACCTGCCGGACACTGTTCTCGACGCAGATACCAGCCGAGCCGCGACCGTGAGAGGACGGCAGAGCCACCCCTCCCTTACGGTCGCAGCTCGGCCAGAGTCCGAACCACAGCTCCAGCACACCTGCATTCTCGATAACGTCAGGGTCTTCACACCCGCGCACGACCAGGCCGAGCCATCGGGACCGAACTTGCTGGGGCTACTGAAGAAATATGCTCCCGGTGAGCCATGCTGGCCGGACATGCACGATACTCTAACGCTCTCGAGGCACGAGAATACCGAAGGAGTTCCGGCAGAGACGATGGCCATCCCAAACGGGACCGACGCCTCGCCAGTCGGTGCTTTGCCGGCGATCGATCCCGTAGTCTTTCGTTTATGGCGTCGCTGGGTGGGATTTTTGGAAACGATTATCGCTGGCCGTGGCCCTTCGCGCCTCCACGGCGACGTTTACCAAACCATTCACACACTGCTCTTGCAGGCCTGCCGTGCCGCCATTGATGCTTGCTCCGTGCCCGAACGCCGCGCTTTCTACGAAGAATGTCTGTCGATCGCACAGCCCTGGCTTAATCTGCAAACGTTCGCCCATGCCGACTCTGCCATGCTTATCTCACTGCTCCAGCGTTGCCGGCAGATTGAGGTAGAGCTGAACAACGGCAAAGCGCCTTGGACGATCCGTCAAGTCTTCGCTTTGGTGCTACTGGTGCTCGGTCCGGCTGGAGCGGCGCTGTGGTATGGATACTACGGTCGGATATGGCTGCCCTCACTGTTCAAAACATTCCACAGCGAGTTCTCGTTGTCTTCGCTGTATTCGGCCTGGATCTTCCTCCAGGCACACCCGGCCCTGCTAATGGGCGTCGTATTTCCGCTGGTCATTATCTTCTCGGTGGCTCTGCTGTGGCATACGCCACGCACCTGAGACTTTTCTCATTGCCATTCTTTCCGTTTGCATATCCGGTTTCCGGCCGGTAGACTTTTCTTTTATGGCCGAGGTCACCCAAATTCTGGATGCCATCGAGGACGGCGATCCGCACGCTGCTGAACAACTCTTGCCGCTGGTCTACGATGAACTGTGTCGGTTGGCAGCCCAGAAACTGGCGCAGGAAAAGCCGGGCCAGACGCTCCAGCCCACCGACCTGGTTCACGAAGCCTATTTGCGTCTGGTGAACGTAAGACAGGCACAACACTGGAACAGTCGGGGCCACTTCTTTGCCGCCGCTGCCGAGGCCATGCGCCGCATCCTGGTGGAATCCGCGCGCCGCAAGAAGGCAGACAAGCACGGCGGGAGAAGGCGGCGCGTCGATCTCCCCGAAGATGTCGCCGCCCCTGAAATCCGTTGCGAAGAGCTTCTTGCGCTGGACGAGGTACTGACCCAGCTGGAACACCACGATCCCAATGCGGCCCGGCTTGTTAAGCTACGCTACTTCGCCGGCCTATCGCACCAAGATGCAGCGGAAGTTCTGGGCATCAGCCGCAGCACCGCCGACCGTTTGTGGGCGCTGGCGCGGGCCTGGCTGTTCCGCCAATTATCGAAATAGCTGGCTGCTCCCGTTTTTTCGCGCGCAGATCGCTCCCATTTCTCGCACTGATAGATAGATAAGGGCAACCGTGACTCGACCGGAGACCTACCATGATAACCTGGGATCCCCGAGCGAACGATCTATTCTTACAAGCCCTGGAACTGTGCTCGCCCGATGAGCGTCAGGAGTACCTGGACAAGGCGTGCGCTGGGGACACGGCGCTGCGAGCCGAAGTAGAATCGCTGCTCCGAGCCAACGCCCACGCCGGCAGTTTCCTGGAATCTCCTGCTCCCCCTCTGCATCTGGCCCTCACTGTGGATGAACAGCCGATCCGCGAAACGCCCGGCACAGTGATCGGCCCCTACAAACTGTTAGAGCAGATCGGCGAGGGGGGCTTCGGTGTCGTCTTCATGGCCGAGCAGCAAGAGCCGGTTCGCCGCAAAGTCGCCCTGAAAGTCCTCAAGCCGGGCATGGACACGCGGCAGGTGGTGGCCCGCTTCGAAGCAGAACGGCAAGCACTGGCGCTGATGGATCATCCTCATATCGCCCATATCTTCGATGGCGGCGAAACGGCTACCGGCCGGCCTTACTTCGTCATGGAATTGGTGCCCGGCATTCCTATCACCGATTTCTGCGACCAAAAGCGTCTGTCCATTTGCGAACGGCTGAAGCTGTTTCTCGATGTGTGTCAGGCGGTGCAACATGCCCATCAGAAGGGCATTATCCACCGTGATATTAAGCCTTCCAATGTGATGGTATCGCTGCATGACGGCACGCCGGTGGTCAAAGTCATTGATTTCGGCATCGCCAAGGTGACCGACCAGCAGTTGTCGGACAAAACGATGCTCACTCATTTCGCACAGATGATCGGCACACCGTTGTACATGTCGCCGGAGCAAGCAGGTCAGAGTGGTTTGGACGTGGACACGCGCAGCGACATCTATTCGCTGGGCGTGCTGCTGTATGAACTGTTGACCGGGACAACACCGTTCGACAAGGAGCGTCTGCGAACGATGAGTTATGACGAGATCCGGCGCATCATTCGCACGGAGGAACCGCCTCGGCCGAGCCTGCGGGTCAGTACCTTGGGTGAGGCTGCGGCCAACCGCCGGAGCAGTCCGAAGAAGTTAGGCCAGTTGATATGCGGCGAGCTAGACTGGATCACCATGAAGGCGTTGGAGAAAGACCGCAATCGCCGCTATACGTCGGCCAACGCCTTAGCTGCCGACGTACAACGCTACCTGCACGACGAGCCAGTGCTAGCTTGCCCGCCGTCGGTGTGGTATCGCTTCGGCAAGTTCGCCTGGCGAAACAAGCGGACGTTGGCAACTGCAGCGTTGCTGAGTGTCATGCTGTTTGTGGCGGCGGGGACCGTGGTCGTCAGCGCCGTGCGGACAGCTTTTCAGGCGGAAGAACGGGTGCGGCTGGAGACGGACCACAAGAATAAGCTGGAAAATGCCCTCTACGTCAACCACGTTGCCCTGGCAGGGCGCGAGCTAGCGGCCGGTAACGTCGGCCGTGCCGAGGAGCTGCTCGACGACTGCCCGGAGCAGCTGCGCGGCTGGGAGTGGCACTTCCTCAAACGGCAACGCTACAGCGGCGAGCCGACCCCCCTCCAGCACTCGGCAACAGTCACTCGCGTGGCCCTTAGCCCGGATGGCCAGCAGATTGCCTCGGCCTGCTATGACGGAACGTTGCAACTTTGGGACGCCCACACACGCCAGAAGCTACATACCTTGGAGCAACAGATGGCCCGCGGGCACGCTGTCCTCGCCCGCGGCATGGCCTACAGTCCGGATAGCCGCTATCTGGCCCTGGCGCGACACGACGGCAGCGTTCGCGTCTGGGATGCTCGCCGTGGGCAGTCCCTGTACACTCTCCAAGGCCATAAGGGGCCAGCCTGGGAGGTAGCGTTCAGTCCGGATGGCAAAACGCTGGCATCCGCTGGCTCGGATAAAAGTGTACGCCTATGGGATCGGACCAGCGGAACAGCCCTCTGTGTGTTCTCCGAGCATCCGGCGGCGGTGAAAGGGGTGGCTTTCCGTCCCGATGGCCAGTTCGTGTTGGCGGCCTGCGAGGACGGGACGGTCAAGGCCTGGGATCGGAATACCGGGCGCCTGACGCATTCCTTCCGCGGTGACCTCCGTTATCCGTTTTACGCCTGGTTCAGCCCGGATGCGCGGCGCCTGGGCTGGGTCTGCTGGGACGGAGTCATGAATGTTTGGGACACGACCACGGGACAGCTCGAGATCACCAAGCAGACGAACATCTGGCAGTTACGCTCCATCGCCTTCCATCCGGAAGGCAAACGAATAGCCTTGGCCGGCTTCGACGGCACCGTGCGGCTGCTAGACGCAGCCACCGGCCAGGAGATGCTCACGATCTTCGCCCATCCTAGCGTTGTCTCCCACGCCGTGTTCAGCCACGACGGCAACAAGATTGTCTCCGGCGGCTACGATCAAACCGTTCGCATCTGGGACGCCACTCCGCTGGAAGGCGACCCCCAAGCCGATCGTTGTGTCACGCTCACGGGCCACAAGGCACTGGTCTCTGCGGTGGCCTTCAGCCCAGATGGTCGCTGGCTCGCCTCCTCGAGTTGGGACAGCACGGTGAAAGTATGGGAAGTTTCCGGAGTAGGATCCGCGAACCGAGCGGGGCCTGAAGCAGAAGGGCCGCGAGCCGAGCGGTACCTACCAAGGCTTACGCTTCGCTATACCCTGCGCGGCCACAGTGGCAATGTTAGTAGCGTGACCTTTTCCCCCGATAAGCGGACACTCGCTTCCGGCAGCTGGGACAAGACCGTCAAGCTCTGGGATCTCCAGACTCCGGCGGAAGGGTCCTTGAGCGAGCGACGAACGATTTCTTGCACCGAGCGGGTGGCTGCTGTCGCGTTCAGTCCAGACGGCCGGTTCCTCGCCATCGGCCAGACAGATGGGATCAGACTCTACGACCCGGCCTCTGGTGTGCAAGTTGCTCCCTTCAAGCGGACGCCAGCGCCGGTGCCGGCTTTGGCCTTCAGCCCGGACAGCCGGTACCTGGTTTCGGCCGGTGCTTCCGATCCGGCCATCAAATTTTGGCGTGTGGCCGGAGAGGAGACGACCTTTGAGATCCGCCATCATTCGAACCCCAACGTGACCATCAGTCCTGATGGACGGCTGATCGCAGCGCCCAGCCGTCTCCAGGTGGCAGCCGGCCCGACGGTGAAGATCTGGGAAGTATTGGACTGGGACGCCAAGACGAGCAAGCCCCCCTACGAAGAACGGTACACCCTGAACGGCCATGCAGCGCGTGTCTGGAAAGTGGCCTTTAGTCCTGATGGCCACTATCTCGCCTCCGGCAGTTGGGACTCGACCATCAAGGTTTGGGATCTGAAGGCGCGGGCAAAGGATCCGAAGACTGAGCCGGTCACCCTGCGCGGTCACGCGAGCTTCATCTACGGGCTGGCATTCAGCCCTGACGGCCGACGCCTCGCCTCGGGCAGCGGCTACGCCCACTACGGTGAAGTCAAAGTTTGGGACGCAAGCCTCTGGGAATCCAAAACACGGGGACGTTAGATCGTTTGCAACCCCCGCCCGCGAAGGTGAGGTACACCCATGTCTCCATCTCTCCGATCCAGGATTCGGCGTGGTTTTACGCTGATCGAGCTGTTGGTGGTGATCGCCATCATCGCCGTCCTTATCGGCCTGCTGCTGCCCGCCGTACAGAAAGTCCGTGAAGCCGCCAGCCGCATGGCCTGTGCCAACAACTTGAAGAACCTTGGGCTGGCGCTGCACAATTACCACAGTGATCACAACACGTTTCCTCCGGGGGCCGTGGGGCCGGAAGGTTCCTCCTTGCCGCAATTCGCTCTACTGAAGTCCCACGGACTTGGAACTTATGTGCTGCCGTACCTGGAACAACAGGAGTTGGCCAGCCGGTACCACTGGGATGTCTCGTGGTTCGATCTGCCGAACCAGCCGGTCGTGAACACGCCATTGAAAATCTGGCAATGCCCATCGGCGCAGGCGAACCGGATCCTGGACGGTTCGCTCGCCAAGGTTACCCCGCCGCCGGAATCCTTTTTTAGCGGCACAGCCGCTTGCGGGGACTATGCCGGTATGTCTCAGGTCTATGCCGAATTGGCCCGCCGCGGCCTGATCGATCTCCCTAGCAGCCCCCTCAACATAGTGGGCAATTACGACGGCGTCTTCCCGGTTAACTGTACAAGGCGCCTGACGGATATCCTTGACGGCGCCTCGCAGACGATTCTGATAGCCGAATGCGCGGGCCGGCCGCAATTGTGGCAGGGACACAAGCCAGTGACGAACGTCTGGCTGAGCGGCGCACCCTGGGCCTCCCGCAACTTGTTGTGGGGCCGCGGCGCCACGCCGGACGGGACTGCTTTCTATGGTCCTTGTGCCATCAATTGTACCAACGATCGGGAGGTCTACAGCTTCCATACCGGCGGGGCCAACACCGTGTTTGCAGACGGTTCGGTGCATTTCCTGCACGCGGACCTTTCTATCCGGGTGTTCGCGCGACTGGCCACACACGCTGGAGGCGAGGTCGTCTCGGATAACGATTTCTAACAGCGGCCCGAAGGAAAGGGAAGTACGCCCATGTCTGGGCTTTCTGATTCAAGGACGCGGCATAAGACCACAGATACAGATGACAATGGCGCAATGATCTTCGGCTGTCTACCTGAGAACGTGCAGCTCAGATTCCTGCTGCGATGAGAGCGCTTCTGCTTTATCATCTCAATAGGTAATCCGCGTTCATCGGATTCCTCGATCTCAGGAGGCTGCGCCATGTACGATCCGCAGGTCCGTCGTCGTAATCGTCTCGTTGGGATCCTCCTCGTCGTGACGGCATTCGCCTTGGGCGTCCATGCGGAACGGCGCGGCTGGATATCGCCGTGGCACGAGCCGCCCGATGTCCAGCAAACCTTTCGTCCGTTCTGGGAAACCTGGTATCTGGTTCACCAATACTACGTTGATCAGGGCAGTGTCAACGACGAGCGCATGACGCACGGGGCTATCCTCGGCATGTTGACCACGCTGGGTGATATTGGCCATACCACTTACCTGACTAAAGAAGAAGTCCAGCGGCTGCAAGAAGGCCTCAAAGGCGAGTTATACGGCATCGGCGCCAGCATCAGCATGCGCAAGAAGCGCCCGACCATCATCTACACGCTGCCCCATTCACCGGCCCGCGCCGCCGGGATGAAGCCGGGAGACGTGATCGAAGAGGTGGACGGCCAGGACGTAAAGTCTCTGTCGCTGCAACAGCTCGTGCAGCACATTCGCGGACCGGCCGGCACCGAAGTTCATCTGAAGGTCCAGCGTGGCGAATTGCCTCAGACAGTCGATCTCCATATCAAGCGTGCCCGCGTGGATGTGCCGGACGTGACCTGGCAAATGCTGCCGAACGTTTCCATCGCACATGTGGCCATTCGCAATTTCGGTGAGCACACCGACAAGCAGCTGCGCGAGGCCCTCGAAGCAGCGCGCAAGCAAGGCGCCAAAGGCGTAGTCCTCGACGTGCGTGGCAACCCCGGCGGATTGAAAGAGCAGGCGGTGAAAGTCACCAGCGAATTCCTCAAGTCGGGGGAGGTGGTCTTTCTTCAGAAAGACGCCAAAGGCCAGACGCAATCGATTGTGGCTGAGAAAGGCGGCGGGGCCGCAGATATCCCCTTGTGCTTACTCATCGATGAAGGCACAGCCAGCTCCGCAGAAATCCTCGCCGGCGCCCTCCAGGACCACGAGCGTGGCAAGTTGATCGGCACACGCACCTTCGGCACCGGAACGGTGCTTGGCGAATTCCGACTCACCGACGGCTCGGCGGTCCTGCTGGCCATCAGCGAGTGGCTGACACCCAAAGGACGCCAGATCTGGCATCAGGGCATCGCACCCGATATCGAAGTAGCTCTGCCGCCGGATGCCTCCATCGTGATGCCGGAAACCGAGACGAAATTGACCGCGGAGGCACTGGCTCACAGCGACGATACGCAGCTGCTCAAGGCCATCGAGGTGATGAAGAAAGAAGTGCAATGAATCCTCGTCATGCCAACGCAGATTTGCGGACATTACACAGGGGAGATTGAATTGGCCCTATCCCCGTTTCTTATCTGAGCAATTATAATAGTTGCCAGTCCAGCGAAGCAAATGGGGCAATCATGGGGCAAGCCAAGAGCAAGCCGTGCAATGAGCCGGCCATGGCGGGCACAGAGAGCTACCGTTGGTGGCTGGTGGGCATGCTCTGGCTGGTTTGCCTGTTCAACTACGCAGATCGGCAGGCCATTTTTTCTGCTTTTCCTCTCCTCAAAAGGGAGATGGGTCTCAACGATGTGCAGCTGGGTGTTGTTGGTAGCGCCTTCATGTGGATGTATGCAGCGGCGCTGCCGCTGGCAGGACTTGTCGGCGATCGCTGGAGTCGAAAATTTCTCATCCTCGGCGGTTTGGCGTTCTGGTCGATCATCACTTTCTTGACAGCCTGGTCTCGAAGATACGAACACCTCGTGCTGTTCCGCGCCCTGGAAGGTCTGGGCGAAGCGTTCTACATGCCCGCTTCGCTATCGCTTATCAGCGATTATCATAGCCCTGAAACGCGCTCGCGGGCCATGGGATTGCATCAGTCGAGCGTGTACGCTGGTACGGTCCTCGGCGGCACGGTGGCCGGCTTGTGTGCCGATTATTATGGCTGGCGTTCCGGCTTCTACCTGTTCGGTTGCGCCGGCGTCGTCCTCGCCGGGGTGCTGCTGTTCTTCTTGCGTGAGCCATCCCGCTGGCGGGGCGAGGAGCGAATGGCGAACGGGCGGCATCAGCCGGCTGATGTTACTTCTACCAGTCGGCAGATGTCGTCCGTTCGCCGCCCCTCCCCCCTTGCTCTTCTTGGCATGCCGATGGTGCTACTGCTCATGGCGGTGTTCGTCGGCGCCAATTTTGTGGCGATGATTTTCCTGACCTGGCTGCCATCGTATCTCAACCGGCGCTTTGCCATGAGCCTGACGCTGTCCGGCCTCAACGCCACACTCTGGCTGCAAGCGGCGTCCGTCGTTGGCGTCCTGATCGGCGGCTGGCTGGCGGATCGCTGGACGCGTCGGCGGCGTGGCGGACGAATGCTCGTACAGGCCATTGGTCTGTTTGCGGGCGCGCCGCTGATTTTTGTCACTGGCTGGACACTGTCCGTGCCGGTCCTGGTCGCGGCCCTGGCCGGCTTCGGGCTGTTCAAGGGGTTCTACGACGCCAACATCTGGGCCGCGCTCTACGACTTCGTGCCGCAAAGTTGCCGGGCCACCGCAATGGGGTTCATGAATGCCATCGGCTGGTTCGGCGGCGGTACGGCTCCCGTACTCATCGCACTGGCCGCCGAACGTTTCGGTATGAGTATTGCGCTCAGTGCCACCTCGCTTATTTATGTTCTCTTCGGCACCCTGCTGCTTCTCGGCCTCGCCAGAGCAGCAACGGGGAACCTACGCACCTTTGCTGAGGAAAAAACATGAAATGCACTCCCGTACTCCGGTTTTTTGCTCTCACTCTGAGTTTGTTTTTGGCACCTGCCGGCTTGCTCCGCGCTGCTGCGCCGGCCGTTGACCTCACGCACGCCTGGGTTGTTACTCCGCCGGAGCTGAGCGGGCCCGGACAAAAAGCCGTACAGATGCTCCTCGAAGAGGTCGAGAAACGTTCGCGGGTGCGTTGGCAGCACGCAAACGACTGGCCTGGCCGCAAGGAACCGGTTGTTCTCGTTGGTCCGGCAGCAGGAGTGCGTTCGTTGGCCTCGCGGCAAGGCATTACCTTGCCCGAGGAGCTGGGGCAGGGCGGCCGGGAGGGTTTTCACATTGGCAGCACAGCTGGGAAGGAGGCGCCGGTGGTCTGGGTGGCCGGTAATGATGCCCGCGGCGTGCTCTTTGGTATCGGACGCTTGCTCCGCGAGCTAAGCCTGGAACGCGATCGTGTTACACTGCCGGCGGACTTCCGCGTGGCCACGGCGCCGCGAATGCCGCTGCGCGGTCATCAGCTTGGTTACCGGCCCAAGACCAATTCGTATGACGGCTGGACGGTCGCCCTGTGGGAACAATATATCCGCGATCTGGCCATCTTCGGCTGCAACGCCATCGAGCTGATTCCACCGCGCTCCGACGATGCCGCAGACAGCCCGCACTTTCCGTTGCCGCAACTGCGCATGATGGCCGAGCAATCGCGTCTGGCCGATGCCTACGGGCTGGATGTCTGGATCTGGTATCCTGCTCTGGACCGCGATTATTCCGACCCGGCCACCATTGAATCGGCCCTCAAAGAATGGAGCCAGGTGTTCCAGACCCTGCCGCGCATCGATGCCGTTCTCGTCCCTAGCGGCGACCCCGGCGATACCCGACCGCGCGTGCTCCTGCCCTTTTTGGCAAAACAGACAGCCAACCTGCGGCGCTATCATCCCAAAGCCCAAATGTGGGTTTCCGGCCAGGGATTCAACCGCGAGCAACTGGAAGAGTTTTTCACGCTGCTGCGCCAGGGACAGGACTGGTTGACGGGCGTGGTCTACGGTCCGCAGATTCGCGTGAGTTTGGCCGATTTCCGTAAGGCGGTGCCACACCGCTATCCGATTCGCAATTATCCCGACATCACGCACAGCCGTCATTGTCAATATCCGGTGCCCGATTGGGACCTTGCTTTCGCGCTCACCGAGGGGCGCGAGGTCAGCAACCCGTGTCCCGTGCGCATGGCACGCATCTTTCATCTCTGCCGTCCGCACACCGTTGGCTTTATCACCTACTCCGAGGGCTGTCACGACGATGTCAATAAATGTGTCTGGAGTGCCCTGGGCTGGGATGAGCGAACCGCAGTACGCGACATTCTCCGTGAATATGGCCGTTATTTTATCGGTCCTGCCTTCGCCGAGCGCTTTGCTGATGGCCTCTTGGCCCTGGAGAAAAACTGGCAAGGGCCGCTGCTGCAAAACAGCAGTGTCGAGACTGCGCTGCGGGAGTTTCAGGCCATCGAAAAAGCTGGCGGCCCGCCAGTGAAGCTGAACTGGCGTTTTCAGCAAGCTCTCTACCGAGCGTCCTACGATGCCTATTTGCAGAAACGACTTCGCTATGAGACGGACCTGGAATCCGCCGCCTGGAACACGCTCCGCCAGGCTCGCACGCTGGGCGCCCAGAAAGCACTTGCCCAGGCCGAGGCGATTTTGGATCGAGCAGTCAAAGAACCGGTCGCCCTGGAGCTGCGGGCACGTATCTTTGAATTGGCGGAGGCATTGTTCCAAAGTATTCGTGCGCAGCTCAGCGTATCGAAGTATCAAGCTCTGGCCGTGGAGCGCGGCGCCAACCTCGATTCGATTGATCATCCGCTGAACAACGCAGGCTGGCTGAAACACCGTTTTGCCGCCCTTCGCGCCCTGGACAGCGAAGCCGAGCGACTGGCTCAGATCGACGCGCTCCTGCAGCGCACCGATCCAGGCCCCGGCGGCTTCTACGATGAGTTGGGCGACCCATCGCGTCGGCCGCACCTGATCATCGGCACCGGCGCAGACCAAGATCCCGACTTCTACACGACGGTGCTGACGGGTTTCGGTTTTCGTGGTAACGGAGCCGATCTATCCCTGCCGCGGGCCTGGTGGCACTATGCCGAGACGCTCTTTGACCAGCCGCTGCGGCTGTACTATCGCGATCTCGACTCGACCGCCACCTATCGGCTGCGCGTGGTCTATGGGCGGGAGGGACGACGGGCCCGGAAAGTGCGTCTAACGGCCGGCGATGGGCTGGAAATTCACGGTTATTTGAGCCGACCCTATGAGCCACTGGAATTCGCCATTCCGCCCGCGGCGATTGTCCGCGGGGAGCTGCAGCTGACGTGGCATCCGGAAGGGGGCCGCGGCGGCACCGGTCGCGGCCTGCAAGTAGCGGAAGTGTGGCTGCTCAAGAAGCCGACGGTGAACAAGAAAAAATGAAAGCGTGTCGATTCAAGTAGCTTCGTCCCTCAAGCTGTTTTCTCTGCGGCGGCTGCTTGCAAGCCGAGCAACTCGATGGCCATCTGCCGCAGGCGATATTTCTGAATTTTACCGGTCACCGTCATCGGGAACGTCTCGACGAAGCGCCAGTAGCGCGGCACCTTGAAAGCGGCCAGGCGCGCGCGACAATATGCCATCAACTCTTCTTCGTTCAGCACGGCCCCCGGACGCGGACGAATCCAGGCCATGACTTCTTCACCGTATTTGCGGCTGGGCACGCCGATGACCTGAGCCTCGCTGACATCGGCGTGTGTTAGCAG
>Ga0070737_10005437_pt1 | contig 12176 bp, 8 predicted proteins | sample Coa_R1_10_FD_66438 | JGI IMG/M metagenome (GOLD analysis project Ga0070737, IMG submission 66438) | Surface soil microbial communities from Centralia Pennsylvania, which are recovering from an underground coalmine fire - Coalmine... | ecosystem: Environmental > Terrestrial > Soil > Unclassified ... | reverse complement strand
CCAATGACCAGCGCCGTATACGCAGTGACGTTTCCCCAGTTGTCGAGCGTGCTGATCGCCGTCCCTCGATTTGTCTGATGGGGAGCCTGCTCCGCCGGGGTGGCCTGATTATCATATGCGCCGCTTACCATTGTCTTCCTCCTGCCCATGCCGCCTATTCCTACAGTATAGCGCCATTCGACAGGAATCTTCTCTATCTGAGGTCATATACGCCATCCCTCTTCCGTCATGAATCGGCGCCGCTCCTCTATCTCATGGCAATCCTTCTTGTCAAGAAAAATATGCCTAAGTCCATGACTTCGTTCACGCGCGCTTTGCTCCGGCGTCGGGTACCGTTATGTGCGACGGCAATCGCAATGAGCAGATTGTGATGAACAAAGTAGAGGGAGCAGAGACACATGGCGCAGACATCAACATTGAGCAATCCGCTGATCACTCAGGCCGATGTATCATTCGCCGAAGCGATGGTGAACGTCAAGGGGCTGGTGAAACGCTACGGGCGCTTTGTCGCCGTGAACGATGTGAGCCTGAGCATCCGTCGGGGCGAGATATTCGGCGTGTTGGGGCCAAACGGCGCTGGCAAGACGACCACACTGGAAATCATCGAAGGGATTCGCAAAGCCGACGCGGGCGAGGTGATTGTGGATGGACTCGATGTGCGTACACATCGGCGCGCCATCCAACAGCGCATTGGCGTCCAGTTGCAGGCGACGACGCTTTTCCCCGACCTGACGGCGTGCGAGACCATCAATCTGTTTGGCGCGTTGTACCCCCACGCCACCAATACCGCCGAACTGCTGGCAGAAGTCGGATTGACCGAGAAGGCAAGCGCGCGCCCGCAAGACCTTTCCGGCGGGCAGCGGCAACGGCTGGCGCTGGCGCTGGCGTTGGTCAACAACCCCACGCTGGTCTTCCTGGATGAACCCACCTCCGGCCTCGATCCACAGAGCCGCCGCATGCTGTGGGATACCGTCTTGCGGCTGCGTGAGCGCGGCAAGACGGTCGTGTTGACCACCCATTTTATGGACGAAGCCCAGACGCTCTGCGACCGCATCGCCATCATGGATCACGGGATGATTATCGCGCAGGATACCCCCGCCGGACTGATCGCAACCCTGGGCGCCAGCGCCGCCATCACCTGTGAGTTCACAGAAAACGGCGCGCCCTCGCATGCGATCACCGCCACCGAGCTACGCGCGCTCCCAGGCGTGACCGACGCCCGCGATGGGCTTGAACACAAGGTCATCTACACTGCGCATGTCGAGCAAACGCTTGTGGCGCTGTTGCAGTACGCCGCAGCGCGCAGTGTGACGATGAACCACCTGCAAGTGAACGCGCCGACACTCGAAGACGTGTTCCTCAAGCTGACCGGACGCGGCCTGCGCGACTGACACATACATACCCATAAACACATACCTAGAGAAAGAGAGAGATACAGATGAAGGCGTTTTTTGCGATGTTGTGGGCGAGCGTGGTGATGCTCAGCCGGAACCGCGTCTTATTGATCACCAGCCTGGGGCTGGCAGTCGTCTCGATATTGATCTTCGGCTGGCTCTTTGGCAGCAATGGCGCTTCCACCCTCTCGCTGGGCGTGGTGGATCAGGATCACTCGGCAATCTCGCAGCAGATCGTGGCGAACCTGAAGCACAACAAGTCGCTCGTTGTACACGAAGGCTCGACGGACGCCGAAACGCAGGCGCTACGCAATGGCCAGCGTGGCGCGGTGATCGTAATGCCAGCGGGCTTTGGCGCGGCGTTCATGCAGGGCGACGCGGCGATGCAGGTGTACTACGACCAGAGCAGCCCGGTGGAACAGGCTATCGCTCAGGCCGCCGTGCAGAGCATCATCGCCAGCCTCAACCAGCAATCCAGCGCACATACGGCGCATGTGACGCTGCATGAGCAGGCTGTCAACACGCATAATCTGCGCCAGGTGGACTGGCTGACGCCTGGCATGCTGGGGATGCTGCTGATGTGGGCAAACCTTCCGGTGGGGGTGACGCTGGTCTCCTGGCGGAAGGAGGGCATCATGAAGCGGCTGGCGGCCACGCCGCTACGACCAAGCGCGCTGATTGGCTCGCAGATTCTGGCGCGCCTGCTCCTCTCGTTGGGTCAGGGAGTGATACTGCTGGCGGTAGCAATCTTTGTTTTCAAAGTGCAGATCATCGGGAGCTGGATGGCGCTGCTGGCGACAACCACGCTTGGCGCACTGGCGATGCTTGCGATTGGCTTTGTAATCGGTAGCTTCGCCCGGACGGCTGAGGTTGCTGACGCGATTAGCATGCTGATCAGTTTCCCGATGATGTTCCTCGGCGGGTCGTACTTCCCCACGTCGAGCGCGCCCGCGTTCCTCGCGCCACTGATCAACGTGCTGCCATTGAGTTATCTCAACGATGCGCTGCGCCAGATCATCAACAACGGTGCGAGTCTGGCCTCGGTGCAGACGGATCTGCTCGTGCTGGCGGGCTGGCTGGTGGCCGCGCTGTTGCTCTCGGTGCGTGCGTTCCGCTGGGCATAGAATGCTTCGAATGTCTCCCGGTGTTCCAGAAAAGCCTCTGTTTCACGTGATGTGGAACACAGACATTTCTGGAACACCGGTCAGCAACGTCATAACGCCACCTTGCTTGCTCCTGTGGGTTGCGTCGTCTATACTGTTCCCATACATCAGAGGCCGCAAGGAGGAGAGCGCATACATGGCGGTATTTCGCGTTGTGTCGAGGGAATCGTCTCTGGTGGCAGGAGCGCCCAGCCGACAATCCTCGTTTGCGCGCAAACTGCGTCGTCGGCTCCTCCGTTTCACGCTTCCCACGCTGATTGGCGGCGCGCTCATTGCGCTCCTCTCGATTGTGTTTGGTCGTCTGGGCCTCACCTTCCTCTTTTTCCTGCTGCTGCCGGTGTATGCGACGCTCATCGCGGCGTTTCGGCGGCTTGCTACCTCTACCTTCAGATCGATCGTTTTTAGCGGTTGTCTGGCGTTTGTCTACTTCAGCGCATTGGCCAGCTTCGAGCTGCTCACACATAAACCTTCGACACCAGAATATATCGTCGTCACTACCACGCTTGCGTCCGCTGTCTTGTTCGAACCACTCCGCACCTATGCGCAGGACTTCTTTGAGCAGCGGTTTCACCTGCGCAACGACGCCGCCCGCAAGGCCATCGAAGCCTATACCTCGACCTTGCGCGAAGAGATTGATCTGGACAAGGTGCGCGATGGCATGCTCGCCGCCGTGCAGCGCGCGTTCCACCCCCGCTCTCTCGCCCTCTGGATACACACGCAGCCGGGCGACACTTCCGCCGAAGCGGAAGCCGGGAACGAGACAGCCAGCATCGCCGATAATGATCCGTTTTTGAGCTATGCGCTGAATCATACAAGCACGCTGGCACTTGATCGGCTGAAGCTGGAGTCGCCGTTCATCAAAGGTTTGCGGCAGGCGGGCGTTGACATCGTTCTCCCTCTGGCAAGCCAGGGGGAACTGCTTGGACTGACGCTGCTGGGGTTGCGACTGGATGGCGAGGAGTATGACAGAGAGGATCGCGCGCTGCTGACGACGCTTGGCGCGCAGGTGGCTCCGTCGCTGCGGGTGGCGCAGCTTGCCCTAGCCCAGCAACGCCAGGCGCAAGAACGCGAACGTATCGAACAGGAGCTACGCACCGCGCAAGTAATTCAGCGCACGTTCCTCCCGAAGGAAATCCCAACGCTGGATGGCTGGCGTCTTACGCCCTATTACCAGCCTGCGCGCGAGGTGGGCGGCGACTTCTATGACGTGTTTACGCTGAAGGACGGGCGCCTGGGGCTGGCGATTGGCGATGTGACGGGCAAGGGCATCCCCGCCGCACTGGTGATGACGGCAGCCCGTACGATGCTCCGCACCGCCGCGCAAGATGTCACTTCGCCGGGCGAGGCGCTGGCGCGCGTCAACAACGTGCTTGGCGATGACATTCCTCCAGGGACGTTTGTCACCTGCTTCTACGCTGTGCTCGAGCCAACGAGTGGTCGCCTGTGCTACGCCAACGCTGGACAGGAGCTTCCACTGCTCAGGCGGCGCACAGGCGACGTAACCGAGGTACACGCCACAGGGATGCCACTTGGCTTGCTGCCAGATGTACGCTACGACGAGGACGCGATGACGCTGGAAGCAGGCGACAACGTGCTCTTATATAGCGACGGCTTGACGGAGGCGCACAATCCGGCGCGAGAGATGTTTGGCGTGCCGCGGATGATGGATGTGGCGCGTGAATGTTCGGCTAACGAAGCATTGGAGCGGCATTTGCTTGACGCATTAACCGCCTTTACGGGCAGCCTCTGGGAACAAGAGGATGATATAACATTGGTGGCGCTTCAGCGGCTTGGATAATGTTAGATGCGCGTGACATTTGATGTTAGATGACGGTATACTCTGAAATGTGCTATACTGAGATGTTTGTCTCGTTTGTCTGCTCTCCTCCTTCCCCCCTCACCCGATGATGCGTGTCGCGGATGTAGCGAGCGAAGCGTTTAGAAAGGATGTGGGCGTGGCTCTTGCGGCTCCCAACCGGACAAAGCGCGTAGTGAGTTCTCCTCCTGTTGAAACACCTGAGAAACGTCGTAGCTGGCGAATAAGCGCCTCCATTATCTTTCGTCTCATGGGCCTCATGCGTCCCCACTGGCTGATGGCGTTGGGCGCCATCGTCTGCGCGATCCTGGCGACCGTCTTCGCGCTGATTGTGCCATCTGTGCTGCAATGGGTGGTCAACGTGGGCGTCGGCTCCGGTAAACTGAGCTATCTGTTGTTAGCTGCGCTGCTCGTGCTCGTGGTCAGCACGCTACGTGGACTGGCTGCATACGGTCAGGGCTATCTTTCCCAGGCGGTCTCCGTGCTGGTAGCGTATGACCTGCGCAAGCGCGTGTATGACCATTTGCAGCGCCTCAGCTTCTCCTACCACGATGAGTCTGAAACCGGACAATTGATGTCGCGCTTGACGGCTGACATCGAGGGTGTGCGCAACTCGCTCCCACTGGGCTTTTTGCGTGTCGTCGTTGCTGTATTGATGTTCGGCGCCATTGCCGTCTTGTTGGCCCAACTCAATTGGCAGCTTGCGCTCATCACACTGGTCTCCGTCCCAATCTTCATTGGGATGGCGGTCTGGGTTGGGCGGCGGCTGCGTCCGATGTGGATGGGCGCGCAGCAAGAAACAGGTTCACTGGGAACCGTCATGCAGGAGAGCCTGAGCGGGCGGCGCGTGGTGATGTCGTTCGTGCGCGAAGACCACGAGATCGCCAAGTATGGTGAGAAAAACCGCGAAGTGCGTAACTTCATGCTCGGCGCAATGCGGCTTTCGGCGTGGAATCAACCGTTGATGATCCTCATCCTCAACCTGGTGACGGTAGTGACGCTCTGGGTGGGCGGCGCGGCGGTGATCGGTCATCGCCTCTCGCTGGGCGAACTGGTCGCAGTAACCTTCTATGTGCAGTTGCTCTCTACGCCTGTGCGTTCCTTCGGCTTTATGATCACCTGGCTGATGCGTGGCGTCGCCAGCGGCGAGCGCCTCTTCGAGGTACTGGATACCCAGCCGACGATAGTGGACGCGCCCAACGCCCTTGCGCTGACCAACGCCGAGGGGCATGTCCGCTTCGAGGGGGTCTCTTTCGCCTATGGTAATGGCACTGGGCCAACCGTGCTGCATGACATCGCGATTGACGCCAAACCCGGCCAGATGATTGCCCTGCTTGGCCCGACAGGCAGCGGCAAGAGCACAATCCTTCAACTCCTGCCGCGCTTCTATGACGTGACCGCCGGGCGCGTGACAGTGGATGGGCATGATGTGCGCGACATCCAGCAGGCATCCCTACGACGCAACATTGGCTTTGTCTTGCAGGATGTCTTCCTCTTCAACGCCACCATCCGCGAGAACATCGCCTTTGGCGCACCCAGCGCCACCGAGGAGCAGATCATCGCGGCGGCGAAGGTGGCGCGCCTGCATGACTTCGTGCTCTCGCTGCCCGATGGCTACGCCACCTGGGTGGGTGAGCGTGGCGTCACGCTTTCGGGCGGCCAAAAACAGCGCGTGGCGATTGCCCGTACCATCCTGCTGAATCCCAGCATCCTCGTCCTTGATGACTCCACATCCAGTGTGGATATGGAGACCGAGTACCTGATTCAGGAGGCGCTTGAAGCCGTGATGCACGGGCGCACCAGCTTTGTGGTCGCCTCGCGGCTGCGCACCATCAAGAGCGCCGACCAGATACTCGTGCTGGATCACGGACGCATCGTCGAGCGCGGCACGCATAGCGAGTTGCTGGCGTTGGGTGGCGCCTATAAGCGGCTGTATGACGCGCAACTCCGTGACCAGGAGGAGTTCGAGGCGCAGATGCTGGCGGCGAGCGCGCAAAATGAGACACAAAACGACGCGACGGACGGCGAGCAGCCAAACAACGCGGAAACATTGGAAGATTGGGGCATTGTGGATACGCTTGACGCCGCGCTGGCCGACGAGTTGCGCGAGGCGCCGGGCAGCCGGGGAGGCCGACGATGAGCATGTTCTTACGCAGAAACGAGCGCGTGGGCGCATACGTGCAGGCCCGACGCGAGAACCGCTGGCGCGAGAACAGCCTGGCGATGGCCGATGAAGACATCACCGGCAATTTCGATTGGAAGCTGGTGCGCCGCTTCGGGCCATACCTTGCACGCTATCGCGGTTCCGTCTGGCTCAGCGTGATTCTGATGCTTGCCTACACTGCGCTCAACCTGGCCAACCCCTTTCTGATCGGCGTCGCGATTGACGATTTCATCAGTCGCAACGACCTCACTGGCCTGGCATGGATCTCGGTGGCGTTGCTGGGAGTCAACATTGCGATGTGGCAGGCGCAATACTGGCAGATCTGGACAATGTCCTGGGCGGGCGAGCAGATGTTGTACAACCTGAGCGCCGATATGTTCAGCCATCTGCAACGGCTGGCGCTCAGTTTCTACGACCGCACCCAGATCGGGCGTGTGATGTCGCGGCTGCAAAGCGATATTGATGTGCTCGAAACGATGCTCAGTTCTGGCGTTCTCTCGATGATCAGCTCGGTTGTCGCGCTGGTAGGCATCATCGGCGTGATGCTCTGGCTCAACGCGCCGCTGGCGTTGCTCACCTTCATCGTCTTGCCGCTGATGTTCGTGATCGCCGCCTACTGGCAACGCTACGCGCAGCGCTCGTTCCGGCTGACACGCGCAGCCATTTCGCTGGTGAACGCGACCTTGCAGGAGAACATCTCAGGCATCCGGGTCATCCAGAGCATGGTGCGTGAGAAGCGCAACAGTGAAGAGTTCGACGACCTCAATGCCTATAACCGCGATACCAATATGGAAGCCAGCCGTATCGCGGCGCTGGTGTTGCCGCTGGTTGAGGTGGTAGCGGCCATTGCCATCGCGCTCGCCGTGCTGTATGGCGGCTGGCAAATCTCGCGCGGCGCGTTACAGGTAGGCGTCCTCGTGGCGTTTATCCTCTACATCAACCGCTTCTTCGATCCCATTCGCGACCTCAGCCAGCAGTATACACAGTTGCAGCGGGCGGGCGTCGCGGCGGAGCGCATCTTCGAGATTCTCGGCATGCCCGTGACCATCACCGACAAGCCCGACGCGCAAACACTGCCACCCATCGAGGGCAATGTGGAGTTCCGTGATGTGGTGTTTGGCTACCGGCCCGACCGCCCGGTGTTGCATGGGCTGAATCTTCACATTCCCGCCGGACAGACGGTAGCCATCGTGGGGCCAACCGGCGCAGGCAAGAGCACCATCGCCAGCCTGCTGTCGCGCTTCTATGATGTGCAAGGGGGCGCCGTGCTGGTGGACGGCTACGATGTGCGCGATGTGACACAAGCCTCGCTGCGCAGCCAGATCGGCATCGTGCTTCAGGAGCCGTTCCTCTTCACTGGTACGATCCGCGAGAACATCCGCTATGGGCGGCTGGAAGCAACGGACGCCGAGGTAGAGGAGGCGGCGAAGGTGATCGGCGCGCACGAGCTGATCATGAGCCTGCCAGACGGCTACGAGACGGCGATCCGTGAGCGCGGACGCAATCTAAGCATGGGCCAGCGCCAGATGATCGCGTTTGCCCGCGCGCTGCTGGCCGACCCACGCATCTTGATCCTCGATGAGGCGACCGCCAACATTGACACCTTCACGGAGATGCTGGTGCAGCAGGGGTTGCAGCGGCTGCTGCATGGCCGCACGGCGCTGGTGATCGCTCACCGCCTCTCCACCATCAAGAACGCTGACAACATCGTGGTGATCGAGGGTGGACGCATTATCGAGCAAGGCACACATTCCATGCTGTTGCAGATGGAGGGCGCCTACGCCACGCTCTACGCGATGGGCTTCCGTCATGCGGGCGCGGCATAAGGGGCTGGCGCTTCCCCCAGACATATGTTACAATCCAAATGAGATGGCCTGGTAAAACATCCAAAATTGTTGTATTGGATTAGGCCAATTTTACGAGTGGGTGAGACAGCGGCGTATCATCCACGTTGGCAAAGGGGAGTAACATGGCGGAAGCACAGACCGGCGCGCTGCGGGTGAAGCGCAATTTTCCTGAGATGCTCAAAGGCGGCGTCATTATGGATGTCGTCAACGCAGAGCAAGCGCGCATCGCTGAAGAGGCGGGCGCCTCGGCGGTGATGGCGTTGGAACGCGTGCCTGCGGACATCCGCGCGCAGGGCGGCGTCGCCCGTATGAGCGATCCTGAACTGATTCTCGCAATCAAAGAGGCAGTGACGATACCAGTGATGGCAAAGTGTCGCATTGGCCACTTTGTCGAGGCGGAGATTCTGCAATCGCTTGGCATTGACTGCATTGACGAGTCTGAGGTGCTAACTCCGGCAGACGAGGCGTATCACGTCAACAAGCATCAGTTCACTATTCCCTTTGTCTGCGGCGCGCGCGACCTGGGCGAGGCGATGCGGCGCATTGGCGAGGGCGCGGCGATGATTCGCAGCAAGGGCGAGGCTGGCACAGGCAACATCGTCGAGGCGGTGCGCCACCTGCGCGCCATTACCGACGGCATTCGCAAGCTGACGATCATCCCTGAAGAAGAGCTGATGACCGAGGCGAAGAATCTCGGCGCGTCCTATGAGCTTGCGCGCGAGATACGCGAGCTTGGCCGCCTGCCGGTCGTGTTGTTCTGCGCGGGCGGCGTGGCCACCCCGGCTGACGCAGCGCTGGTGATGCGGCTGGGCGCTGATGGCGTCTTTGTCGGCTCCGGTATCTTCAAGTCAGCCGATCCGCTACGCATGGGCAAGGCAATTGTACGCGCGACTACCCATTACCAAGACCCTGCCATTCTGGCTGAGGTCTCGCGCGGACTTGGTGAGCCAATGCGCGGCGTCGAGATCAAGGCGATTCCTGAGCGGGAACTGATGGCGGCGCGCGGCTGGTAGATAGCTTTCAGCAGACATCCTTCGAGATGTGATACAATAGTGCGCAAGAGGGAACGGCAGGCAAGAGAAACATCCCCTGCTTGCCACTCGCTCGGCGGTGAGATGTAAAGAAGGCATGCGATGACACGCATTGGTGTGCTGGCGCTTCAGGGCGACTTCCGTGAGCATATGCGCGCGGTGGAGCGGCTCGGCGCGGAGGCGCGTGCGGTGCGGCTGCCCAAAGACCTCGCTGGACTTGATGGCCTGATCATCCCCGGAGGCGAAAGCACGGTGATGGGCAAGCTGATGGTGGAGTATCAGCTTGATCAACCCCTGCGCGACGCCATTCATGCGGGCCTGCCCACCTGGGGTACCTGCGCCGGATTGATCTTGCTGGCGCGCGAGACCGACAATGCCCTGCTGGGACAGCCGTTGCTGGCGGCGATGGATATTCGGGTCTGTCGCAACGCTTTTGGCGGGCAGCGCGAAAGCTTCGAGACGGAGTTGGATGTTCCGGCGCTTGGCGAAGAGCCGCTCCATACGGTGTTCATTCGTGGACCGATAGTTGAATCAGTCGGCCCAGGCGTCGAGGTGCTGGCGCGGCTGAACTCTCCGCGCTTGATTGCGGCGACGGGCGGCTTCGATATTGTCGCAGTGCGACAGGGGACGCTGCTGGGAACCGCGTTTCACCCGGAGGTGACAGACGATCTCCGTTTCCATGAGTATTTCCTCGCCATCGCGCGTGAGGCAGGCGTAGGCGTCAGCTAGCGCCAGACGCTACATAGCGTACATAGCGCACGAAGGGCAAGGTTTCCGGTGGCCTGCATCGCCAAACGCGATGTTCCAAGGTCGCCAGGCGCAGGGGGGCTGCATCGTTGATACGGCCGGTTCTGTATGTGAATCTTCCCGGCATTGTTCGCGCGTTCGAGCGACGCGCCCGGACACGCCAGGGTGAGTTCGCTCATTTTGTGGTCGCGCCGGAATTGGAAGAATCTCGGAGCGGCCTCACCGCCCTCCTGACAGCCGTCTTGCCCGTCACCCCGCATGCGCTGACGTGGATTAGTGAGGATCACTGGCGGCTGCTTGGCCTGGCGCAGGTGGGCATTCGTCCCGGTGGGCAGGCATGGGATTTGACCTACCTCGCGGCGCTTGCCTCGGCGAACAACGACAATGGAGCGGCGCGCGCTGAGGTGGACGAGAACGCCATCCGGCAAAATGGGTCGGGTGAGGGCCAATACTTTGCGCAAGGCGGCCCGCACGACGATACCCTGATGGAGCTGACGCAGCATGCCCTGAATGCGGCGATCATGCACGGAGCCGAACGCTTCTTCACACGGGTTGAAGCTGACGCGCCAGAGTTGACGCTGTTCACAAAGCTCGGTTTTCAGCGGTATGCGCTCGAGACAACCTATTTGCTGCAAGACGCATCGGCTGGCCTCGAACGGCTGGCGCAGTATATGGGACATTCCCAAGAAGACGCCCAGGTGGCAAATCAATTTGGCAAACAACAGGATGAGACGCAGGCAGGCGCCGCGTCGGATCAACCAGATCAATTGGATCAGCTAAGCATTTTACGCCTGCGAGAGGAGGAATCCAATGCCCAACTTCTCTACACAACGGCGCACAGCCCTCTAACATCGCATACCCCGCGCACGGCAAACAGGTATGCGCTGGCGCTGGCGACGCGCTCATCACATGCTACTTACCCTACAGCTACAGCGTCCGCTCTCGCCTTCCCCGGTGAGCGGCTTCGCCAGCGCAGCGCACACGCCGAATACGCGAACGCCAGTGAACTTGCCGACCAGCTGTTGCGATCCTGGCGCAACGACGATGAGCCTCTAGCGCAGGAAACGCCACAGCCAGTGCGCTCATTCTCCTATGGGACATCAGGCAATACAAATGTCTTTCGTCCTGAGGTTCCCTTGCGCAAGTGGCGGCGCCACGACGCCTGGGGACTGATGCGCCTCTACGACGCCTGCACACCACGGCGTGTGCAGGTGGCCGAGTCGCTCAATAGCGCGGAGTTACTGCACACACGCGCCGCCGGTGGCCGCACCTGGTATATGCCGCTGTTGGAACCACCCACGGCAGCCTACGTGTGTGATCGCGGAGATCACCTGGGCGGCTGGGTACGCATCCGCATGGGGCGTGGCGCGCAGCCACATCTACTGAATGTGCTGGCACATCCCGATGAACCTGCGGTTGCGCTTGCCCTGGTACGCTTTGCGCTACAGTTGTTTGCGCAGGAGGCGCCGCGTCCCATCATCTGTCTGGCGCGCGCCTACGAAAACGCGACCGCCGACGCGCTGTTCCGCGCCGGGTTTACGTCTGCCAGAGAACATGCGCTGCTGGTCAGGCGGCTCACCGCGCGGCTAGGAGTACGTAGCGAACTTGCGGCGTTAGACTCACGGGTCGTCTATGGCGTGAAAGGGCTGGGAACCAACTCCTCACGTCTGAGCGAAAGTGGAAAAGATAGATTATGCCAGAACTCATCAACAACGATCTCGAAGCCCTGCTCACCGTCCTTCCTCCCTCCATCCGGGAGCAGATTCTCGCGCTCCCAGACCGGGGCGACCTCCTCGAGATCGTGCTAGACCTGGGGCGGCTGCCCGAAGCGCGCTTCCCCGCGCGCGAGGTCTTTCTTTCTGATGCGCCTGTCAACAGGGATGATCTTGACTACGTGGTAGGGCGCATCGGGCAGTTTGGCGACGACAACCGGGCAGGCATCGAACGGACGCTGCACCGGATTAGCGCCATCCGCAACCGCAGAGGCGAGGTGGTGGGGCTGACCTGCCGCGTC
>Ga0070737_10005436_pt1 | contig 12177 bp, 11 predicted proteins | sample Coa_R1_10_FD_66438 | JGI IMG/M metagenome (GOLD analysis project Ga0070737, IMG submission 66438) | Surface soil microbial communities from Centralia Pennsylvania, which are recovering from an underground coalmine fire - Coalmine... | ecosystem: Environmental > Terrestrial > Soil > Unclassified... | reverse complement strand
GACGATGCCGAACGTGCGCCCGTAGCGGGCCTCGGCCGCGTGGGTGCCGGTTTCGATGGCATGCGATACATCAGTCAACCGGTTGCCGGGTGTCATTGCCGCGATGCCGGCTTCCAACGATTCTTTGGTCGCCTGGCACAGCGCTTCATCGGCGGGGTCCAGTGTTCCGACGCCGAACGTGATCGCGGCGTCACCGTGCCAGCCATCGAGGATCGCGCCGCAATCGACGGACACCAGATCACCGGGCGCCAAGATCTCGGCGGCGGACGGGATGCCATGCACCACGCGGTCGTTGACCGACGCGCAAATCGATGCCGGATAGCCGTGGTAGCCCAGAAACGACGGTCTGGCGCCGGCCTCGCGGATCACCGCTTCGGCGATGCTGTCGAGACTTAACGTCGACGCCCCGGGAACCGCGGCCTCCCGGACCGCGCGCAACGCCGCAGCCACCACCGCGCCGGCCGCTGCCATGGCGTCGAGTTCAGCGGCGCTGCGTTGCGGCACAACCTTGCGACTGCGCAATCCCGCCAGGGCGATCATCGCTATTTTCCCAAAGCCCGCAACGCGCGAGCAAACACCTCGTCGACAGTGCCGACGGCGTCGACGGTTTGCAGTTCGTGTTCGTGCTGGTAGTACTCCAACAACGGCGCGGTCTGGTCGCGGTAGACCGTCATCCGGTTGAGAATGACCTCGTCGTTGTCGTCGTCGCGACCCCGCCCCCGGAGCCGCTCGAGCAGCACCTCGTCGGGCACGCGCAACTCCAGCACCGCGTCGAGCTTGACTCCCCGGCGTTCCAGCATGTCGTGCAGTGCCTTCGCCTGTTCCAGGGAGCGCGGATAGCCGTCCAGGATAAAGCCGGCGGCCACGTCAGGTTTGCTCAGACGGTCTTCGACGAGCTTGTTGGTTAGATCGGAGGGCACCAGATCGCCGGCGTCGAGATAGCGCTTTGCCTCCACACCCAATTCGGTGCCGTTTTCGATATTGCGGCGGAACAGTTCTCCGGTGGAGAGGTGCGGGACTCCCAGTTTGTCGGCCAGCTTGACAGCCTGCGTGCCCTTGCCGGCCCCCGGCGGCCCCAGCAAAACAACTCTCACTTCAGAAACCCTTCGTAGTTGCGCTGCATCAGCTGGCTCTCGATCTGTTTGACCGTATCCAAACCGACACCGATCATGATCAAAACCGCGGTTCCGCCGAACGGCAGGTTCTGAACCGTCCCGGTATTGCCGATCTGCAGGAACAGGTTGGGCAGCACCGAGATCACGCCGAGGTAAATCGAGCCCGGTAGGGTGATGCGGCTGAGCACAAAGCGCAGGTAATCGGCGGTCGGCCGGCCCGGGCGGATGCCGGGAATAAAGCCGCCGAACTTCTTCATCTCGTCGGCACGTTCGTCGGGGTTGAACGTGATCGACACATAGAAGTAGGTAAAGAAGATGATCAAGCTGAAATAGATCGCGATGTAGACCGGGTCGGCCGGGTTCGACAGGTAATTGCCGACGAATTTGTCCCACCACGTGTTACCCATGCCGCCGGTGCCGCTACGGACCAACTGGGTGATCAGATGCGGGATATAGATCAGCGACGAGGCGAAAATGACCGGGATAACCCCGGCCTGGTTGACCTTCAGCGGCAGATACGTCGACGTGCCGCCGTACATGCGCCGGCCCACCATGCGCTTGGCGTATTGCACCGGGATGCGGCGCTGGCCCTGCTCGACGAACACCACCCCGACGATGATGATCAGCGCGGCCACGCACACCGAGGCGAAGACCACCCCGCCGCGGCTGTCCAGGATTTGCTTTCCTTCCACCGGGATGCGCGCGGCGATGCCGACGAAGATCAGCAGCGACATGCCGTTACCGATACCGCGCTCGGTGATCAGCTCGCCCATCCACATCACCAGCCCGGCGCCCGCCGTCATCACCAGCACGATCACCACCAGCGTGAAGATGCTTTGGTCGGCGATGATGTCCAGGCTGCAGCCCTGCAGCAGGCCGCCGTTGGCCGCCAGCGCCACGATGCTGGTGGCCTGCAGGATGGCCAGCGCGATCGCCAGGTAGCGGGTGTACTGGGTCATCTTGGCCTGGCCGGATTGGCCTTCCTTGCGCAGTTCCTCGAACCGCGGGATGACCACGGTGAGCAGCTGGACGATGATGCTGGCGGTGATGTAGGGCATGACACCGACGGCGAACACGGTCAGCTGCAACAGCGCGCCGCCGGAGAACAGGTTGATCAGCGAGTAGATCTGCGCCGCTTCGCCACCGCTGACCTGCGCGATGCACTTCTGCACGTTCGGGTAGTCGACACCGGGCGACGGTATCGAGGCGCCCACCCGGTAGAGGATGACAATGCCCAGCGTGAACAGGATTTTCCGTCTGAGGTCGACTGTCCGCAGCGACGAGATGAAAGCCGAAAGCACTCTTCCTCCTGCGCAGCCGGGCTAACACGGCAAGACTGGCCGGCTGGCCAGCCTGTTGACCAGCTCTGCTAAACCTGCGTCACGCGCCGAGCACCCGCCGATCCCGACGTGCGGAGTCGCGCGCCAAACAGTCTACGAGAGTAACAGCGCGCGCAGTGATTGCTGGCAACCAGGCGTACAGTTTCTGGTAGGTCATTAACTTGACTAAGTATCAAGGCCGGTAGGGATCGGTGCGGCGAAGGGACGGTCGATGACGCGCACGGGTAGCGCACGCTTCGAAGGCGACACCTGGGATTTGGCATCCAGTGTCGGGGTGACGGCAACAATGGTGGCCGCAGCGCGGGCGGTGGCCACCCGAGGCCCTGACCCACTGATCAACGACCAGTTCGCCGAGCCGCTGGTGCGCGCAGTGGGCGTTGATTTCTTCACGCGCATGGCCAGCGGCGAGCTAAGTCCGCACGATCTCGATGACGATGCAGCCAAGGGGCTGCGCCGATTCGCCGACGCGATGGCCATCCGCACCGAGTACTTCGACAACTTCTTTCTCGACGCCACCGCGGCCGATATCCGCCAGGCGGTGATTTTGGCGTCCGGCTTGGATTCCCGCCCCTACCGGCTGCCCTGGCCGGCGGGCACCGTGGTGTTCGAAGTCGACCAGCCGCAGGTAATCGCCTTCAAGACGGCGACGCTGGCCCAGTTGGGTGCGCAGCCGACGGCGGACCGGCGCGCGGTGGCGATCGATTTGCGCGGCGACTGGCCGACGGCGCTTGCGGACGCCGGCTTCGATCCGGGCCGGCCGACCGCCTGGATTGCCGAGGGCCTGCTGGGCTATCTGACCGCCGAAGCCCAGAATCGGCTGCTCGACCGGATCACGGCGCTGAGCACGCCGGGCAGCCGCTTCGCCACCGAAGGCCTGCTCGACGTCAACAAGCTCAGCGAACACGAATTGCGGCGGCGCATGCAGCGCCAGTCCGACAGGTGGCGCAGCCACGGCTTCGAGCTCGACATGGCCGCCCTGGTGTATTTCGACGACCGCACCGACGCCGGCACGTACCTGGCCGATCTGGGCTGGAAGACCGTCAGCACCAGCGCCACCGACCTGCTGGCCGAGCACGGACTGCCGCCGATCGACGCCGACGACGCCCCCTTCGGCGAGGTGCTCTACCTCAGCGCGGAGCTGGATTAAGGCGATGACCCGCAGCGACAGGGACGGCTGGGATCTGGCCTCCAGTGTGGATGCTGCTCGTGCCGCGGCGCCGCGAACGGTCGGCATCGACTTGCGAGAGGACTGGCCAAAAACCTTGCGGCGCATCCTGGAGCGCCGCGGGCTTGCTCGACCACGGCTGTCGGGTGAGTCGCAGGCTTCGGGGTGTTCCCCGACGACGAGGCGGCGGCATTGCGCACCATGGCCGCCGTCACCGCGCTGCGCAAATAGCAAATAGGAGTATCGGATGGCACGCACTGAAAACGACAGTTGGGACCTGGCCTCCAGCGTGGGGGTGACCGCGACCCTGGTCGCCGCCTCGCGGGCGATGGCTTCGCAGGGTCGTGATCGGCTGCTCGACGATCCTTTTGCCGACCCGCTGGTCCGTGCGGTCGGCCTCGAACCCTTTGTTCGCCTGATCGACGGCGAGCTCGATGTCGACGATGACCCGCTGATGAACCGCAGGACGAGGTGTGAACGGATTGCCGTCAGGACAAGGTTTTTCGACGACTTCTTCGGTGCTGCCGCCGAAGCGGGTGTGCGCCAGGCCGTGATTTTGGCCTCCGGGTTGGACACCAGGGCCTATCGGCTGGGATGGCCGACGGGCACGGTCGTCTACGAGATCGACCAGCCGCAGGTCATCGAGTTCAAGACGCGAACCCTGGCCGATCTGGGCGCCACGCCGACCGCCGAGCGCCGTACGGTGGGCATCGACTTGCGTGACGACTGGCCGACCGCGTTGCGGCAGAGCGCTTTTGACGCAAGTCAGCCCGCCGCATGGAGCGCCGAAGGGCTACTGCCCTATCTGCCGCCCGAGGCCCAGGACCGGCTCTTCGACAACATCACCACGCTCAGCGCGCCCGGAAGCAGGCTGGCCACCGAACATTTCCCGGAACGCAACGCCTTCTCCGACGAGCGGGCACAACGTCTCAGCGAACAGTGGCACCGTCTCGGCCTGGAGATCGACATGTCCGAGTTGTTCTATCTGGGCGAACGGAGCATCGTGATGGACTACTTGACTGGTCACGGCTGGCAGGTGACCGCATATCCGGCGCGAGAGTTATACGAGCGCAACGGCTTCGAATTTCCCGAAGATGTGCTGGCCGCGTTCGGTGAAATGAGCTACGTCAGCGCGGAACTGCGCTAGACCGGCTGGGCCGCGACGGCTTGTCGGCCAGCTCCAAAAACCGGAGGTACCGGGCTTCGATCTCGGCGGCCCACGCCGGATCGGGCTCGACGACGCGCTCGATGGCGGCCCACCGCGCGGCGTCGGTTATCGACGACTCCAGGCCGACGGCCAGCCGGGCCAGGAATGCGGCTCCCAGCGCCGCCCCCTCGGCGACCGCCGACACCTGCACCGGCCGTCCGGTGGCGTCGGCGATGGCCTGCATCCACGGCTGGACCCGGGTGCCGCCACCGGCGGCCACGATGCGCCCAGTGGCCGCTCCACCGAGGTCGATGATCTGGCGGACCACGAACGCCGAGGCCTCGTAGGCTGCCCGCCGCAGTGCGGCCGCGTCGTGTGTGAGGTCTAGGCCGTCGAGCACGCAGCGGCGGTCGGGATCGTGCAGCGGGGTGCGTTCGCCGCGCACATACGGCGACCACACTGGCACCCGATGCGGATCGACCGTCGACGGATCCCCCGGTCCCACAAGGCGATCCACCCAGCCGAGGAACAGTCCGCCGGCGTTGCTGGCGCCCCCGATCTGGCTCTTGCCGGCAGCCGTGTGGGGGATGGTCCACAGGCCCGGAACTTGGCGGGCTTCGGGAATCGTGGTCCACACGATCAGGGTCGTGCCGCACAGCACCAGCACGTCGCCGTCCTGGTCGGCGCCGGCCACGATCTGCTCACACAACGCATCGATGGCGCCGACGGCCAATACGGCATCGCCGCCGCGTACGCGGCCCGCCGCCGCCCCGGTCGCCTCGACCAGGGGCATACGCTCAACCGCGACACCGCATTCGTCGCAGGCGTCGGCGCTCCAGCCCGTGCCGTCGAACAGCGGAACGGTCGTGTACGCGGTCGCGTAGTCGACCACCGCTTCACCGGCCAGGGCGTAGTTGGCGACCGCGGGTGCCGGCCAGTACCCGGCCGCGTCCGGTGCTGCGGCGGCGGTCCAGCGCAAAAACTCCGCCGCTTCGCCCACCGGCGGGAAGGGCTGGTCGGCAGCCGCGGGGACCCGGCCCCGACTGTCGCCGTACAGCAGTCCCGGCGTAATCGGCCGGCCGGCCGAGTCGACCGCGGTCAGCGACGGCACCATTGCCGAGACGGCCACCGCGCGCGCGTCGGGGCGGGCCAGCCGAGTCAGCGCGGTCAGCGGACCCCGCCGCCAGGCCTCGTCGGCGTCGTGCTCTAGCCGGTCGGGTGCCGGCACTCGCAGCTGGTGCGGCACCCGGGTCCGGGCCACCACCCGGCCGTCCGCGTCGGCGGCCACCGCTTTGACTGCGGTGCTGCCGACGTCGATGCCGATTGTGACCTCTTTGCGTGACACGGGCGTCACCGTACGCCAGCATTGGCAATCGTGACTCGGGCTTTGGTGACAGCGCCGTTGCGCGGCGACGGGTTCGAAAAGTTGCGGCGGCTGGCCGACGTGGTGTACGACCCGTGGATCGACCAGAAGCCGCTGCGCATCTACACCGCCGAGCAACTGGCCGAGCGGATCTCCTCGGTGGGCGCCGATGTCGTTGTGGTGGAGAGTGATTCGGTCAGTGGCCCGGTGTTCGAACTAGGGTTGCGCGCCATCGCCTCCACCCGCGGGGATCCCAACAATGTCGACGTGCCCGGCGCCACCGCGGCCGGTGTTCCGGTGCTGTTCACTCCCGGCCGCAACGCGGAGGGGGTCGCCGAGCTGACGCTGGCGCTGCTGTTCGCCGCCACCCGCCACGTGCTGGCCGCCGACGCCGACGTGCGCGCCGGCCAGGTGTTCCGCGACGGCACCATCCCGTATCAGCGGTTTCGGGCGTGGGAGATTGCCGGCTTGACCGCAGGCCTCGTCGGCCTGGGCGCGGTGGGCCGAGCGGTGAAGTGGCGGCTGTCAGGGCTCGGCGTACGAGTGATCGCCTGCGACCCCTACAACGACGAGGCCTGTCACGGCCTCGACGAACTGCTCGCCGAGGCCGACATCGTGTCGTTGCACGCACCGGTCACCGACGAGACCGTGGGCATGATCGGCGCCAAGCAGTTCGCTGCGATGCGCGACGGTGTGGTGTTCCTCAACACCGCGCGGGCACAGTTGCACGACACCGACGCGCTCGTGGACGCACTGCGCACCGGTAAAGTCGCGGCCGCCGGCTTGGACCACTTCGCCGGTGAGTGGCTGCCGGTTGATCACCCGCTGGTGGGCATGCCCAATGTCGTGCTCACGCCGCACATTGGCGGAGCGACGTGGAACACTGAGGCGCGACAGGCGCAGATGGTGGCCGACGACCTGGAGGCGCTGCTGTCAGGCCGTAAACCCGCGCATATCGTCAACCCGGAGGTGCTGGGGCCATGGGGTCGGTGAAATTTGTGGACAATCCGGAGGCCGCGGTGCTGGCCGCCGCCAAGGACATGCTGCGGCGCGGGCTGGTCGAGGGGACCGCGGGCAACATCTCGGCCCGCCGCGAGGACGGAAATCTGGTTATCACGCCGTCGTCGGTCGACTACGCGGAGATGACGCTGGACGATTTGGTCGTCGTCGACCCTGACGGGGGTGTGCTGCAGGCGGCCGACGGCCGCTCGCCGTCGACGGAGATGAAGTTGCACCTGGCCTGCTACAAGGCTTTCGACGACATCGGCAGTGTGATCCACAGTCATCCGGTGTGGGCGACGATGTTCGCGATTGCCCATCAATCGATTCCCGCGTGTATCGACGAGTTCGCTGTCTACTGCGGCGGGGACATCCGCTGTACGGAGTACGCCGCGTCGGGCACGCCCGAAGTCGGTCAGAATGCCGTCAAGGCACTGGAAGGCCGCGCGGCCGCGCTGATCGCCAATCATGGTCTGGTGGCGGTCGGCCCCCGCCCAGACCGCGTGCTGCACGTCACCGCTTTGGTGGAGCGGACAGCGCAAATCGTCTGGGGTGCAAGGGCTCTCGGCGGGCCAGTGCCTATACCTGAGGATGTCAACGCCGGATTTGCCGGGATCTACGGCTATTTGCGGGCCAACCCGATGTAGCCAGGTCTCATCGACGTCGCCAATTGCGCGGCGAAGCGCCGTGGGTGCGGCGGAACAGTCTGCTGAAATAGCCTGGATCTGCGATGCCGACCCGTCGGGCCACCTCGCTGACGGGCAGATCGGTATCCGTCAGAAGCTTGCGGGCTTCGGCCATGCGGCGCTCGATGATCCACTCTTGCACGGTGCGCCCGGTGCGCCGGCGCACCACGGTCGTCAAGTGCCCGGGTGTCATGCCGATTTCGTGCGCCACATCGCGCAGCGACAGCGGCTCGGCATGGCGGCGGTCGATCACAGCGAACACGTCGGCCAGCAGTGGTTCGCCGCTGCGTCGCAGATCGCCCACCACGTCAGCGGCCAACCGTGCCAGCTCAATGAGCAGCAATGTGAGATGCGCCAGCGCCGCCTGTCGGTAGCCCTCTTGCCGCATGGCCAGTTCCGCTTCGATCGACCCGATCGTCGTGTCCCATGCCGGTCGCCGCTCCGCGGGCACCTCCAGACAAAGCAGCCCGCCAGACCGTCCGTGCAGGAACGGGAACAGCAGCGGGTGCGCCCGCCACGCCGGCCACGGCGATCGCCCATCGCCGCCCAACGCCGCGGGATCGAACGACACCGCCACCCCACCGTCCGCCGGGCCCACCGGTGCGGGGTCGATCACTTCGCCTGGCGCCACGACATACACCAGGCCAGCCGGCCGCGCGTACCACAACGCCGGGAAGTCGTGAATGTGGCGACCACGTTCACGCACGTCGTCGCGGCCCTCCCGGAACACCGACACCGGAGGTGTATCCACGTCACTGCGGTACCCATACACGGGTACGCCCCCGCGATGGCGCACCAATCGGGCTGCTTGCGTCATTATGCCAAAGATAGTCCTAGTTTCACGAACGATTACCCAATCACTTTGGGCACTAGTCATTCACCATCATGCTATGACCGAACATCGTCTGCATTCCGCCATCCGGGCGATCGGCGGCCAGCACGATTACGTTCCCGGCGCCGGCCACGACCTGCTGTTGCCGGGCTACGACCTCATAGCTCGCCTATTCGGCATGAATCCGGTTTACGACGCCCTCATCTCCCAGGCTGAACTCGGCGATGCTCACCGCGTCCTGGAAATCGGCTGCGGCACAGGAAATGTCAGTATCCGGGCCAAACGGGGTCATCCTGCGATAGAACTCGTCGGCTGCGACCCCGACCCGCTAGCCCTCGCCAGGGCGCGACGAAAAGCACGCGGCCTCAGCGGGATTAGCTTCGACCGTGCCTATGCCCAAAGCCTGCCCTACGCCGACGGCGAGTTCGACCGGGTGCTGTCGTCAATGATGCTGCACCATCTGGACGACGACGTGAAAGCCGATGCGGCAGCTGAGGTATTCCGGGTCCTGCGCCCCGGCGGCAGACTGCATCTGGTGGACGTCGGCGGCGATATGACCGCCCGCGATGGCCTGGCGGCCCGCAAGATGTTGCGCAGCCGCCACGTCGCCGGCAACCTCGGCGACTCGATTCCCCGGCTGCTGCGCACGGCCGGGTTCGACTGCGCCGAGGTCGCCACCCATCGACAACGCTTCGTCGGACGCCTCACCTACTATCGGGCGACCCGTAACGCCTAGCGCTGGTCGAAAGCGACCTTGACCGCGCGGCTTTCGCCTTGGTTCGCGATCGCCAGGAAGGCTTCGCGCCACTGCTCGAGCCGAAACGTGTGAGTAAGCATGGGCCGCAAGTCGATACGGCCTGCGGCGGCCAGGTCGAGATAGTGCGCGATCGCGTGCTTGCGTTCGCCGCCGAGCTCCTCGATGCCGAAGGCGTTGGAACCCACCCAGCTGATCTCCTTGAAATACAGAGGGCTCCACTCCCAGCGGCCTGGCGCATGCACGCCCGCCTTCACCAACGTTCCGCGCGCCCTCAGCACGCGGACCCCGACTTCGAAAGTCTCCGGTTTGCCGACGGTGTCGTAGACGACGTCGACGGCTCCGGGAAACGCCATCGGCAGGCCTTGCAGGGGCTGGTGCAGCCGACCACCTCCCCATGCCACCAGCTCCTCGATCACGGCCAGTCGTGGCTGGTGAGCCAGCACTTTGGCGGCGCCGAACCGGCGGGCCAGTTCTGCCTGGGCGTCGAAACGCGCCACCACCGCCACCGCCACGTCGGGGTAGAGCGCCCGCAACAGGGCGACGGCGCACAACCCCAGCGAACCGGCGCCATACACCAGGACCCGGCCAGACGAAGGCGGCGGATGGCGGGTAATCGCGTGCAGCGACACCGAACACGGGTCAGCGAACACGGCCAGCTCATCGGGCACCGAGTCGGGCACCGCAAACAGCATGCTGTCGTGAGCAGGCATGAGCTCGGCGTAGCCGCCGGTCACGTCGGCCGATACCCCGGTGTGGATACCCGGTTTGATGTCGCCGTCGCAGAAACTCCAGCACAGGCTGTAGTCGCCGGCTTGACACGCCGGGCACGGTGGTTCGACGCCGCGCGGGCCGCAGGATAGCCACGGGTTCAGCACCACGCGTTGACCGACGTCCAGGCCGCACGCCTTCGGCCCGACCGCCACCACGTCGGCCACCACCTCGTGGCCCATAACTTGCGGGAACGAGCAGAAAGCGGCCAACGCGTTGTCGGCATCACCTTCGCCGAAGTCGAGCAGGATCTGCTTGGCATCGGACCCGCAGATCCCGGTCAGCCTCGGCCGAGTGATTACCCAGTCATCGTGCAGCAGCCGAGGATCTGGAATGTCTTGCAGCGCAACAGGACTGCGCGCGAGCGCGTCGTCGGACCCGTCGAACGGCGCCGGCGAAACGCCGAAAACCAGTGCCTTCATCGGCGTGCCATTGCGGCTGCACCGGCGAGGTACGCGTCGACGTCGGCGTTTTTGGCGTCAACCACCGCCTTCATGTCGGGCAGATAGTGCTCGAAGCGGTCGCTGCCCAGCGCGGCGATAATCCCGTCCGCCACCTCATCGGCCAGAACCTTCGGGCCGTGATAGAGCGGTTCTTCGTTGCCGGGCTGGTCCCAGATCTCGGTGTCGACCGGTCCGGGCTGAATCAGCTTGACTGTTACCCCGGTCCCCTGCAGATCGACGGCCATTGACTCGCTCCACCCGCAGAGCGCGAACTTGCTTGCGCAGTAGGCGGCTTCGTGGACTATCCCGAGCCGGCCGCCCACGCTGGCCACGTTGACGATCACGCCTGTCCCACGCTCCAGCATCCGCGGCAGCACGGCCAGGCTGAGCCGCATCGGCGCGAAGAAGTTGACCCGCATGACGGCCTCCACCTCGGCGGGGTCCAAGACGGTGACGACGCGCCGCTTGGGAATTGCGGCGTTGTTGACCAACACGTCGATACCGCCGAGGGTCTCCCACGCCTCCAGGGCCAGCTGGCCGACCTTGGTGGTCTCGGCCAGATCGGCCACCCACATCGTTGACGCAGCCGACGTCCTGCGGCAGTCGGCCAGGACCTCGGCGAGACGCCGAGAGCGGCGGGCGATCAGCCCGACCACCGCGCCGCGGGCTGCCAACCGCCGGGCCAGCGCGGCCCCCACACCGGACGAGGCGCCGGTGAGCAGTACCCGCTTGCCCGCCACCGCGTACGCCATGGCCACAGCCTGGCGCGCCCGAGCGGCCATGGCAAGCAGTAACGGCCCAAGTTTGTTACATTGGCTAAGTAACGATGGGAGGTTGAATGATGACGCGCACCGACAATGACACCTGGGACCTGGCCTCGAGCGTGGGCGCAACCGCGACGATGGTCGCGACTGGCCGCGCGATGGCGACAAAGGCGGACCGTCCGCTGATCAACGATCCGTTCGCCGAGCCGCTGGTCCGCGCTGTGGGCATCGATCTGTTCACCCGGCTGGCCAGCGGCGAGTTGACCCCCGCCGATCTCGAGGACGGCGCGGGCGCCAACCGCATGGCCGACAACATGGCGGTCCGCACCAAGTTCTTCGACGAGTTCTTCCTCGACGCGACCAACGCCGGCATCACGCAGGCGGTGATCCTGGCTGCCGGATTGGACTCGCGGGCCTACCGCCTGCCCTGGCCGGCCGGCACCACGGTGTACGAGATCGACCAGCCACAGGTCATCGAGTTCAAATCCCGGACCCTTGCCGAGCTGGGCGTCAAACCCACGGCGTTTCGGCGCGCGGTCGCGATCGATTTGCGCGACGACTGGCCGACGGCGCTGCGCGCGGCGGGCTTCGACCCGGACAAGCCGACGGCCTGGAGCGCCGAGGGGTTGCTGGGCTACTTGCCGCCCGAAGCCCAGGACCGTCTGTTGGACACGATCACCACGCTCAGCGCGCCCGGCAGCCGGATTGCCACCGAAAGCGGGCCTAACCGGGATCCGGCTGCCGTGGAGCGGATGAAGGAGCGGATGCGAACCATTTCCCAGCGCTGGCGTGAACACG
>Ga0070737_10005435_pt1 | contig 12179 bp, 13 predicted proteins | sample Coa_R1_10_FD_66438 | JGI IMG/M metagenome (GOLD analysis project Ga0070737, IMG submission 66438) | Surface soil microbial communities from Centralia Pennsylvania, which are recovering from an underground coalmine fire - Coalmine... | ecosystem: Environmental > Terrestrial > Soil > Unclassified... | reverse complement strand
GGCGAGGAACACTGGCACGGCGCCACCCCGGACGACTTCATGACGCACCTGTCCATCACCGAAGGCGCACCGCACTGGGGCGAGCACGTAACCGACCAGGAGTACGCGGACGCGTCCCCGGAGGGAGGCCGGTAGTCGTCACCTTCGCCCGCGCCGCCAGAGTGCCCGGGGCCAGCTCGACGCTGCCTGCCGCGCCAGGTACGACCGCCAGCCGCGCCAGGTACGACCGCCAGGGCCCGCGATCGTCGGCTCCGTGACCGGTGGCCATGCCCGCCGGGCCGCCATCCGCATGGTGCCCGCACCCGGTCAGACCTGGCCACAGCGCTCGGCCGGACCTGGCCGCAGGAGGAACCAGCATGCAGGCGCTCACCTCGGACAGCGGCGCCGAGACGATCATCCCCGGCTCCGGCGGGTCGTGCCTGTCAAACGGTTTGGAACATCAGGCGGCGAAAACGCTGGCCGCGGAGTCCTCCGGTGACTCGGCGGCCGGTCGCGGCTGGTTGGTCCAGGTTTTGCGCGGCAGTCGGGGTGCCCGGGGCGGCCGGCGGCAGCGATCCGGGCGGGCGGCGCAGGCGGCGCCGGGGACCTGCCGGCGGCGGGCGCGGATCTCGCGCCAGGTGCCGTCGCGGACGGACCGGGGGTGTGCAGGCCGATCCCGGAATGGCGGTGCCGGGTGCTGTAGCAGGTGAAGAAAAGACCGCAGAAGTCGCCGGCTTCGCCAAGACTGGCGGATTTCCCGGGGAATGCCGGGCAGTACTTGAGTAAACGTTCAGGTTCTCTGACTCGTCGATGCGGTGAGTGAGCGTTTGAGGCGCGGGAGCGGCAGATCGCCGGGCAGCCCGGGCGCGTCGATGACGTGGGAGGTCCCGGACCGGACCGAGGACTATTGTCCGGCGGGCCGGTGCCCGTGCGGCCTGGACCTGGCGGATGCCGCCGACCTGGGGGCTGCCCGGTCCTATCAGCAGGAGAAGATCCCGGCCCCGGCGGCGCAGCGCGTGCAGCACCACCTGCACGAGGTCCGCTGCGCCTGCGGCCGGCCACATGTCGCGCCGCGCCCGGCGGGGGCGCCGAAGTCTGCCCTCTCGATCGGGCCGCGGCTGCGTGCCCTGGCGGTTTACCCGGTCATCTTTCAGCATGTGCCGGTGGAGCGGTGCCGGCGGCTGATCGCGGGCGTGACCGGCGCGGCCGTGTCGGACGGGTTCATCCGCTCGTGCCTGGCGAAGGCGGCGTCCCTGGCCAGGGGCGTGGTGGCGCTGACCCGCGCGCTGATCACCGCCTCTCCGGTGGCCGGGTTCGACGAGACCACGCTGCGGTCCGGGCCGGGGGGAGGAGAAGTACGTGCACGGCGCCTTCACCGAGCAGTACTCCGCCTTCTGGCTCGGCGCCCGCAGCCTGGATTCCATGGAAGACGCCGGGATCCTCCCGGACTTCGCCGGGGTCGTGGCCTCGGACCGGTACCAGAACTACTTCAGCGCCCGGTGGGAGCGCATCGCCGGGAACCAGGCATGCCTGGCGCACCTGTTGCGTGATTTCGAGGACTGCGCCGAGACCTACCCCGGCGCGGTCTGGCCGGTACAGGCGCAGCGGGCGCTGCGCGGCCTCATCCGCACCTGGCATGCCGCCGTTGACCAGGGACTCACCGCGATCCCCGCAGACAACCTGGAGCCGCTGGAGCACGAGTTCCGGCACGCCGTTCTCGCCGGCCTGGCCAGCGTCCCCCGCGCCCCGGGGCCGGAGAACTCCGTGAAGCAGCGGCCCGGCCGCGAGCTGCTCGAATTCTGCAAGGACCGGCAGGGTGCCGTGCTCCGCTTCGCCAAAGACACCAGGGTCTGGCCCACGGACAACCTCAGCGACCGCGGCGTCCGCCCGCTGAAACCCAGCAGAAAATATCCGGGCGCCAGGCCAGCGACGACGTCACCCAGGACCGCCTCGGCATCCGCAGCTACATCGACACCGCCCGCAAGCACGGCAAGAACGCGATGGATGTCCTGCACGACCTCATGCTCGGCAGGCCCTGGCGGCCACCCGCACCGGCATTCTCCCCGTAGCCGGGAAGACACCCGCGCCACCCATCACGGCGCGTGCATGGGCTGAGTGTCTACAGGGTACCGCCGGTCACGGGCCAGCCAGCGCCAGGACTCGGCCATCAGCAGGCCATGCCGTGCGGTGACACGTAGCACGCGCTCAGTGAGACCGGCCAGCCGCGGCGGGTGCTGGGCATCGCCCGCTGGCCCGCCATCGTCGTCTTCGCGCCAGGTCCAGCTGGCACGGAACGGTGCGCTGATACTTGTCGCGAGGGTCTCGCTGGACCAGGGGCCGTCCACGCCGGCACAGTAACATTCTCGTCGGGGGGCGAGGGAAGCTCCCGGCAGAAGGCGGTCACGAATGTCGAATATCTTCACCGAGTCCATTCGGGTCTACGCGCGGCAGGACTCGGTTATCGAGCCGGCTGAATCTGAGTGGATCACCTGGATGCTGATGGGCCCGACCGGCTCTTACTGGGTTCCAGTGTTCACCCGCAGGCATCCGTCCGGACGCTATGCCGACGTTCAGTTTGGCTCGGGGAAGGGGAACGGCATCGGCCATTTCTGGGAAAGCTTCGGATACCGCTACCAGATGATGTGGGGCCGTTGCTTCGACGAGGGCAAGACGGTCGATGAGATCTGGCGGGACGACGTGGAAGGCTCCCGCCGGTACTGCCGGTACGGCTTCGACCAGGTGCGGGTGGCGACCGTGGGCGACCGGCCGCCGGTGGCATCCGACGCCCCCTGGCGACGGCAGCCCGACGGCTCCTGGACCTTGACGGTCGACGGAAGCTACCATGCGGGCAACGACCGGAGCATGTCGGTCGGGTCGGCCGCGACCCCGGCAAGCGCCTGTCCGGAACCCGGTCCCACGGCACTGGCCACTCCCACCACTCCCGCCGAAAACGGCGGGCCACTCGAATGCATCGAGCCGGCCTGGCTCGCGCCGCTGGCCGACGAGCACCCCGCCGTGACCCTGATCGAGTACCGCTGGCGAGGCAGGCTCGTGCACCGGGCCCGCCGTGACGCCAGCGATGATCCGGAGGAGGCGCCGTACTGGCAGCACCGGTGCGCCGATGACTGGGATAACTGCCTGGACGCTGACTTTCTGCGCGCTGCCGGCGCGGGGGACCTGCGTGCGCCGGCCGAGGCCCATGAGCAGGGGCGGCGGGACTGACGGGTCATGGCGATACTCCTCTACTTTCGCAAGGACGAGGAACTGGATGCGACGGTGCGCTACCGGGTCGGCCCGAGCATCGAGGAATTGACCGTCGACCTAGTCCTCGACAAGGCGACAGGGGAGGTTGCTGCGGGACCGGGCCAACGAGTGAACCGGCTGGCCCTGTCGGTGGCGGGCAACATCGTTCGCCTGTGGCGGGAGCGGGGCACCTGGCCGGAAAACGGCGTTAAGGCGAGCTGACGGCAGATCCCGCCGGGTCATCGGGTGATTACCCGCCGCCGGATCCAGGCTGCGGCACATGCCGCGCGCAGTCGCTGCCGGGGCGGCAACCACACCATGGCGGCCGCGGGCCGTGCCCGGAACGGCCGGATCATCACCGCCGTGAACGCCTACCGCTTCACCGGAGGATCCTGCGCCGAACTCGTTCTCATCGGAGGAACCGGGTTCACCCGCATCGTCGATGCAGGACTCGGTGCCGGCCCCGTCGAGTACCTCGACATGGTCCTGCACAGCTTCCCAGCGCCCGGGGATCCCGCCACCGCCTTCACCGGGCAGCCGCCGCATGCCCGCCCGCTCCCGCAGGCCCACGAAAACGAGATCGCGCGGCGCGCCGAAGCGGGTATCGATGAGACAACGGCACGGTGCGGCATGCTCGACATCGCCGGAGTCACCGTCGGCGCGGCGTTCGTCGGCGCGTGCGCCAGCACGCTCGTCATCGCCGATATCCTGCGCCTGCTGCACGGCGGCGACGACTACTCCGTGATCTCCCCCGATCTCCGCAACCCGGCCGGCATCCGGGCTGTGCCGAACAGCGCACCCGGCGAGTACCCCGCCCCGGCATACACCTTCGCCCCCTGAGCAGAACCTGGCCGGCAAGCCATTAACCGTGCTCCTGGCAGCGACAGCCGGACGCCACAGGGAAGGGACGGGCCCATCTTGAGGCGTGGACAGCCAACTGACATGGTGACGGCGACGAGCCTGCGGACGGCCAGGAAATGTCAGCGGCGCGGTGTAGCGTCCTGCCCACTGACAACGAGGGACTGGAGGAGCGGGACGTGGATGAGCTGTGGGCGCACAGCGTTAATGATCGGGGCGTACGGCACCGGCTGGCGGATCACTTGCGCGGCACGGCCGCGCGGGCACGTGGCTTCGGGGATGCGTTTGGGGCAGGTGACCTAGCGTGGTACCTGGGACTGGCGCACGATGTGGGCAAGGGCGCGTGCGCGTGGCAGCGGGGTCTGCTCGCAGCAGAGGCTTCACACGGGCATGTCGGGACGGACCACAAGCTTGCGGGCACGTGGCTGGCGCGGCGGATCGCCGGACCGTTCGCCGCGTGTATTTACGGCCACCATGGCGGGCTGTGTTCCAGAGATGAGCTGCAGAACATCCTGTTGAGTGCGTCCGGCGAGATGATTGGAGGCTGGGAGGCAACCGCGGCCGTCGTCGCCAAGCTCGTTCCTGAGATCAGGTGCGACATACCGGAGAGCCTTATCCCCGCATGGCTAAACGGTGAGCTGCCCGGCGCTTCGACCGCGCCGGACATGCTAGCCAGAATGCTGTTCAGCACCCTGGTAGACGCAGATTTCCTCGATACCGAGGCTCACTTCAGTACCGCCAGGCCTGCCAGTGACCTGAGTATCGGCGACTTGGCCGACCGCTACGAGGAGCGCCGCGCAGGAGTACTGGCCGGACGCCCGTCCGCGCCGGCTGATGGGATGCGCGCTGAGGTGTACGCGCAGGCCGTCGCCGCGGCATCGGGTCCGCAGGGGATGTACCGGCTGGCGGCGCCGACCGGCTCCGGAAAAACGATCGCCGCGGGCAGTTTCGCAGTGAACCACGCCAGGACACACGGGCTGCGCCGGGTGGTGCTCGCAGTCCCGTTCATCTCAATCACCGAACAGAACGCCGCCGTGTACCGCAGGCTGCTGGACGAGCCGGGACGCCCGGTGGTGCTAGAACACCACAGCGGCGCTGACCTGGACGGGAAAGATGCTCAGGGTGCGTGGTGGCGGAAGCTGGCGTCGGAGAACTGGGACGCGCCGTTCGTGGTGACGACCACCGCGCAGCTGTTCCAGTCGCTGTTCAGCAACCGTCCGGCGGCGATGCGGAAACTGCATCGGCTAGCCGGCTCAGTGATCGTGCTGGATGAGGTGCAGGCTCTGCCGGACCGGCTGCTGATCCCGATCCTGTCCGCGCTGCGCGTGCTGACCGAGCGGTTCAGCGCGACGGTACTGCTTGCCTCGGCGACCCAGCCGTCGTACTGGCGCCTGAAGCCGTTCGACGGCCTGCCGGTTCACGACGTGATCGCTGATCCGGGGCCGTTGTATGAGAGGTTCCGTCGGGTCAGATACGAATGGCTGCTGGACCCGCAGCCGTCGCTGGCTGACATCGCCGCCATGCTGGCCGCCGAACGGCAGGTACTGGCCGTGGTGAACACGACCGCCGACTCCGCCGCGCTGCACCGTCTTGTCCGGGAGCAGCGGTCCGCGTCGTTCGGGGAATGCCTACACCTGTCTACCCGGATGGGGGCCCAGCACCGGCGTGACGTAATAGAACAGGGCCGCCGCCTGCTTGAGAACAAAGAACCAGTGGCGATGATCTCGACCCAGCTGATCGAAGCCGGCGTGGACATCGACTTCCCCGTGGTGTACCGGGCATGGGCACCGGCCGACTCCCTCCAGCAGGCCGCCGGCCGGGCGAACCGCAACGCCCGGCTAGCCGAAGGCAGGGTCGTGATCTTCAATCCGTCGGATGGAGGCCAGCCAGCCGATTCGTCTTACAATGCGGCGCTGGCCGCCACGCGGAGCTACTTTGGCCCTGGGCGCGCTGATCCGGACTGCCTGGAAGAACTGGACCGCTACTATCCGGAACGGTACGCCCTTCAGAACCTGGAGCGCTCAGGGATGGGAGCCGACATAGAGAAACTGCGGCGAGAGCTGGATTTCCCTCAGATAGCGGAGAAATTCCGGCTCATTGAGGACCATACTGTCGCCGTCGCTGTTCCATATCCGGCCGACGACAAGCTTAGGCTTGCCGGGCTAATCGGGCGGTTGCGGAGCGCCGACCCGCGGGCCGCGGGTGATGCCAGGCATCTGCTGCGGGAACTGCGGCCGTTCCTCGCCACGATTCCCAAGGCCCTGGCCCGCAAGGCGCTAGCCAGCGGCTATGCCGAGCCAGTCATCGGTGACCTGCTGGAGTGGCAGGGGCCGTACCACCCGGAACGTGGCATCGACCCCGCGGACCTGACCGAGGTAGGCACCAAGGAGGTGTACGTGTGGTAACGCATCAAGCCCGGTATCAGCATCCTCCCCTCACCGTGGAGGTCCGCGGGCGGTACGCGTGTTTCACCCGCCCGGAGCTGAAGACTGAGCGGGTCAGCTACCCGGTGATGACCCCGTCGGCGGCTAAGGGCGTGCTGGAGGCGATCTACTGGAAGCCCGAGTTCGACTACCTAGTCACGGCGATCGAGGTGCTGGCGCCGATCCGCTGGGTCAACGTGCGCCGTAACGAAGTGACGTCGATGGTCACGCTGGACTGGGTGCGGAAGGCGATGACGGACCCGGCGCAGCGGTTCGATGTGGAGGCCGACCGGGATCAGCGGAATACCGTGTTCCTGCGCGATGCCGCCTACCGCATCCGCGCCCAGGTGCAGCCACGCCCGCATGCCGGGCATCCCGAGGCAGCCTACCGGGAGCAATTTCGCCGCCGGGTGGACAGGGGAGCGTGCTTCTCTCAGCCCTTCCTCGGTAGCCGGGAGTGCTCCGCCGAGTTTTCGAAGGACACCGGCACGGCGCCGGTAGCGGTGACCGAGGATCTCGGGATGATGCTGCACAGCATCGTCTACAGTCCGGCAGGAGAGACCTACACCTGGTTTGAGGCGCGGCTGGATCACGGTGTGCTGCGGGTTCCCAAACGCGGCCTGGAACTGGCCGGGGCGCCATCCCAGCCGGGCAGGGGTGCCTGATGCTGCTTCAGCGGCTGGCCGAGTACGCTGACCGTGCCGGGAAGGACCTGCCGCCGCCGTTCTACCGCGTCCGCACGGTCCGGTGGGGCATCTTGCTGCAGTCCGGCAGGCCCGAGATATGCGAGCTGGCGGAGTTGTCGGGCGCGGACCAGCCCGCGGGGCAGCCGATGCCCGTGCCGCACATCAGCCGGTCAGGCGTGCGCCCGGCCGCGATGCTGCTTGCTGACGACCTTCGCTACGTCACGGGTTTCCCGGCCAATGATTCCGAACGGGCCCGTGATGACTCTGATCGCCGGAACGAGGACTACATCGCGCTGCTGACACGCTGGCGGGACAGCGTCCCGGATGATCCGGTGGCCGCAACCGTCGTGTCGTTCTTCGAGCGGGGATTCCATAAAAGACTGGCACCCCAGCTCAAGACGGCGAAGCACACCGATATCGCGGCGATCATGGTTGATGGGGAGTGGGCCCACGAGCGCCGGTCGGCTGTCGGCTTCTGGGGGGACGTTGCGCGGCAGCGGAAGGCGTCGGCGAACGCGGGCCTCTGCCTGGTCTGCGGCAAGCCGGGATCCCTGCTGGACACGATCCCCGAGATGGTGAAGGCCGGCGCGATACCCGCAGGCAGCGGACGCAGCCGGGATGCTCAGCTGATATCGGTCAACAAGCCTGCCCAGGGACGCGGCGGGAAGATCCAGCTCGCGAGCGCCCCGGTGTGCGACCGGTGCGGGTCGGCCGCGATGACGGCCCTGAACGCGCTGCTGGCAGACAGGTCGTCGCGTTACCGGACCGAAGACAGCGTGCTGACCTGGTGGCTTCGCGAGGAGCGGGACCTGCCATGGATGGACTGGCTCAACGACCCGAAGCCTAGCCAGGTCAGGAAGCTCATCGACGAGCTGCACAAGCCGCACCGCGGCACCGGACCCGGCAGCATCGACCTGACCGTATTCTGCGCGGTCACCTTGTCGGTTAACCAGAGCAGGATCGTAGTCCGCGACTGGCTCGAGGTGCCGCTGGAGGAAGTGCAGAAGAGCCTGGGCCAGTGGTTTGCCGATCACCAGGTCACCGACCTGTGGAAGGACGGGCTGCACGCGGTCCCGCTCTGGCTGATCGCCGACTGCACAGGCCGGTGGGGGGCCAGGGACGGCCAGGAGCGCTACCTGTCCGCAGCCATGCCGCACGGCTGCAAGCGCGACCTGCTCCTGACGGCGCTGCAGCGCGAACGGCGCCCGCCAGCTTACCTGCTCGCGCACCTGTTGCAGCGCATCCGCGCTGACCGGCGGATCGACCTGCCGCGTGCCGCGCTGCTGCGCTTGATCCTTGTCCGCTCCGCGGACCCCGCAGACCCCCCAGAGGAGAATTACATGACCGGCCTTGCCCCGGATCTTCCCAGCCCGCCTTACCAGTGCGGGCGCATGTTCGCGGTGCTGGAACAGATCCAGCGTGCCGCGCTCGGCCAGGAGGTAAATACCACCATCGCCGATAAGTACCTGTCGGCGGCGACCGCGACCCCGCTAGCGATCCTGACCATGCTGCGCAAGAACGCCAATGGGCACCTGAAGCGGCTCCGCCGTTCCAGCGTCGGCGCCTACTACGCGCTGAACACCCGCCTGGATGAGGTGCTGGAACACCTCGACGCCGCCTCAGGCATCCCAGCAACCCTGGACCTGGCCGGGCAGGCCAAGTTCATCCTCGGCTACCACCACCAGCGCGCCGCCGACCTCGCCGCGGCCCGCGCGCGGGGTGAGAAGCAGATGATCGTCGGAACCACCGACCCTGGAGAAGCAGAATGACCGCTACGACCTCTGCGGCAGGGCTCGCCGCGCACCTGGACCCCGGCCGCAAGCAGGACTTCGTGTTCCACTTTGACGTCCGCGATGGCAACCCCAACGGCGACCCGGACGCCGGCGGCATGCCCCGCCTGGACCCGGAGACCCAGCAGGGCCTGGTCACCGACGTCGCGATCAAGCGGAAGATCCGCAACATGATCGCGTTGCTCGGCGAGGGCAAGCCCGGCTACGACATCTACGTCGAGGCGGGGGTCGCGCTGAACGCTCAGCACAAACGCGCCTACGCCGACCTGGGGCTGAAGGAAAGCGACGGCAAGCCCAAGGGCTACCGGCCGCCTCCCGCTGACCAGGAACGCGCCCGGCAGTGGATGTGCCAGACGTTCTTCGACGTACGCATGTTCGGTGCGGTCATGTCCACTGGCACCGCGCTGTGCGGCCGGGTCCAGGGACCGCTGCAGATCACCTTCTCCCGTTCAGTCAGCCCGGTGCTCGCCCAGGAACACGGACTGACCCGCGTCACCCAGACCCGCGAGGCGGACATCGAGGAGGGCCAGAGCACCGAGATGGGCGCCAAGCACGCCATCCCCTACGGCCTGTACGTCGGCTACGGCCACTTTAGTGCCCCGCTCGCCGCCCGTACCGGGGTTACCACCGACGACCTGGATGTTCTGTGGCGGGCGTTCACCTTGATGTTCGAACACGACCGCTCTGCCAGCCGCGGCGAGATGACCCTGCGCGGTCTTTACGTCTTCACCCACGCCGACAAGTTCGGCTCCGCGCCTGCGCAGGAGCTGTTCGATCGCATCCGCGTCACGCCGTCCGGCCAGCAGCCGCCTCGCAGCTACGCAGACTACACCATTGAAGTCCCCGCCCCCGGCGAATTGCCTCCCGGGGTGTCGCTGACCCGTGTCCAGGGATGACCACTGATGCCAGCCACCGGGCCGGGGATATGCCCGGCCTGGCGCAGGTACCGCTGTCGGCGCTTGAGCATTACGAATACTGCCCGCGTCAGGCCGGCCTGATCTTGCTTGAAGATGGCTATGCCGACGACATGGCTACCGTCCGGGGGACGCTGCTGCACCAGCATGTGCATGAGCCCGGCGACAGCATGCGAGCGGGCATCCGGACCCTGCGGGCGCTGCCGGTCTGGCATGACGGGCTTGGATTGACCGGTGTCTGTGACGCTGTCGAGATCCATAAGGACGGACAGATCGTGCCGGTTGAGCATAAGTCCGGGGACTACCAACCTGGCGGCCCCGCCGACGTCCAGCTCGCCGGACAGGCTATCTGCCTGGAGGAGATGTTCGGGACACCCGTCCACGCCGGCGCGATCTTCTCCGCATCAGACAGGCGTCGCCATCAGGTGCAGATCAGCTCACATCTGCGTCAGCGGGTCGCTGCCAGCACACTGGAAGTACGCGAGATCCTGGGCCAGGAACGGCTGCCCCCCGCCGTATCAGACCGCCGGTGCCGCCGCTGCTCGATGAGCCATATATGTCTGCCCCGTGTACTGGCGGGGCAGCGGGCGTTCGCCAGGGCAGCAGCAAGCCTGTTTACTGTCGCGTCCGGAACGGACGGTCAGTGGGATGACTGAGCTGCTGAACACTCTGTACGTCCAGACCCAGGGCGCGGGACTTTACCTTGACCATGACGCTGTCCGCGTGGCCGCGCCCGGCCAGCAAGGCCGCCAGAGCCTGCCACTGCGCCGCCTCGACTCCATCATCGCCTACGGACACGTCAGCGTCAGCGCCGAACTGCTGACGCGGTGCGCGGAAGACGGGCGGCCTGTGGTGTGGATGACACGCTCCGGCAGGTTCCTGGCTCGGGTAGAAGGCCCTGTACACGGAAACGTCCTGCTGCGGCACGCCCAGCACCTCGCTCACGCGGACCCGCCGCGGCGGCTGGCGATCGCCCGGTCCTGCGTGGCCGGGAAGATCCAGAACAGTCGCCAGATGCTGCTGCGCAGCGCCCGCGACGCCGAACCGGAGCGCCAGACGGAGCTACGAAAGATCGCTGAAGACCTCGCAGCGATCCTCCAAGCCCTTCCAGTAGTCGATGGGCTCGACGGGCTTCTGGGTGCAGAAGGCAACGCAGCCCGCCTCTACTATCGGGGGTTCGGTCTGCTGCTGCGGCCACGGAAGGGAGTACCGCAATTCGAGCTTCGGACCAGAAGGCCGCCGACTGACCCGGTCAACGCAGTCTTGTCCTTCCTCTACGGGCTGTTGCGCAGCAGCATCCACGGAAGCGCTGAAGAAGTAGGTCTGGACCCATACGTAGGCTTCCTTCACGGCCTGCGGCCAGGAAAACCAGCGCTCGCTTTGGACCTGATGGAGGAGTACCGGCCGGTCTACGCCGATCGGCTGGCGCTAACCATGTTCAACCGTCGCCAGCTGCAGCCGGACCACTTCGAAGACCTTCCAGGCGGTGCTGTCCGCCTGACCGAAGACGGCCGGAAGCTCGTCATTACCGAATGGCAGCAATCCAGGTTGCGTGAATGGCCGCACCGCCTCCTCGGCCGGGCCGTGCCCGCCGCCCTGCTGCCGTCGGTCCAGGCCAGACTCCTTGCCCGCCACCTGCGAGGCGAACTGCCCAGCTACCTGCCATGGCTGGTGAACTGAATTGGAACTACTCATCACCTACGACGTCAACACGACAACACCGGAAGGGCGATGGCGGCTGCGTAAGGTCGCCCAGCTTTGCGAGGGCTACGGGCTACGCGTCCAGAAATCCGTGTTCGAGGTCGTCTGCGCCGACGCTGACCTGCTCACCCTCATCGACGGCATCACCCGCGTCATAGACCACGACCACGACAGCATCCGCATCTACAAGATGCAACTAGGCGCCTTCCAAGACGTCCGCATGCTCGGCACCGCGACCGCCCTCCCCCATCGCCAGCCACTCATCTTGTAATTCGGAACCTCAAGTACCCTGCGAAACGCCCTGATGTTCCGAAGGAAATTTGTCCGAAGTTATCCTAAGCTGTCACGTTGTCCGACAATCCGGCTCCCCCACATGCCCAACATCGTGCCTGCTCAGATGCTCTGGCGCTCGCCACCCACGGCGAGCGAGGATCGCAACCCACCCGTGGGCGGTCATGTACCTCAACGCCGACGGCTGGCGCTCGCCACCCACGGCGAGCGAGGATCGCAACTCATCAAATGCGAGCAGATAGGCGCTTTCCCCGTGCTGGCGCTCGCCACCCACGGCGAGCGAGGATCGCAACC
>Ga0070737_10005433_pt1 | contig 12180 bp, 9 predicted proteins | sample Coa_R1_10_FD_66438 | JGI IMG/M metagenome (GOLD analysis project Ga0070737, IMG submission 66438) | Surface soil microbial communities from Centralia Pennsylvania, which are recovering from an underground coalmine fire - Coalmine... | ecosystem: Environmental > Terrestrial > Soil > Unclassified ... | reverse complement strand
CGCTGTTCAACATCGTCACGGGGCTGCTGACGCCGACGGCCGGCCGCGTGTACTTCGCGGGCCAGGAGGTCACGGGCTGGCCGGCGCACCGGCTGGCGCGCGCCGGGCTGGCGCGGACGTTCCAGAACCTGCGCCTGTTCGGCACGCTGACCGCGCGCGAGAACGTGATCGCGGCGCTGGGCGCGCGACTGAACCGCGGGCTGTTCGGCGGGCTGCGGCGCGCGAACGATCCGGCGCTGGTCAAGCGCGCCAGCGAGCTGCTGGCGTTCGTGGGGCTGGCGGCGTACACCGACACCCCGGCCCGCGACCTGCCGTACGGCGTCCAGCGCCGGCTCGAGCTGGCGCGCGCGCTGGCGCTGGAGCCGCGGCTGCTGCTGCTCGATGAGCCCACGGCGGGGCTGGTCCAGGCCGAGATCGCCGAGCTGCTGGCGTTGATCGCCGCCGTGCGCGACCGGGGGACCACCGTGCTGCTCATCGAGCACAACATGGGGCTGGTGATGGGCCACAGCGACCACGTGGTCGTGCTCGACCACGGCGCCAAGATCGCCGAGGGCCCGCCGGCCGCCGTCAGCGCCGACCCGCGCGTGATCGAGGCGTACCTGGGCCGCGACGAGGACGAGCCATGAGCGCCCCGCTGCTGCGCATCGCCGAGCTGGTGGTGCGCTACGACCGTGCCACCGTCTTGCACGGTATCTCGCTGGCGGTCGAGCCTGGCGAGCTGGTGGCCATCATCGGGGCCAACGGCGCGGGCAAGACCACTACCCTGCGGGCTATCGCCGGGCAGATCCCGGTGGCGGGCGGCCAGATCGTGCTCGCCGGCCGCGACGTGACGCCGCTGCCGGCCCACGAGCGCGCGCGGCTGGGCATCGCGTTGGTGCCCGAGGGGCGGCGCGTGTTCCCGCGGCTGAGCGTGGAGCAGAACCTGCGCCTGGGCGCCTACACGCGCCGCGACGGCGAGGTGGCCGCCGACCTGGCGCGGATGGGCGAGCTGTTCCCGGTGCTCGCCGAGCGGGCACGCCAGCCGGCCGGCACGCTCTCGGGTGGGGAGCAGCAGATGCTGGCCATCGCCCGCGCGCTGATGGCCCGCCCGCGCATCGTGCTCATGGACGAGCCGAGCATGGGGCTGGCGCCGCGCGTGGTCACCGAGATCTACCGCATCATCGGGAGCCTGAAGCGCATGGGGACCACGATCCTGCTGGTGGAGCAGAACGCGCGCAAGGCGTTGCGCGTGGCCGATCGCGGCTACGTGCTGGAGACGGGGCGGCTCACGCTGGAGGCGCCGGCCGCGGCGCTGGCCGCCGACCCGCGCGTGCAGCGCGCCTACCTCGGGGTACACGCGTGAGCGCGCCGGTCGCCACCCTGCTCGTGGAGCGCGCGGCCGCGCTGGTCACCGTGGCCGATGGGCGGCCCGGGCCGTTCGCCGGCCCGCGGCAGGGCGAACTCGGCCTGGTGGCCGACGGCGCCGTGGCCGCGGACGCCGCCGGGCGCATCATCGCCGTGGGGCCCACCGCCGCGGTGCGCGCCGCCGTGGCGCTGGCGCCCGATGCGTGCGTGCTCGACGCCACCGGCTGCTGCGTGCTGCCGGGCTTCGTGGACCCGCACACGCACGCCATCTTCGCGGGCGACCGCGCCGACGAGCTGGCCGAGCGCCTGGCGGGCGCCGATTACCTGGCCATCCTCGCGGCGGGTGGCGGCATCTTGCGCACGGTACGGGCGACGCGCGCCGCCACCGCGGAGGCGCTGGTCGCGCGGGCGGCGGGGTTTCTCGCGGAGATGCTGCGCCACGGCACGACCACCGTGGAAATCAAGAGCGGCTACGGGCTGAGCGTGGCCGAGGAGCTGAAGCTGCTGGAGGTCGCGCGCGCGCTGGCAGAGCGCGGCCCGCAGACGATCGTCGCCACCGTGCTGGGCGCGCACGCCGTGCCGCCGGAGTGGCGCCACGCCCCCGAGGGCTATGTGGCCCAGGTCATCCAGGAGCTGCTGCCCCGCGTGGCCGCCGCGGACCTGGCGCGCTTCTGCGACGTGTTCTGCGAGCGCGGCGTGTTCTCGGTCGAGCAGAGCCGGCGCATCTTGCAGGCGGGCGCCGCGCTGGGCCTGCGGCCGAAGATCCACGCCGAGCAGAAGTCCGCTTTCGGCGGCACGCAGCTGGCCGCCGAGCTGGGCGCGGTGTCGGCCGACCACCTGGAATACGCCAGCGAGGCCGATATCGCCGCGCTGGCCACGGCCGGCACCGTCGCCGTGCTGCTGCCGGGCGCCGCGTTCGTGCTGGGCGAGGAGCGGCTGGCGCCGGCCCGCGCGCTGGTTGCCGCCGGGGTGCCGGTGGCGCTGGCGACCGACTTCAACCCTGGCACCTGCCCGATCCTGTCCATGCCACTGATCATCGGGCTGGCCTGTCTGCGCCGGCAGCTCACCCCGGCCGAGGCGGTGGTGGCGGCCACGCGCAACGCCGCCTACGCCCTCGGTCTGGGCGATGACCTCGGCAGCCTGGAGGTGGGCAAGCGCGCTGATCTCGTGGTCCTCGACGCGCCGGCGCCGGGGCACCTGCCGTACTGGTTCGGCCGCAACCTGGTGCGCACGGTGGTCAAGGACGGGAGGATCGTATGGTCGAGCTGAGCCCCGAGGTCACGGCGCTGCTGGAGCCGGTGAGCACCGGGGCGGCGCCGTGGGACCCGCGCGACCGCGTGCTGGGACAGGTCGTGCAGGCCTGGCCGACCGCCGCGGCCGCCGATGTGGCCATCGTGGGCGTGCCGTTCGACACGGCGGTGCTGGGGCGGCGTGGCGCGCGCTTCGGGCCGGCGGCCATCCGCGCGGCGCTGTACCGCGCCTACACCTGGGGCGGCGAGCTGGGCGTCGATCTCGCCGAGGACCTGCGCCTCGCCGACTGCGGCGACGTGCGGGTGGCGCACACCAGCGTCGAGCGCACGCACGCGCGCCTGCGGCGGGTGGTGGCCGCGGTGGCCGCCAGCGGCGCGGTGCCCTGCGTGCTGGGCGGCGACAACAGCCTCTCGTTCGCCACCATCGCCGGGCTGCTCGATGCCACGGGTGGATCGCTGGGGCTGGTGGTCCTGGATGCCCACCACGACCTGCGCGAGCCGCACGACGGGGAGATCAACAGCGGCACGCCGTACCGCCGCGTGCTGGAGCTGCCGGGCGAGCCGGTGCGGCCGGAGTACATGGTGCAGATCGGCCTGGCGCCGTTCCGCAACAGTCGCCACTACGCCGCGCACGCGCGCGCCCTGGGCCTGCACCTGATCCCGGCGCGCGCCGTACACCAGCAGGGGCCGGAGGCGGTGGCGGCCCAGGCACTGGCCGTGGCCACCGCGGCGCCAGGCGGGCGCTTCTTCCTGAGCGTCGATCTCGACGTCTGCGACCCGGCGTTCGCCCCCGGCACCAGCGCCCACAGCCCGGGCGGGTTGCTGCCGTTCGAGGTGCTGGAACTCGTGCTGGCGCTGGCCCGCCACCCCGGCTGCGCGGGGTTCGACCTGGTGGAGACGGCGCCGCCGCTGGACGTGCAGGCGGCCACTAGCGAACTGGCGGCCACCGTGGTGCTGTACTTCCTCGCCGGCCGCGCGCTCGCCCGGCGCGCCGCCGCCTGAGCGGGGCGGCTATCATCCCCACGGAACCCAGTCGGCCGCGAGGAGCTGCTGCATGCGCGAACAGCCCGCTCGCTTGCCGCCCACGCGCGACCCAGCGCAGCAGGCGGCGGCGCTCGCCCACCTGCGGGCGGCCGACCCGGTGCTGGCGCGGCTCATCGCGCGCGTGGGGCCACCGACCATCCGCCACGAGCCCGACTACTTCGCCGCGCTGGTCGGCACCATCGTGGGCCAGCAGATCTCCGTGCGCGCGGCGGCCAGCGTGCGGGCGCGGCTGGCGGCCTGCTTCCACCCGGAGCGTCCGACGCCGGCGGGGGTGCTGGCGCTGGGCGAGGCGGGGCTGCGCGCCTGCGGGCTCTCGCAAGCGAAGGCGCGCTACGTGCTCGATCTCGCGGCCCGCGTGCACGGCGGGCAGCTCGACCTGGCGGCGCTCGACGCGCTCGACGACGAGGCCGTGATCCAGCGGCTCACGGTCGTCAAGGGCATCGGGCGCTGGAGCGCCGAGATGCTGCTGATCTTCGGGCTGGGCCGCCCCGACGTGCTGCCCGTGGACGACCTGGGCTTCCGCGCCGCCGTGCGCCGCGAGTACGGCCTGGACACCCTGCCGCGGGCGGCCGCGCTGCGCGCGCTGGCCGAGCCGTGGCGGCCGTGGCGCACCTTCGCCACCTGGTACCTCTGGCGCAGCGCGGCGCAGGACCCGACCGTCGTCGTCCCGCCCCCGCCCGACGGGGCGACGGCGCGGCCGCCGAGCCGCTGAGCGAGGCGCCGGAGCTGCTATCCTCAAGAGCGGGCATCGCCAGCACGCCCGGCGGGGCGGGACTGCGAGGGGACGATGGCGTATCTGGTGCTGGTCCGACATGGGCAGTCGGAGTGGAACGCGCAGGGGCTCTGGACCGGCTGGCGCGACGTGCCGCTGTCGCCCGAGGGCATCGCCGAGGCGCGCCGTGCCGGGGAGCTGCTGCGCGACATCCCGTTCGACATCGCCTACACCTCGGCGCTCACGCGCGCGCAGCAGACGCTCGAGGAGATCAAGCGGGTGCTCGGCCGCGAGGACCTGCCCACGGTCACCGACCCGGCGCTCAACGAGCGCGACTACGGCGACCTCACCGGCAAGAACAAGTGGAAGATCCTCGAGGAGTACGGCGAGGAGCAATTCCTGAAGTGGCGCCGCAGCTGGGACTACCCGGTGCCAGGCGGCGAGACGCTGAAAGATGTCTACGCGCGGGTGGTGCCCTACTACCAGCGCGAGATCCTGCCCCAGCTGCGCGAGGGCCGCAACGTGCTGATCGCCGCCCACGGCAACAGCCTGCGCGCGCTGGTGAAGTACCTGGAGAACATCCCCGATGACGAGATCCCCAAGCTGGAGATCGGCACCGGCGAGGTGTACGTCTACCAGGTGGATCCCGAGGGGCGGATCGTGAGCAAAGAGATCCGCGCCGTCAACCCCAACCGTGGCCGCCAGTGAGCGAGACGCGGGCCTTTTCGGCGGCGGCGCGGCCTGGTATGGTGGACAGCGGGGCCCGTGCGTCGTTGGGCGCGGGCCGGCTCGCTCAGTGTGGAGGAGGGCAGCATGGCAACCGCAGCGAAAGTACGCATGTCCAAGGGCAAGTTTGCTGGCATCGAGGCCTGCGCGGATGAGCGCGGCGTGATCGCCGCCGCCGCGATGGACCAGCGCGGCTCGCTGCGCAAGGCCATCGCCGCCGCGCGGGGCGAGGGCGGCAAGGCCGACGCCAACGACCTGCGCGAGTTCAAGACCGCGGTCACCGAGATCCTCACCCGCTACGCCAGCGCCATCCTGCTCGACCCGGAGTACGGGCTCGAGGCGCTCCAGCGCCGCGCGCCGGGTACCGGCGTGCTGCTGGCCTACGAGAAATCGGGCTACGACACCACCGTGAAGGGCCGGCTGCCCGACCTGCTCGACGAGTGGAGCGTGCGCCGGCTGGTCGAGGCGGGCGCCAACGCCGTCAAGATCCTGATGTACTACAACCCGTTCGACGAGGAGCGGATCAACCGCATCAAGCACGCCTTCATCGAGCGGGTGGGCGCCGAGTGCGCCGCGCTGGACGTGCCGTTCTTCCTGGAGCCGGTCTGCTACGACGACGCCTACGACGAGAAGAGCTTCGAGTTCGCCAAGCTGAAGCCGCGCTACGTCACGCGCTACATGGAGGAGTTCTCGCAGCCGCGCTACGGGGTCGATGTGCTGAAGGTCGAGGTGCCCGTGAACATGAAGTTCGTCGAGGGCACCCGCGCCTTCTGCGGCCAGGCGGCCTACACGCGGCAGGAGGCGCTCCAGTTCTTCCGCGAGGCGGCCGCCGCGGCCAGCAAGCCGTTCATCTACCTGAGCGCCGGGGTCAGCGACGAGGTGTTCCGCGAGTCGCTGGAGCTGGCCGCCGAGGCCGGCACCAACTTCGCCGGCGTGCTGTGCGGCCGCGCTACCTGGCAGGACGGCATCCCCGTCTATGCCAAGGAGGGGATTGCTGGCCTGCGCGCCTGGCTGGCCGACCGCGGCGTGAAGAACATCCAGGCGCTGAACGCCGTGCTGGCCAAGGGCGCTAAGCCGTGGTGGACGGTCTACGGCGGCAAGGAGAACATCGAGGTCGTCTAGCGAGCGGAGCCCTCACCCCCGGCCCCTCTCCCAAAATGGGAGAGGGGTGTTATTGTGCCAACGCGGGCATCCCCGCTCCCACCCGGGAGCGGGGATGGGGGTGAGGGCGCCCGGCTACCGGTCGCGCGCCGCCGCTGCTCCGCGGTCGGCCAGCGCCGCCTGCGCCGCCGCCAGCCGCGCCACGGGCACGCGGAACGGCGAGCAGCTCACGTAGTTCAGCCCCAGGCGATGGCAGAAAGCGATCGACGCCGGGTCGCCGCCGTGCTCCCCGCAGATGCCGATCTCCAGCGCGGGCCGCGCCCGGCGCCCGCGCTCGACGCCGATGCGCATCAGCTCGCCCACGCCCTCCGGGTCGAGCGTCTGGAACGGGTTGAACGGCAGGATCTTCTCCTCGAGATAGAACCCGAGGAACTTGGCCTCGGCGTCGTCGCGCGAGAAGCCGAAGATGGTCTGGGTGAGGTCGTTGGTGCCGAAGCTGAAGAACTCCGCCAGCTCGGCGATCTGGTCGGCGATGAACGCGGCGCGCGGGATCTCGATCATCGTGCCGAACTTGTAGTCCAGCCGCACACCCGTCTCGGCCTGTACCGCCTCGGCGACCTCGGTGAACAGCGCGTGCAGGCGCCGCAGCTCCTCGATGTTGCCCACCAACGGCATCATGATCTCGGGGTGCGTCTCCACCCCCTCGCGGTGCAGCTGCGCGGCGGCCTCGAGGATAGCGCGTACCTGCATGGCGTTGATCTCCGGGTACAGCAGGCCGAGCCGGCAGCCGCGCAGGCCGAGCATCGGGTTCGCCTCGCGCAGCGCGTTGACTGCCGCCAGCAGCCGCTCCACCTCGGCCAGCCGCTGCGGGTTGTCGCCGCGCACGCGCAGCTCGGTGGCCTCGACCAGCAGCTGCTCGTGCTTGGGCAGGAACTCGTGCAGCGGCGGATCGATCAGGCGGATGATCACCGGCCGTCCGGCCATGGCCTTGAGCAGGCCGTAGAAGTCGCCGCGCTGGATCGGCAGCAGCCGGTCGAGCGCCGCCTGGTACTGCTGCCAGGCGGGGTCCGCTTGGAGCTTGGTCTGCGCCTCGGCGAGCCGGCGCTCCAGCTCGGCTAGCTCCGGCGCGGCCGCGGGGCCCTGCTCCTGGGCCCGCTGGCGCGCGGCGCGCAGCGCCTGGCGAGCCGCCTCGACACCCGCCGCGCGCTTGGCCCGCGCCGCCTCGGGCGCGGCGAGGATCATCTGCTGCACCAGCGGCAGGCGATCCTCCTCCATGAACATGTGCTCGGTGCGGCACAGCCCGATGCCCTCGGCGCCGAAGCTGCGCGCGCGCTCAGCATCGCGCGGGTAGTCGGCGTTGGCCCACACGCCCAGCCGCCGCACCTGGTCGGCCCAGCCGAGCAGCTCGTTCAGCTCGTGCAGCTCGGCCAAGTTGGGCACGTGCACTGGCAGCTGGCCGAGGAACACCTCGCCGCTGCCGCCGTCGATGGTGATCCAGTCGCCCTCGCGCACCGTGCGGCCGTCGACCGCGAAGCAGCGCTCGCGCAGGTCGATGCGCACCTGCTCGGCGCCCACCACCGCCGGCTTGCCCATCCCGCGCGCCACCACCGCCGCGTGGCTCGTCATGCCGCCACGGGCGGTGAGCACGCCCTGGGCCACGATCAGGCCGTGGATGTCGTCGGGCACCGTCTCGGGCCGCACCAGCACCACCGGCTCGCCGGCGTGCGCCAGCTCCTCGGCGCGGTCGGGATCGAACACCGCCTTGCCCACGGCCACCCCGGGCGAGGCGTTGAGCCCCTTGGCCAGCACGCGCCCCTCGCGGCGCGCGGCCTCGACCGTCGCCTCGTCCAGCTGCGGCACCAGCAGCTGCTCCACCTGAGCGGGCTCGACGCGCTGCAACGCCTCCTCGCGCGTGATCAGCCCCTCGTGCACCATGTCCACGGCGATCTTCACCGCCGCGGCGGCCGAGCGCTTGGCGGCACGCGTCTGGAGCATGTACAGCTTGCCGCGCTCGACGGTGAACTCCAGGTCCTGCACGTCGCGGTAGGTCTCCTCCAGGCGCCGGGCGATCTGCTGGAACTCCTGGTACGCCTGGGGCAGCACCTCGGCCATCTTGCGGATGGGCATCGGCGTGCGGATGCCGGCCACCACGTCCTCGCCCTGGGCGTTGATCAGGAACTCGCCGAACAGCTCCTTGGCGCCGGTGGTCGGGTTGCGCGTGAACGCCACGCCGGTGCCCGAATCGTCGCCCATGTTGCCGAACACCATCGTCTGGACGTTGACGGCGGTGCCCAGGTCGTGGGGGATCTTGTAGAAGTTGCGGTAGTCGACCGCGCGCTTGCCCATCCAGGAGCGGAACACCGCGGCGATCGCCAGCCGGAGCTGCTCGTAGGGGTCGGTGGGGAACGGCCGCCCGGTGGCCTCCTGGACGATCTCCTTGAACCGCGCCACCACGCGCTTGAGGGCCGCGGCGTCGAGGTCGGTGTCCTGCCGCGCGCCCACCTCGCCCTTGATCGCCTCGAACGCCTCGTCGAACCGCTCGCCGGGGATCTCCAGCACGATGCGCCCGAACATCTGGATGAAGCGGCGGTAGGCGTCGTAGGCGAACCGCTCGTTGCCCGTCAGCCGCGCCAGGCCCTCGACCGTCGCGTCGTTGAGCCCCAGGTTGAGCACCGTGTCCATCATGCCGGGCATCGACAGCGCGGCGCCCGAGCGGACGGACACCAGCAGCGGGTTCTGGGGGTCGCCGAAGCGCTTGCCCGTCTGCTGCTCGATGGTGTGCAGCGCCTCCAGCGTCTGCTCCCACATGCCCTCGGGGAACTGGCGGCCGGCCTGGTAGTAGGCGTTGCAGGCCTCGGTGGTGATGGTGAAGCCCGGGGGCACGGGCAGCCCGGCGCGGGTCATCTGCGCGCAGCCGGCGCCCTTGCCGCCGAGCAGGGCGCGCATGTCGGCGCTGCCCTCCTGGAACAGGTACACCCACTTCTTGGTAGTCGGCGTGGTCGTGCGCGGCGTCTCCGTCTGTGCCATGTTGCCCTCACTGCGCGCGGCGCCGGGGCGGTCGCGGGCTCGCCCCGGCCCGGCGAAGTCCAGTGGCCTCCGGCGCGCGCCGGCCGCGGGCCGCGCGGGCGGGGAGGCCTCACGCCGTGATGTGGCTGCTCAGCCAGGGGACCAGCTCCTCGAGGTGCACGCGCACCTGCTCCATGCTGTCGCGGTCGCGCACCGTGACGGTCTGGTCCTCCAGGCTCTGGTAATCGATGGTCAGGCAGTACGGCGTGCCGATCTCGTCCTGGCGCCGGTAGCGGCGGCCGATGGCGCCCGTCTCATCGTACGTCACATAGTAGTGGCGGCGCAGCCGCGCGTACACGGTGCGCGCCAGCTCGACCAGCGGCGGGCGGTTGCGCAGCAGCGGCAGCACGGCGGCCTTGTACGGCGCCAACGCCGGGTGCAGGTGCAGCACCGTGCGCACGTCCTCCTTGCCACCCTCGTCGCGGATGCGCTCCTCGTCGTAGGCGTCGAGCAAGAACGCCAGCAGGCTGCGCGTGGCGCCGGCCGCCGGCTCGATCACGTAGGGCCGGACGTGCTCGCGCGTCTCCTCGTCGAAGTAGCGCAGCTGTTCGCCGCTGTGCTCCTCATGCACGCGCAGGTCGAAGTCGCCGCGGTTGGCGATTCCTTCCAGCTCGCCCCAGCCGAACGGGTAGCGGTACTCGATATCGGTAGTGCAACGCGAGTAGTGCGCCAGCTCGCTCGGCTCGTGCTGCCGCAGCCGCAGGTTCTCCGGCCGGATGCCGTAGCGTACATACCACTCGTAGCGCTCGCGCACCCAGTAGTCGAACCACTCCATGTCGGTCCCGGGCCGCACGAAGTACTCCATCTCCATCTGCTCGAACTCGCGCGTGCGGAAGATGAAGTTGCCCGGGGTGATCTCGTTGCGGAACGACTTGCCGATCTGAGCGATGCCGAACGGCAGCTTGACGCGCATGGTGTCCACGATCGCCTTGAAATCCACGAACATGCCCTGCGCCGTCTCGGGGCGCAGGTAGGCGATCGCCGCCTCCTCTTCGACTGGCCCGACGTAGGTCTTGAACATCAGGTTGAACTGCCGCGGCTCGGTCAGCTCGCCGCCGCACGCCGGGCAGCGGTCGCCGCTCACCTGGTCGGCGCGGAAGCGCTGCTTGCAGCTCTTGCAGTCCACCAGCGGGTCGTGGAACCCGGCCACATGGCCCGAGGCGACCCACACGCGCGGGTTCATGATGATCGCCGTCTCGATGGGCAGGATGTCGTCGCGCTCCTGCACCATCGCGCGCAGCCAGGCCGCCTTGATGTTCTCCTTGAGCAGGAAGCCCAGCGGCCCGTAGTCCCACGAGTTCCCGAAGCCGCCGTAGATCTCGCTGCCGGGAAACACGAAGCCGCGCCGCTTGGCCAGCGACACGAGCTTGCTCATATCGTCGAGCAGGTAAGTGTGCGCCAAAGGTGCCGCCTCCGCGGGCACAAAAAGCCCCGCACAGCGGAGCGCGGGAGTGCCCTGGGACGTTGTAGCAGGGCATCGGAGAGTGCGTCAACCGCGCCAATATACAGCACGCCCCCCGGCGAGGAGGGGCGCGCCTGCACTAGGGCTTACTTGCCGCGGCCCACGCTGCGCAGGAACTCCTCCACCGCGCTGACCGCCTCGGCGGGGGTGGGCAACTGCGGCGGGCCGCTCGGGGCGGGCGGTGCCTCGTCGGTCGGCGGCGGCGCCGACGCGATCGCCGTCCACAGGCTGCCGTCGAACGCGTCGCGCACCGTGGCCTGGCCCAGCTCCGCCGCGCGCTGCTGGATATACTGCCACAGGCGCGGCTCCTGCTGGGCGCGCTCGGTGAGCAGCCGCTCGTACTGCTCGGCCGCGCGCCGCAGCGCCTCGAGGTCGAACGTCAGCCCGGCCAGCCGCTCCACGGCCTCCAGCAGCCCCAGCGCCAGTGGCGGGTGCACCATGTTCTGCGCGTAGTGCGGCGCGCGGGCCATGAGGCCGATGCCCAGCAGCCGCGCCCGCGCGCAGGCGTCGAGCAGCGCCGAGGTGAACCCGGTGGGCCCCTGGTAGCCCGACTCGGGGATGTTCAGCGCCTGCAAGCGCTTGACGGCGATCGGCTCGGTGGCGCGGCCGGTCAGCAGCGCGCGGCCGAGATGCGTCACGCGGTCCCAGTAGCTGCCCAGCACGATCACGCCCACCGCGCCGAGCTGCCGCGCGGTATCGACAATAGCCGCCGCCGCGGCGCGCCAGCGCAGGTTGGGCTCGGGCCCGGTGAGCAGCAGCAGGTCGTGTTGGCCCGTCGGCAGCGGGCAGGCGTGCAAGTCGAGCGCCGGCCAGATCAGCTCGCGCTCGCCGTTCTCCTTGCGCACCGTCATCGGGCGCACCGAGGTGTACTCGTAGATGTCGTCCGGATCGAACCCGCCGATGCGCTGCGTGGAGTAGGTGCTGAGCAGGTGCTGGATAGCGCCACTGCCGGCCAGAGCCCCGTCGCCCCAGCCGGCGAAAGCCGCGAGCAACACCGGCGTGCGGAGCGAGGGAGTGGTCGTCAACGGTAGGGTCAGTTTGTCGGCCATTCCCGTCACCTCAGCTCGTGCTCGCTCGCGCCCCTCGCCGTGGCGATTGTCCCACGAGGGCCGGAAGAAAGGTGCGAGCCATCTGCGATGTTTGTAGCAAACCGCGCGCTAGCGTACAGCAAAGGGCATGTTAGAAGCGCGCTAGAGCCGCGGTCGTCCCTGCGCGAGGCCATGGCGCACGAGCCGCTGTAGCGCCCCCGGCCGGCTCAGCCGCGGCGCCGCAGCGCCCAGCCGGCGGCCAGGCCCAGCGCGCCCAGCGCCAGCAGCGCGAGGCTGTCCGCCTCCGGGATCACCGGCACCTCCGCTCCCACCGGCGGCAGCCCGGCCGGCGCGCCGGGGGGCGGCAACAGCGCCACCGGCGGCGGGAGCACCGGCGGCAGCAGCGGCGGCGGGGGCGGCAGCACCGGCGGCGCCAGCCCCCCCACG
>Ga0070737_10005429_pt1 | contig 12186 bp, 7 predicted proteins | sample Coa_R1_10_FD_66438 | JGI IMG/M metagenome (GOLD analysis project Ga0070737, IMG submission 66438) | Surface soil microbial communities from Centralia Pennsylvania, which are recovering from an underground coalmine fire - Coalmine... | ecosystem: Environmental > Terrestrial > Soil > Unclassified ... | reverse complement strand
GCCGCGCGCAGCCCGCTGATCGTTGCCGGCGGAGGCGTGCTGATGAGCGAAGCTTCTGCGGCGCTGGCGGCGTTTGCCGAACAGACCGGCATTCCGGTCGCCGAAACGCAGGCCGGCAAAGGATCGCTCGCCTGGGACCATCCGCTTGAGATGGGCGCAATTGGGGCAACCGGCACGCTGGCGGCCAACCTGCTGGCTCGCGATGCCGATCTGATTATCGGCATTGGCACGCGCTACTCCGATTTCACCTCGGCCTCGATGACGGCCTTCCAGAACCCGCAGGTGCGCTTCGTCAACATCAATACCGCGGAGTTCGATGCATACAAAGTCGGCGCCATTCCTGTTGTCGCCGATGCCCGCGTTGCTCTCGAGCATCTCGCCGCGGCTTTATCCGATCACCGCGTGGCCGGCAATTACTCGGGCAAAGCCGCAACGCTGAAGCAGCAATGGGAGGCCGAGGTCGATCGTCTCTTCCACTTGAATCATGCAGCCTCGAAGGGCGGTGGAAGGCCGGCGCAGAGCGAGGTGATCGGCGCGCTGTGGGAGGCCGCCGGCCCGCGCGATGTGCTGGTTTCGGCCGCGGGCAGCCATCCCGGCGACCTGCACAAGCTATGGCGCGCGCGCAGCCCGAATGGTTATCACATGGAGTACGGCTACTCCTGCATGGGTTACGAAATTCCCGGCGCATTGGGAGCGAAAGCGGCCGATCCTTCGCGCGAGGTCTTCGCGTTCATCGGCGACGGCACGTACCTGATGATGCCGACTGAGATTGCAACTGCGGTGCAGGAGGGCATCAAGATTGTCATCGTGCTCGTCGATAACCGCGGGTTCGGCAGCATCGGCAGCCTCAGCTGCTCGCTGGGCCAGGGCGAGTTCGGAACAAAGTATCGCGCGCGCAACGCGGCGACCGGCCAGCTCGATGGCGAGCCGCTCAGCGTGGACTACGTGGCCAATGCGCGCAGCCTGGGCGCGCACGCCGTAAAGGCCGGTTCGATTGCCGAGTTTAAAAAGGCGCTTGAGGAGGCCAGGCAGGCGGAACGCACCAGCGTGGTCGTGATTGAAACCGACGCGTCGGCAGGCGTGCCCGGTTACGAATCGTGGTGGGATGTTGCGGTGGCCGAGGTGTCGGAACTCGACTCGGTGCGCGAAGCGCGCGCCCGCTACGAAGAAGCGCGCAGGCGCGAGCGGCATCACCTTTAGAAGCTGTGGGAGAAAGAATGAAGAAGCTGCTGGTTGGCAATGCGCCCTGTTCCTGGGGCATGCTGGAGAATCAGGACAGAAGCAAATCCGTGCCCTATGGCCAGATGCTCGACGAACTGGCCGCAACGGGCTATACCGGCACCGAACTGGGCGACTGGGGCTACATGCCGACCGACCCTGAAGCGTTGCGCGCCGAGCTGGCGCGGCGCAACAACCTGGCGATGCTCGGCGCCTTCGTGCCGGTTGCGCTCAGGCACAGGAGCGCGCACGCCGAAGGCCGCGAGAGAGCAGTGAAGACCGCAGAGCTGATCGCCGCGGTCGCAACCGATCCGGCGCCGTTTCTGGTTCTTTCCGACGACAACGGCGTCGACCCGGCGCGCACGAAGCGCGCCGGCCGCATTACGCCGGCCGACGGCCTGAGCAAAGACGAATGGAGAACATTTACCCGGGGCGCGGATGAGATTGCCAAAGCCGTGTTCGATCAGACCGGTTTGCGAACCGTGTTTCATCATCACTGCGCCGGATATGTCGAGACGCCGGATGAGATTGCGACGCTGCTCGACGGAACGAATGCGGATCGGCTGGGACTGGTCTTCGACACCGGACACTATCTGCACGGCGCGGGCAGAGAAGACGCCGATCTGGTGGCCGCGCTCGACCGCTTTGCCGAGCGCATCTGGTACGTGCACCTGAAGGATCTGGAGCCGAGGGTCGCGCGCCGCAGCCGCGAAGAGGGCTGGGACTATTTCACGGCGATGCGCAACGGCCTTTATCCGGAGCTGGGCCAGGGCTGCGTGGATTTCCCGGCGCTGCTGCGCTGGCTCGCCAAACGCGACTACAGAGGCTACGTGCTGGTGGAGCAGGACGTGTTGCCGGGGATGGGCACGCCCAAAGAAAGCGCCGCGCGCAACCGCCAGTATCTGCGGGCGATTGAATCGAACTTTGCGTGAATTGCGAGGGCCAATGAGCAAAAAACTCCGTTTTGGACTTCTCGGCGCGGGGCGCATCGGCCGCGTGCACGCTGAAACGCTGGCCTTCCGGCTGCCCGAGGCCGAGATCGCCGCCATTGCTGACGTCAACCGCGAAGCGGCGCAGGCGGTTGCCGCGCGATGCGGCATTCCGCGCGTGGTCTCATCGGCTGACGAGATTTTTGCCGACGAATCGATCGATGCGGTGCTGATCTGTACTTCCACGGATACGCATGCCGGGCTGATTGTGCAGGCTGCGGAAGCCGGCAAACACATCTTCTGCGAAAAGCCGATCTCGCTGAGCCTTGAAAAAATCGACAGCTCGCTGGCCGCGGTGGAAAAAGCCGGCGTGCAGCTTCAGGTGGGCTTCAACCGCCGCTTCGATTCGAACTTTGCGCGGGTGCGCCAAGCGGTCGGGAGCGGCGAAATCGGGACGCCGTGGCTGATGCACATCATCAGCCGCGATCCGGCGCCCCCGCCAATCTCCTATCTCGGCCCCTCGGGCGGACTGTTTCTCGACATGATGATCCACGACTTCGACATGGCGCGGTTTCTGCTCGGCGATGAGGTCGAAGAGATCTACGCGGCCGGCGCGGTCCTCGTGGATCCGGCCATCGGCGAGGCAGGCGATATCGATTCGGCCATCGTCACGCTGCACTTCCGCTCGGGCGCGATCGGCACCATCGACAACTCGCGCAAGGCCACATTCGGCTACGACCAGCGCGTGGAGATTCTCGGCAGCAAGGGCAAGATCGCCACTGAAAATCGTTATCCCAACCAGGTTGTCGTCAGCGGCGAAAAATCCGTGTACACTGATCTGCCGTTGCCCTTCTTTATGGAACGCTATGCGGAAAGCTTCGCCGCCGAGCTGGCGGCCTTCACGCGCGCGGTGCTCGACGGCGCGCCGGTGCCGGTTACCGGGCCGGACAGCCGCGTGCCGGTGGCGATGGCGCTGGCCGCGGGCAGGTCGTTCCGGGAGCATCGCCCTGTGCGCATCGAGGAAGTGTCCTGCAGGGAGGCTTGTTCCGCATGAAGCCCTCCATGCTTCGCTGCATTCTCACCGACGTTCACTTGTGGGTGCCGGTGGCGGTTCTCGTGCTGGGCACGATTCTGTTGATGACCATGAGGTAATGCTGTGAGCGATGCCGTAGTGGCTGCGCGCGAGCGGTCGGCTCTTTCACTCCACAAACTCGGCGTCTATTGCGGGCTGGCGGCGGCGGTGTGGCTGGGCAGCGCCGAAGCTCCAACGAAGCTCGTCAACGAGGGCTTTTCGCCGTTCCTCATCTCGATGGGCATGGTGCTGGGGGCGTTTGTCGCGCGCTGGAGCCTGCCCACGATGCTCAAAGGGACCCAATTTGTCTTCGCCGACCTGCGCGAGAAGCCGCACCTGATTGTTTGGGCGCTGCTGGGCGGAATGCTGTGGGCCGTCGGCAATACGCTTACCATCTTCGGCGTGCGCAATGTGGGTCTCGCAGTGGCTTTTCCCTTGTGGAACACGAATAGTCTTGTGGGGCTCTTTTGGGGCTGGCTGCTCTTTAAGGAGCTGCGCGGTTCGCGTTTGCGCGACTGGGCCAAAGTGGTCGGCGGGGCCCTGGCCATCGTAATCGGCGCAACGGTGCTGGCCGTGGCCACGACGCATAATGCCGCCGCGCAGGGCCGGGCCGTGGCAGGCATTGTTGCGGCAGTGGGCGCTGGCGCGATGTTCGGCACCATGTATATCCCCTATCGCAAGGCTTATATCAGCGGCATGAATCCGCTCTCCTTCGTCACCGTCTTCACGTTCGGCGAAGTCGCCACGGTGACGGCGCTCGGATTGGCCTTTTACGGCGGGGTGCATCCATTGCTTGCCGAACTCCATCGCGCGCGGGCCATGCTGTTCTGGCCGTTTCTCGGCGGCTTCTGCTGGGTCATCGGCGATCTGTTCCAGCAATACGCCGCCAAATATATCGGCATCGGCCGCGGCATTCCGCTATCGAATACCAATCAACTCTGGGGCCTGGCGTGGGGCGCGCTGGTCTTTGCGGAGTTTGCCGGCCTTGCGGCCGGCTCCAAACTGCTGATTGTCGCCGGCTCGGCCATCATGATCGCCGGAGCGGTTTCCATCAGCATGGCCGCGCCGCCGCCGTCAGAGCTGGAGAACTGGCGCGCCGCCATGCGCCGCGAGTGCGAGCGTTATGAGCTGGACGCAGAGAGCGTGGCCGCCGTTGTCGGCGGAGACGATCCGCTGGCCGACAACGCGCATCCGCGCCGCTGGTGGGAGATCGTCATCATGCTGGCCGCCGCCGGCATTTTCCTGTGGCTGGCCGCCGGCACGCGCGCACAGCATATTTACGTCAACGTTCCCTGGATGCTGGCCCTGACTGCGGGCACTATCGCGCCGCTTCTTCTGGTGGGCGCGCTGCTGTGGCGGCGCACGCGCTTTTCCTGAATGCATTTCGTCGATGCCGCGTAGCGGAGTGGATTGAGGATGCGCGTTTGCTGTCCGGGATGCTCAACGAGAGCAGCAGGCCTGGCGATCTGAGCGGCGATCCGGCCGATTTTCTGTTGACACTCGTGTCCTGCCTTTGTTAGCTTGCTTGTCGCGGAAGAGGATAAGAGAAATCCACCGCCGAATCAGGCAGAGACGTGCGGGCAGGCGATTGGCTTGCCGCGGTCGCTGTCTCGCTCGGCGGTGGATTTTGTTTTTTCCCTGAAATTTAACCGCGCGCAGCCACGGATTTGGCGATTCTTAACTGGGGATGAATTGCGCGATTCAATTCGAGCATCCGGGATCTGCCTGATCGGCCTGCGCGTTTGGCTCTGCGTCGTCTCTGCCGTTGCGGCAACGACGCACAACCGCGATTTCGAACGGATTTGGAGGCAGCAGTATGAATCGAAGGAGACAATCTTTGGGAAGCATGCGCGCCGCTGCGCCGTGGCTGCGTGGAATGTATTGGGCAGTCGCTCTTCTGCTTGCGCTACCGGGTATCGGAGCGCTGGCTCAGTACGACAACGGCAGCATCGTGGGAACTATTCACGATTCGACGGGCGCGGCGGTTCCCAACGCAGTGGTGACGATTGCCAATACGGCGACCGGCGTTAAATCTGTCGTCAGGACCAGCTCGTCCGGCGACTATGAAGTTCCTTCGCTGCGCGCGGGAACCTATACCGTTTCGGCAACTGCGGCGGGATACGACACGGCTCAGGCGGCCAATATTACGGTCTCGGTCGGCGCACGCGAACGCATCGATCTGGTGCTCAACGTCGGCTCCACGCAGACTACCGTCGAAGTCAGCGATGTTGCGCTGCAGATTGAAACCGAGTCGAGCCAGCGCGACCAGGTGATCACCGGCTATCAGACGCAGGCCTTGCCGCTGGTCACGCGCAACTATTCCGATCTTGTGAACTACGTTGCCGGCGCCCGGCCGGACCCCTCGCAGGCGCAGACGACCGCGGTGACCTCGCTGCTGCGCCAGGGCTCCTACAGCGTCAATGGCCAGCGCAGCATGTTCAACGATTACCTGATCGACGGCATGGATAACAACTCCTACGGCGAGAGCAACCAGGGCTTCGATAACCAGATCATTCAGCCGCCGCCGGACTCGATTGCGCAGTTCCAGGTGATTACGAACAACGAGAGCGCGGAGTATGGGCGCGCGTCGGGCGCTACGATCAATGTGGCTACCAAAAGCGGCACCAACCAGTTTCACACGACGCTTTACGAATTCCTGCGCAACACCGATCTGAATGCAACCGGGTACTTCAAGCCGGTAAAGAAGCCGACGTTCAACCGCAATCAGTTCGGCGCCAACTTCGGCGGTCCGTTCAGGCAGGACAAATTTTTCTATTTCCTCGACTACGAGGGCTTCCGCCAGACGCTTACGCCGCTGGTGGTGCTCACCGTGCCCACGCTCAACGAACTGAACGGCAAACTGGCAGTCAGCGTGCAGGATCCGTGGAGCCCGGGTACATATATTCCGGCAGGCACGCCCATCAGCGCCTGGCCGTCGCAGGCTCAGGCGGACCTCGACCCCGCGTCGAAGGCGATTGTGAGCTACTATCAGGCGGCGCTCACCAAAATGCCTGCAAGCTGCACGGTGACGGCCGGTACTGGAACCGGCGGCTCGGCGGGCCTTGCTGCCAACGACTGCCCCACCAACGCTCCGTTTACAGACAATGCAGACAAGGGCGACCTGCGGCTCGACTTCCAGCAGAGCCAGAACACGTCGTGGTTCCTCAAGGTGAGCGACCGCAAGGAAATCGGCGACAACTATAACACGCTTCCCGAGCCGATCGACGGGCAGACGAATGGCGAAATCCTGGTTCATGACGAGCAGATCGCTCTCGGCTTCAACCATGCTCTGAGCGCAACGCGCTTTGTCGATGCGCGGCTTGCGGTTTCCGGCACGAAGGGCGGCAAGTGGACTCACTCGATCGGATCGTCCTATAACTTTTCCAGCCTGATTCCGGGCCTGCCGACAATTCCCGACGTTTCCGGCGGTTTGCCTTCGATCGCGATCAGCGGCGGATTCAGCAGCTTCGGCAGGCAGAGCACGAATCCGCAGTGGCAGAATCCTTCGCTGCTCGATCCCAAGATCAACTACTCATGGATCAAGGGAAAGCACTCGCTGAAGTTCGGTTTCGAGTGGGAGCATGTCTGGCAGGAGATTGAAGACTCGAATCCGCTGTACGGCTCGTATGCGTTCAATCACGGCTACAGCGCCTGCCCGGTCTCGGCCGGCGCAAACTGCCCGAATACGAGCGTCTCCACGGACGCTTACTGGGCCGATTTCCTCTTTGGCGCCACAGGCAACTACTCGCTGGCCACGTATTTCATTGCTCACACTACCCAGAGCATGGCGGACTACTATGCGCAGGACGACTGGAAGGTGGCTCCCCGGCTGACGCTGAACCTGGGGCTGCGCTGGGAGTACGGCGGCTCGTGGGAGGCGCGCGGCGGCTATCTTTCGAACTTCAATCCGGCCACCGGCACGCTGCTCACGCTTGAGCCCAGTTCGCAGTACACGTCGCCGCAGTGCGGCAGCGTGGCCTGCGTCTCGACGGTCAGTCCCGGCGGCATCTATGGCCGCACGCTGGTCCATCCTGCGCTGGGCGATTATGCGCCCCGCGTCGGCTTCGCCTATGCGCTTACCAATTCCATTGCCGTTCGCGGCGGATACGGCAGCGCATTCGTGCACTACTGGCGGGCCGGATCGGGCAACAACATCGCCATCAATGCGCCCTTCGCCCTGTATACATCGGTTACGAATACCAACGCCGCAGCCGGAGGCCTGGGCGCAACGCCCGGATATGTCCGGCTGTCGAAGGGATTTCCGGCGGGCATGGCGACAAACTTCAGCCCCGGCACGGATAACATCGATTACATTCCGCAAAATACCAAGGACGGATATGCCGAGAGCTGGTTCCTGAGCGTGCAGAAGACGCTGGCCAAGAACATCATGCTCGACATCGCTTACGTGGGCAATCACGGCGTTCACCTGCAGGGCCTGATCAACGCCAACCAGAAGAATCCGGCGGCCGGATTTGCGCGTCCCTATCCGAACTGGGGCGGGTATCTGCTGAACAACCCGTCGCTCTACCCGACCTTCAACAACGGCGACATCACCGATGCGCTGAACGAGTTCAAGTCGCACTACAATGCGCTGCAGGTCAAGTATGAGCAGCGCATGGTGGGCGGTCTCACGCTGCTGAACTCCTTCAGCTGGCAGCATGCGCTGGACAATGCCTCGTCCACGCTCGACGCCTTCACTCCGTCGCCGCAGAACGGTTACGACATCAACGCCGACTACGGGCAGTCGGATTACAACCTGCCGATCGCCAATGTCACTACGCTGGTTTACGATCTGCCGTTCGGGCAGGGGCGGCGATTCCTGAGCGGCGCAAGCGGCCTGACGAATGCCGTTCTCGGCGGCTGGCAGATCAGCGGCGTGAATACGATGCAGGCGGGCACGCCGTTTAACATTACCTATGTTCCAAACTCGGCCAACCAGGTTTCGCCCATGCTTACGCAGAATTGGCGCGGGGAAAGCCTGGACCGTCCCAATCTGGTTCCCGGCGCAAAGTACATCCAGGGCAAGGTGAAGAACTCGAGCGGGTACATCCAGTATGTCAACCTGAATTCGCTCACCCTTCCGTCGACGTATGTCAACAACATTGCGGCCGACGGCCTTGCCAGCCCCTTTGGCAATATGCCCAAGAACTACGGCCGCACGCCGGCATTCTACGAGACGGATCTGGCCTTCAATAAACGCTTCAATACGCCTGTCGAGCGCGCCAAGATTGAGTTCCGCTCGGAGTTCTACAACATCTTCAACCACACCAACCTGTACCTGCCGGGCGGCGGCAGCGGCACGGTAACCGGAACCTATGGCGGCGCTCCCGGTTCGGTCGGCGGCAGCGGCGGCACGATTACAGGCACCTTCGAGCCGCGCATCATTCAGTTCGGGCTCAAGGTCGTCTATTAGCCGCCCACTCTGGCGCGATGCGGCCGGCCATTGCAGCCGGCCGCGTCGCGCAGAACGCGCCGGAGCTCCAGAGTGGTAATCTGGAAGCGGCGACCGTAACGCGCCGCCATTTCAGCAATGGCGCTGCAGAAGGCGGTTGCATCTCACGCCCGCATAGAGATCAGAGTCCGGGCGGAACACCACCGACACAATCTTTCCGGCGAGGCAGTGCGTCTGCTTTCCGGCGGCTGTGCGCAGATTTCGCGGCCGGGCGGTTGTCGCGCGGCGTTGTTCGCGAAGGGACGAAAGGAACTCCGGGGGATGGGAAGAGACGATATTCTGCGCGAGCTTGGCGGCGAGAGCCAGTGGGATGTGCTGGTCATCGGGGGCGGAGCTACCGGACTGGGCGCGGCTGTGGAGGCGGCGTCGCGCGGCTACCGCACGCTGCTGATCGAAAAATCCGATTTTGCCAAAGGCACTTCAAGCCGCAGCACCAAGCTGGCGCACGGCGGCGTGCGCTATCTCGAGCAGTTCAATCTTACGCTGGTGCTCGACGCGCTGCGCGAGCGCGGCCATATGCTGCGCAACGCGCCTCATCTGGTGCACGATCTCTGCTTTGTCGTTCCAGCGTACAGCTATCTTGCGATTCCGTATTACGGCCTCGGGCTGAAAGTCTACGAGCGCATGTCGGGCCGGCTGTCGTTCGGCAGCTCCGAGCTGCTGTCGCGCAAAAGCACGCTGGAGCGCATTCCCGGCATCCGCGCAAAGGGGCTTTGCGGCGGCATCCTCTATCACGACGGCCAGTTTGACGACGCACGCTACGCCATCGCGCTGATGCGCACGCTCGAAGATCTGGGCGGCGCTGCGATCAACTACGTCGAGGCGACCGGCCTCATTGAGCGCGGAGGAAAAATCGTTGGCGCGAAGGTGCGCGACCGGGAAGGGGATCAGGCCTTTGAGCTGAGGGCCAGAGCCGTCATCAACGCCTGCGGCGCGCAGGCCGAGCATCTGCTGGAACTTGAGGGCCGCCCGCATCCGGCCATGCTGGCCGTCAGCCAGGGAACGCACCTGGTTTTGCCGCGCGCTTTTCTTCCCGGAGCAGCCGCGACTATGATACCGAAGACCGACGATGGCCGCGTGCTCTTCGCCATTCCCTGGCATGGCGCCACCATGATCGGCACGACCGACGAGCCGGTGGAGCGCGCAAGCGATGAGCCTCGCGCCATGCAATCGGAAAAGCAGTTTCTGCTCGACCACATTGCCCGCTACTTCGACCGTCGGCCGAAACCGGAAGAAATCCTGAGCATGTGGTCGGGCTTGCGGCCGCTGGTGCGAAGAAACGGCGCGAAGACCTCGCAGCTGTCGCGCGATCACACCATTCTCGTTTCGCCGGCGGGCCTCGTCACCGTCACCGGCGGCAAGTGGACGACTTACCGACGCATGGGCCAGGATGCCATCGATCGCGCCTGCGCCGTTGCCGGGCTGCCCAAGGCCCCGTCGAAGACGCTGGAGATGAAGCTGCATGGATGGACGGACGCGCCGGCGGCGAATGCTTCGGAGTGGGAGCGCGTCTATGGTTCCGACCTGCCGGCTCTCGATGCAATCGCGCAGCAGGACCCGCGTCTCGATGCGCTGCTGCATCCGCGCCTGCCGTTCCGCAGGCGGGAAGTGGTGTGGGCGGCGCGGAAGGAAATGGCGCGCACCGTCGAAGACGTTCTGGCTCGCCGCACGCGCGCACTGTTTCTGGATGCCCGCGCGGCCATCGAGGCTGCGCCCGAAGCCGCCAGCCTGCTGGCCGTCGAACTCGGCAAATCCGATACCTGGCGCGACGAGCAGGTGCGGAGCTTTACACGGACGGCGCAGGGATATCTCTACGAGGATTGATTACGCGGCCGGCGAGGATGTTTTCAGCCGGCAGGCATGCAGAGAAGAGGAAAGATGGGCATCGATATTTCCTTAAAGCCGGCGCGGCATATTCCCCGCCTCCCCGCCGAGGCTGTGCGCCGGCTTTACCCGCGCATGCGCTGGCGGATTCTCGAATCCACCTTTATCGGCTATGCCGTCTTCTACTTTGTACGCAACAATCTGCCCGTCGTTTCGCGCGAGATGGGCCAGGCCCTGCACTACAGCAAGGACCAGATCGGCAACATGCTCGCGATCACCGCGATTTGCTACGGCGTCGGCAAGTTTGTCATGGGCTCCTGGTCGGATCGCAGCAATCCGCGCTATTTTATGCCCCTGGGCCTGGTGCTTACTGCGCTTTGCAATTTTGCTTTCGGCGCGGTCAGCAGCTATCCCCTGCATGTGCTTCTCTGGGGACTGAACGGGCTTGTGCAGGGGATGGGATGGGCGCCATGCGGCCGATCGCTCGGTCACTGGTTCAGCATTCGCGAGAGAGGAACAGTTTTCGCCTTCTGGAACATTGCGCACAACGTCGGCGGCGGCCTCACGGGCCTGCTCGTGGCGTACAGCACCATGCTGCTCGGCTGGCGTTCGGCCTTTTATGTTCCGGGGATCCTCGCCCTTCTCTGCGCGGCGTATCTGCTGCTGCGCCTGCGCGACACGCCGCAATCGGTCGGCCTGCCGCCCATCGAAGAATATCGCGACGACTATCCGCCGCAGCCGGCAGAGGACGGAGAGAAAGAGCTCGGCACGCGCCGCCTGCTCGTTGACTATATCCTTGCCAACCGGTGGCTCTGGCTCTTTGCCGTGGCCAACTTCTTCACCTACATCGCGCGCTACGCTCTGCTCGACTGGGGGCCGACTTATCTGAAGGAAGCGCGTCACGCCACGCTGGGCGAAGGCGGCATCAGCACGGCGATGCTTGAGTTTGCCGGCATATTCAGCACCATTCTCATGGGCTGGCTGTCGGACAGGCTCGGCGGCCGCCGCGGCATGGTCAGCCTGCTGTGCATGGTTCCTGTCTGCCTTGGGTTTATCGGCATCATCCATGCCGGCCGGCTTTCGCTCGATCTCGCGCTGTTTGCCATGATCGGCTTCTTCGTCTATCCGCCGGTCATGCTGCTTGGAGTTACTGCGCTCGATTTCAGCTCGAAGAAAGCCGTGGGCACGGCCGCGGGGTTCGTCGGTCTCTTCGGGTACCTGGGCAGGACGATCGAAGGCAAAGGCATCGGAATGCTGGCCGAGCGCTACGGGTGGACGGCGGCCCTTTACGCCGTCGCCGCATGTTGTGCCTGTGCGATCCTCCTGCTTGCCTTTACCTGGAAGCTTTCACCGCACAACACGCAGCCCGTTCAGCAGCCGGCGCTGGAGACGACGGCTTGAGCGCGCCGGCGGGCGGAGCGCCATTTGGCCGGGTCCCGAACAATTGCGGCAGGAAATCTCCGCAATTCCGCGTGTGCTAATCTTGTCGCCAGAGACAGCGCGACGTGAAAAAATAACCGGAATATAGCGCTCCGGTGCTACAAATAGGTAAATGGCCAGACGATCGAAATCAAGGCCTGAACCAACGCCGGGCCAGCCAATCAATCTGCGGATCCTGGGCGAGTATCTCGATCTTTCTCCGGCGACTATTTCGCTGGTGCTCAACGACGCGCCCGGAGTGCGCGCCATTC
>Ga0070737_10005425_pt1 | contig 12189 bp, 11 predicted proteins | sample Coa_R1_10_FD_66438 | JGI IMG/M metagenome (GOLD analysis project Ga0070737, IMG submission 66438) | Surface soil microbial communities from Centralia Pennsylvania, which are recovering from an underground coalmine fire - Coalmine... | ecosystem: Environmental > Terrestrial > Soil > Unclassified... | reverse complement strand
GTCGAGTACAGGTAAGGGGTGCGCGCCGCGAACTCGGCGGCGCAGGTGTCGACCGCGTGGTAGACCGGCCGTACCCCGAGCGCGTGCCGCAGCGCGCGCACCTGGTCCGCGCGCAGGCCGCGGATCTCGGCGATCGCCGCGTCGGAGAACCCGGCGGCTTTCGCCAGCCGGAAGAGGCTGGTGTCGAGCTCGGAGGCAGCCGCGATCGTTCGGGATATCTCCGCGATGTGAGCCAGCTGGTCGACGAACCATGGATCGATGCCGGTCGCCGCCGCCACCTCGGCTGCCCCCGCCCCGGCGCGCAGCGCTTGCAGCATGGTGTTCAGGCGGCCGTCGTGCGGGGTGCGGCAGCGGTCCAGCAGCCCCGCCGCGTCCGCTTCCGGTTCGCCGAACCGGAACGGGCCGTTGCCGCTCTCCAGGCTCCGCTGTGCCTTCTGCAGCGCCTCGGCGAACGAGCGGCCGATCGCCATCGCCTCGCCGACGGACTTCATGTGGGTGGTCAGCGCCGGGTCGGCGCCGGGGAACTTCTCGAACGCGAACCTCGGGATCTTGACGACCACGTAGTCGAGGGCGGGCTCGAAGCTCGCGGGCGTCTGCCCGGTGATGTCGTTCGGGATCTCGTCCAGGGTGTAGCCGATCGCGAGCTTGGTGGCGATCTTCGCGATCGGGAAGCCGGTGGCCTTGGAGGCGAGGGCGCTGGAGCGGGAGACGCGGGGGTTCATCTCGATGACGACCATGCGGCCGGTCCCCGGGTCGACGGCGAACTGGATGTTGCAGCCGCCGGTGTCGACGCCGACCGCGCGGATGATGCTTATGGCCGTGTCCCGCATCCGCTGGTACTCGCGGTCGGTGAGCGTCATCGCGGGCGCGACCGTGACGGAGTCGCCGGTGTGCACGCCCATCGGGTCGACGTTCTCGATCGAGCAGACGATCACCACGTTGTCGCGGGCGTCGCGCATCAGCTCGAGCTCGAACTCCTTCCAGCCGATGATCGACTCCTCCAGCAGCACCTCGGTGGTGGGGCTGGCGTCCAGCCCGGCGCCGGCGATGCGGCGCAGGCCCGCCTCGTCGTAGGCGATGCCCGATCCGGCGCCGCCGAGGGTGAAGGACGGCCGGACGACGACCGGGAGGCCGAGTTCGGCCACGGCGTCCAGGCACTCGCCGATGGTGTGGCAGATCCGGCTCCGCGGGACCTCGGCGCCGAGCCCGGTGACGATCTCCTTGAACCGCTCGCGGTCCTCGCACGCCTCGATCGCGCCGATGTCGGCGCCGATGAGCTCGACGTTGTACTTCTTCAGGATGCCGCTGGCATGCAGGGCGACGGCGGCGTTCAGCGCCGTCTGGCCGCCCAGCGTCGGCAGCAGGGCGTCCGGGCGCTCCCTGGCGATCACCTTCTCCAGGACCTCGGTGGTGATCGGCTCGACGTACGTGGCGTCGGCGAACTCGGGATCCGTCATGATCGTCGCCGGGTTGGAGTTCACCAGGCTGACCCTGATGCCCTCTTGTTTGAGGACCCGGCACGCCTGGGTGCCGGAGTAGTCGAACTCGCAGCCCTGCCCGATCACGATCGGCCCGGACCCGATCACGAGGACGGACCTGAGGTCACCGCGCCGCGGCATTGCTCGCTCCCTTCCCTTCCATGAGGGCGCAGAACTGGTCGAAGTGGTCTGCCGCGTCGTGCGGCCCGGGGGCGGCCTCGGGGTGGTACTGGACGCTGAACGCGGGCTGGCCGAGCAGGCGGATGCCCTCGACCACGCCGTCGTTCAGGTTGACGTGGCTCACCAGGGCCTCGCCGAACGGGGTACCGAAGGGCCGCGCCAGCTCCCGGAGGCCGGCCCCCCGGAGCCCCCCCGCGGGGAGGGACTGCCCGTCCCCCCCTTCCCCCCTGGCCACCGCGGGCGGGGGAGCCGCCCGCTGCCCGGCCCTGCGTGCCTCGCCGGCCGCCGCGTGCGGGGGGACTGCCCGCTCCCCCATGCCCTCCGGCAGCGCGGCCGCGAAACCGTGGTTGTGGCTGGTGATGTAGACGCGGCCGGTGGCCAGGTCCATCACCGGCTGGTTCACGCCGCGGTGCCCGTACCGGAGCTTGTACGTCCGCAGGCCGAGGGCCAGGCTCAGGATCTGGCTGCCGAAGCAGATGCCGAACGTCGGCACCCGCGCCTCGAGCACGCCGCGCATCGCGGCGACCGCGTACCCGGCGGCGGCCGGGTCGCCGGGGCCGTTGCTGAAGAACACGCCGTCGGGGTCGGTCGCGAGGATCTCGGCGGCGGTCACCGTGGCCGGCAGCACGCGGACCTCGATGCCGCGCTCGGCCATGCTCCGCGGGGTGGATGCCTTGATGCCGAGGTCCACCGCGGCGACCCGGAACCTGGTCCTGGTGCCCGGGGGCGGGCTGACCGTGTACGGGCGGGGGGTGGTCACGATCCTCGCCAGGTCGGCGCCGGTCATCCCGGGGCTGGCCAGCACGCGGCCGAGCAGCCGCTCCGGATCGTCCTCGACCGTCGACACGGCCGCGCGCATCGCGCCGTGGTCGCGGATCCGCATGGTCAGCGCGCGGGTGCCCGGCACCGCGATGCCGGGGATGCCCTGGGCGCGCAGTTCCGCGTCCAGGCTGCGGCGGGCCCGCCAGCTCGAGGCGAGCCTGGACGGCTCGCGGACCACATAGCCGCTGACCCAGATCCGGCGCGATTCGGGATCCTCGTCGTTGACGCCGGTGTTCCCGATGTGCGGCGCGGTCATCGCCACGATCTGCCCGCAGTACGACGGGTCGGTCAGCGTCTCCTGGTACCCGGTCATCCCCGTGTTGAAGACCATCTCGCCGAACGCCTCGCCGTAGGCGCCGAAGCCCTCGCCGCGCAGCGTCGTGCCGTCTTCGAGGACCAAGATCGCCTCGGGGCCGCCGTTCGTGGTCATCGCGTCACCTTTCCGTCCAGGACCGTCGCCGCGCCGCGCAGGAACGTGGCGTATACCCGTCCGGGCAGCGCCATCCCGGCGAACGGGCTGTTCCGGCTCTTCGAGGCGTGCGCCGCAGGGTCCACGGCCTCTTCCGGCGCGTCCGGGTCGTACAGCGTCAGGTTCGCGGGGCCGCCGGGTCCGAGCGGCACGCCGTGTCCGGTGAGGCGCCCGATTTCCGCCGGGCGGACCGACATCCGGTCCGCGACACCCGCCCAGTCGAGCAGGCCGGTGTCCACCATCGCCAGCTGGACGACCCGCAGCGCGGTCTCAAGCCCCGTCACGCCGTTCGCGGCGGCCGCCCACTCGGTCTCCTTGGCCTCCACCGGGTGCGGCGCGTGGTCGGTGGCCACGCAGTCGATGGTTCCGTCCGCCAGGCCCTGCCGGAGCGCGCTGACGTCGTCCCGCGTCCGCAGCGGGGGGTTGACCTTGAACACCGGGTCGTATCCCGCGGCGAGGTCGTCGGTGAGCAGCAGGTGGTGGGGTGTTACCTCGGCCGTCACCTGCCAGCCCTTGGACTTGGCCCAGCGGATGATCTCCACCGAGCCGGCCGTCGAGACGTGGCAGACGTGCAGCCTCGAGCCGACATGGGCGGCGAGCAGGCAGTCCCTGGCGATGATCGCCTCCTCGGCTGCCGCCGGCCAGCCGGCCAGGCCGAGCCTGCTGGCGACCTCGCCCTCGTTCAGCTGCGCGCCCTCGGTCAGCCGCGGCTCCTGGGCGTGCTGGGCGATGACGCCGTCGAACGCCTTGACGTATTCGAGTGCCCGCCGCATCAGCAGCGGGTCTGCGACGCAGTTGCCGTCGTCGGAGAAGACCCGCACGGCCGCGGCCGAGTCGGCCATCGCGCCGAGTTCGGCCAGGTGCTTGCCGGCGAGGCCGACGGTGACGGCGCCCACCGGGCGGACGTCGCAGTACCCGGCCTGCCGGCCGAGCCGCCAGACCTGCTCGACCACCCCCGCGGTGTCGGCGACCGGTTCGGTGTTGGCCATCGCGTGCACGGCGGTATAGCCGCCGAGCGCGGCGGCCCGGGTGCCGGTCTCCACGGTCTCGGCATCCTCGCGGCCCGGCTCGCGCAGGTGCGTGTGCAGGTCGACCAGGCCCGGCAGCGCCACCAGCCCGGCCGCGTCAAGCACCCGCGCGCCGGGCGCGGACAGGTGCCGGCCGATCTCGGCGATGACCCCGCCCGCCAGGCGGATGTCCGCGACAAGGCCCCCCTGCGGGCCTGCGGGCCCCCCGGCGATGCGCACGCCCCGGATCAGCCACTCCGTGTTCCCGCTGTCGCTGTTCCCGCTGTCGTTCCTGCCGTCCCGGTGCCCGCCGTCGCGCTCGCCCGTGCCGTCCCGCCTGCCGCGCTCGCCCATGCCGTCCCGCTCGCTCACGACGCCGCCCCCGCCCCGCCGAGCATCAGGTAGAGCACGGCCATCCGGACCGTCACGCCGTTGGCCACCTGTGCCACGACCGTCGACCGGGGCGAGTCCGCGACCTCGGCGGCGATCTCCACGCCCCGGTTCATCGGTCCCGGGTGCATGACGATGGCGTGGCCGGGCAGCAGCGCCATCCGCCCGGCATCGAGCCCGTAGCGGCGGCGGTACTCGCGAACGCTGGGGAAGTACGCGGCGGTCATCCGCTCCTGCTGCACGCGCAGCATCATCACCACGTCGGTCTTGGGCAGTTCGGAGTCGAGGTCGTAGCCGGCCCTGCACGGCCAGGTCTCCACCGCGTACGGCATCAAGGTAGGCGGCGCGACCAGCGTCACCTCGGCGCCGAGCGTGCTCAGCAGCAGCACGTTGGACCTGGCCACCCGGCTATGCAGGACGTCGCCGACGATCGTCACCCGCACCCCGTCCAGCCCGTGGCCGCGCCGGGCGGGCGCGGGTCCCGGGCTTCCGGCCGGGGATCCGGCCTGGCTGCCGGGCGCGCCGAGGCACTGCCGTATGGTGAACGCGTCCAGCAGCGCCTGAGTGGGATGCTCGTGCGTGCCGTCGCCCGCGTTCACCACGCTGCCCGTGACCCAGCCGGCCAGCCGGTGGGCGGCGCCAGAGGCGCTGTGCCTGATGACCACGGCGTCCGCGCCCATCGCCTCCAGGGTCAGCGCGGTGTCCTTGAGGCTTTCGCCCTTGGCGACGCTCGACCCCCGCGCGGAGAAATTGATCACGTCCGCGGACAGGCGCTTGGCCGCCGCCTCGAACGAGGTCCTGGTCCGGGTGGAGTCCTCGTAGAAGAGGTTGACCACGGTCATCCCGCGCAGCGTGGGCAGTTTCCTGATCGGCCGCCCGGCGACGCTGGCCAGCTCGGCGGCGGTGTCCAGGATGAGCACCGCCTCATCGCGGCTCAGGTCGGCCGCGGAGATGAGATGCCGCTTCACCGGTCACGCTCGCCGAGCAGCACCGAGTCTTCGCCGTCGGTCTCGGTGAGCAGCACCCGGACCACCTCGCGGTACGCCGTCGGCAGGTTCTTGCCCACGTAGTCGGCGCGGATCGGGAGCTCGCGGTGGCCGCGGTCGACGAGCACGGCGAGCTGTACCGCGCGCGGCCTGCCGAGGTCGTTCAGCGCGTCCAGGGCGGCGCGGATGGTGCGGCCGGAGAACAGCACGTCGTCGACGAGGACGACCGTCTTCCCGTCGACCCCTTCCGGCGGCACCTCGGTCCGTTGCAGCGCCCGCGCGGGGCGCAGCCGCAGGTCGTCCCGGTGCATGGTGACGTCGAGGGAACCGCACGGGACGGGGGCGCCTTCGAACTCGCCGATGCGCGCCGCCAGGCGGCGTGCCAGATGCACCCCGCGGGTGGGGATGCCGAGCAGGACAACCCCCTCGCCGCCGTGCGTCCGCTCCAGGATCTCGTGCGCGATGCGGCTCAGCGCGCGCCGGATTTCCTCGGGGGTCAGCACCGTTTTGCCCGCACTCGCGGCCTTGCCCGCACTCGCGGCCTTGCCCGCACTCGCCGCCGTGCGCTTCAGCTCGTGCTCAGGGCGCATCGCGCGCACCGGTCACGACCTCCTTCCCCGTCTCACGGGACGGTCCTTAAAGGATGTCTATGTGACAACCGTACCAGGGTCATCCCGGCTCATCTTCGCGGGCGCGGGCCGCCGGGACGGCGGGGGTTCCCGTTCCGGGGTAAGATATGATCATAGAAAATGTGATTTAGATCACACATGACGTTCGCTGTCATTACGCTCTGGAAACGGAGGCGATACACGAGGACCGCCCCGCGCACGCGAAACGCCACGACATCAGGGGTTGTCGCCCGCTGACGGAGGGTACATAACGTTCGGGAGGGCAAGGCCGGTTACTGCACGAGTTCAGCCAGTTTTTGCCATTCGGCTTGACCTTGTGGCTCTCGCCGCCTACCGTCACTGTGCGTAACGATTACCCTAAGCGACGACTGGCCGGGAAACCGAGGAAACATGCCATCTGAGTACGCCAAGACCCTGGGAGCGCGCCTGCGCGCCATCCGCACCCAGCAGGGGCTGTCCCTGCACGGTGTTGAGGAGAAGTCCCGCGGACGGTGGAAGGCCGTGGTTGTCGGTTCGTATGAGCGCGGCGACCGGTCCGTCACCGTTCAGAAGCTCGCCGAACTGGCTGAGTTCTACGGAGTCCCGGTCTCCGAGCTCCTGCCCGGCGACGCCGCTCCGACGCCCATCGCGACCGCGCCCAAGCTCGTCATCGACCTTGAGCGCATGAACCAGCTGCCGAAGGAGAAGGTGGGACCGCTGGCCCGCTACGTCGCCACCATCCAGGCGCAGCGCGGCGACTACAACGGCCGGGTGCTGTCGGTCCGCCATGAGGATCTGCGGTCGCTCGCCGTCATCTACGACAAGTCGCCGGCCGACCTCACGGAGGAGCTCATCAGCTGGGGCGTGCTGGACGCGGACGCGCGCAGCACCGCCATCGAGTCCTTCTGAGACCCGCCGCCCACCCGGCATGGCCCGGCCGTTCGCCGGGTGGGCAGGTCAGCTCGCCGGCCTGAGCGGGAGGGTCGGCTGGCTGTCGACGCCGAGCGCCCGCTCGGCCACCGACAGGAATGTCCCCGCGTCCCGGAGCAGGTCGTCGGCCTCGCGCGCGGTCGCCGCGCGGGGCAGTCCCGCCTCGGCGGCGGCGCGCTTGGCCGCGCTCGCCGCGAAGAACGCCGCCCACTCGGCGAGCGCCGGCTCCACCTGCGGAAGCAGTTCCCACACGCTGCGCGGCCGCCTGCGGCGCCCCCCGGTTCCCGGTTCGCCCCGTGCGGCGACGATCGCCGCCGCCGCGCGCAGCGCGGCCAGGTGCGCGCAGATATACCGGGTACCCGGATCGCTCTCCGCGTCGGCTTCGGCAAGGCCCCGCCGCGCGGTCTGGAGGAGGTTCAGCACCGCCGGGGAAACCCGGTGCCGCGGACCGGCAAGCGCCTGCCGGCTCGCTTGCGCGCGGTGCCCGCTCCTGCCCGTGCCCGGCGAAGGCACCTCGTTGCCAGATCCCGCGCCAGCACGCGCTGGCACTCCGTTGCCTAGCGTCGTCGGCGTGCTGATCATGGTCGTCACTCCTTAGCTATCAGCTGTTAGCCCTCTGCCGCAGCCCGTCCCGTCGGGGAGACCCGGCCGGGCGAAGCGCTTCCCCACGCTCCGCCCGGCCGGCAGCCGGCCGCCAGGGGTCGTAGCGGCCGGAGTCCGCACACATATATTCGAACACAGGTTCGCCGGTGTGTCCAGTCCATTTGCTGACGCGTTCGAAGCTACACGGGGGGTCTGACATTCCGGACGCGCATCCCTCCCGGCCGCGCGACGACCTTGCCGGGGACGGTCTTGCACCGGGCCGCCGGGCTTGGCGCCTGAGTCGCAGTGCCTGGCAGAGGCGGAGCGCGGCCCGGCGGCCTGGGCCAGGACCGGCGATGCCACGCTGGCGCTCACCGCGAGATCACGACGGGCAATCCCCCATAAGCCAACGGTAATGCCAGTAAGCTGGCAGGGATGAGGCCGATGGTCACGTTCAGCGAACTGGGGCCTGCCGAGTTCCGGCCGGCGATCAGGGAGTTCGTCGCGGTGTACAAGGCTGCGATGAACCCGCCAGAACGGATGCTGGCCGGGCGGGAGGCCATCCTCGACCGGCACGCCGCCAACCCCGGCTTCCGCGCGCTGACCGCGGTTGTGGGGGCTCCTCAGGGAACCGTGCTTGCCGGGTTCACCTACGGCTTTCACGGCGCGCCCGGCCAGTGGTGGCACGACGTGGTCGCCGACGCGCTCGCGGTGCCGTCCTACGCCGCCGGAAGGTCCCCGGGACCTTCCGGCGGCCCGCCAGGGGCCAGCGGGACCGCCTGGCTCGACGACTCCTTCGAGGTCGCCGAACTGCACGTGCTGCCGGCCTACCAGGGCATGGGCATCGGGCGCGAACTGCTGCTCCGGCTGGCCTCGGGGCGGCCGGAGCGGACCGCCGTGCTGTCTACCGCCGACGCCGAGTCGCGCGCCCGGCGGCTGTACCGGGGAGTCGGGTTTACCGACCTGCTGACAGGGTTCCGCTTTTCCGGCGGCGAACCGCCTTATGCCGTGATGGGCGCAAAGCTGCCGCTCTGTTCCCCCCCGGGGGCAAAGCCCTCCGGGTAACCCCCCGATGGGGGGACCGCGCGTCCCCCCATCGGCCCCTCGGGGGACCCGCGCATCCCCCCCTCGCTGGACCCGCGGTCCCCTCGTCCCCCCGCGGCCCCGCTCGCCCCCATGCCCAGCCCGAGCAGCTGGTAGATCTCCCGCGTCGCCCGCGACCGGTTAAGCGTGTAGAAGTGCAGGCCGGGAGCGCCCTCGCCGAGCAGCCGGCCGGCCAGCGCGGCGGCGTAGCCGACGCCGATTTCCCGCAGCGCCGCCTTGTCGTCTTTCTCGTCGGCCTTCCGCAGCTCGTCGAGCAGGTCCGGCGGCACCTTGCAGCCGCCGAGCTCCAGCGCCTTCTCGACCACCCGCAGGCTGGTGACCGGCATGATCCCCGGGATGACCGGCACGTCGCACCCCTGCCGGCTGATCCGGTCACGGAGCCTGAGGTAATCCTCGGCGTAGAAGAACATCTGGGTGATCGCGAAATCCGCGCCGGCCCGGCACTTGGCCACGAAATACCTGGTGTCGCTCTCCGCGTCCGGCGAGCGGGGGTGCAGTTCGGGGAACGCCGCCACACCGACGCAGAAGTCGCCCGACGACTTGACGAGCCGGACAAGCTCGTCCGCATGACGCAGGCCCCGCGGGTGCGGGACCCACTCCGCGTTCGGATTGCCGGGCGGGTCGCCCCGCAGCGCGAGGACGTTGCGGACCCCCACGTCAGCGTACGAGCCGATCACATGCCTGAGCTCGGCGACCGAGTGGTTGACGGCGGTGAGATGCCCGACCGGGGTCAGCGACGTCTGTGCCGCGATCTTCCCGGTCACCCGGACCGTCCGGTCCCGCGTGGAACCGCCGGCACCGTACGTCACCGACACGAACGTCGGCTTCAGGGGCTCGAGTTGCCTGATGGCACGCCATAGTTGCTGCTCTTCGAGCTGCGTTTTCGGCGGCATGAACTCGAACGAGAAGGACCGGCCGCCCGCTTTGAGCAGCTCGGAGATCAGCGGGGCACGGGTGGCCCGCTGACGCGGCAGCCGCGGTGCGCCGGCGGCGCGCAGCCGCGGCGCCGCGTCACCCGGTCCCCGGCGGACGAGACGTGGTCGTGGCGGCATGTGGCTAAGCATAACTTGCCGACCGCTTTCCTGTGGTCCCGCCACAACATTTACGGTCGACGCTGCCCGCCTCAGCCGCGCTGACCCGGGTTCAGGCCGCGCTGGACCGCGCTCAGGCGATCGATACCGAGCCGCGCTCAGGCGATCGATACCGAGCCGCGTTCAGGCGATCGATACCGAGCCGCGCTCAGGCGATACTGAGCCGCGTTCAGGCGGCCGGTTACTGAGCCGCGTTCAGGCGGCGCCGCACCGCGTCAGGCGCGCCGGGGTCAGAACGCGAGCGCCTGGGCGCGCCGGTTGACCTCGGTGCCCCGGTGCCTGTAAAGCGCCTGGATGGGCGTCCCCGGCAGGGTCTCGTCGGCGGTGAACAGCCAGCGGAGCGCTTCCCCCTCGTTGAACCCGCAGTCGAACAGCACCGTCAGCGTCCCGCAGAGCCCCTTGACGATCGCCGATCCGTCAAGGAACGCCGCCGGTACGGCGCGCTCGCCGTCCGGGCGCGTCACGGCAAGCAGCTTACGGTCACGGAGCAACTGCTTCACCCGGCTGGAGGGGATGCTGAGCCTTGCGGCCACCTCAGGGAGTGACAGCCATTCGCCGACGAGAGCGTCGGTCGCAGGGTCTATCTGTGCCACGAAACCAATCTCCCACCTCCCGGTCGGTCCCAAACCAGCGACATTTCCCCCGAAGATGCATATATCACCCGGCGTCGGCAGGCGGTCCGGCCCGTTGAGGCGGGTAAGCGATTACCGCTCTCCGCCTCGCTTAAGGAACTCCATGCGTTCACGCCAGGCGGCCGCCCGGCCGGCCAGCCAGTCCGCGGCGGCGGCGAGCCCTTCCGGCCGGACGCTGAACAGCACCTCGCGGCCGGCGCGCCGCCGGCTCACCAGGCGCGAGTCCTCGAGCACGGCCAGGTGCTGAGCCACCGCCTGCCGGGACACCGGCAGCCTGGCGGCGAGGCTGCTCGCGCTGCATCCCGGCGTCCGGCCGAGCAGTTCGAGCAGTTCCCTGCGGCGCGGGTCTGCAAGCGCGGCAAACACCCGGTCCGGGTCGACGTCCGCGGTCACCGCTCCTGCTCGGCGCGAGTCCGCAGCCCCGCCATCTCATACTGCCATCCGCCCGTGTTGCCCTTCCATTCGTCTTCGCGCAGCGCCTCGGGCAGATCCAGCGAGGCGAAGCCGCTCTCCACGACGGTCACTTCAACCTCATTTCCCGTCGGCCGGACGTAGAACTCGACGAGGGTGGACTTGCCCGGCACCGGGTCAATGCCGCCGAACGCGCTCGCCCAGCGGAACGACGCGTAACCTTGCGGCTCGACGCGGACCACCTCGATGACATAGGGACGGCGGTCGTCGCCGTACTCCACGGTGACCCGCCCCGGACCCCGGGCCGGCTCCGCGCCGCTGCCCGGCAGCCACCAGCCGGGCCGCGTGACGAGTTGCCACACCTTGTCCTGTGTCGCCCTTACGGTGATCCGCTGTTCGATACGGTCTTCCATGAGCCGCCTCCCTCGCTCCGGACAAATCAGCAAGCTGAGTCTTGCACCTCTGTCCGATACGCGCAATTCGACGCTTGCGCATGCAGGCAGATCTGACCGCCGAGAAGGACTTCGCACACTTTTCGCATGGACATTTCCGGATATTTCGGACAGCGAAGTGGTCGTAAGGTGCGCGGAGCGGGACACCAGAGGCTGGTGTGGCGCGGGGGACCTGTGAGAGGCGGCCCAGGGGCGGCGGGCGGCGCGGCTAGGCGGAGAGGCGGGCGGCGGCGTCCTTGAGCGGGGTCGCGGGGTCGGCGAGGCCGGCGAGATCGACCGGGGTCCCGGCGGCGATCACGCGGCGGCCCTGGAGCAGGTCGCGGGGGCGGTTCACGGTCAGCATGGCGACCAGCCGCTGCGGGGACGGGTGGGTTCCGGCGACCCAGCAGGCCGCCCACGCGGCCGCGGCCGGATCGCCGCGCCAGACGAGCCGGTCGGCGGCGCCGTGGTGGCCGGCGTACTGCACCATCCGGCCGAACTGCTCGGACCAGAAGTACGGCACCGGGTCATACACCTCGTCCCCGCCGGTGATGTTGGCCGCGACCACCTCGGGCGCGTGCAGCGCCACATCCCAGTGCTCGACCCGCAGCAGCCCGCCGAACCGCAGGGACTCGAACGCGGCGCAGTCCCCCGCTGCGTAGACGCCGGGCATCGAGGCGCGCAGGCGGGCGTCGACGGCCACGCCGCCCGCCGGGGCGCCCTCGGGGCCAGCCGGCCCGGCGGAGCCGGCCAGCGCGATGCCGGAGCCGGCCAGCCAGGTCACGGCAGGGCGCACCCCGACGGCGGTGACGACCTCATCGGCCGGCAGCCAGCCGCCGCCCGCCAGCGCGAGGCCGCCGTGTTCCACGGACTCGACCGCGGCGCCGGTGCGCAACTCCACTCCCGCCTGTTCGTACCAGGGAGCGGTCCAGGCGCCCGTTTCGGCGCCGAGGGCGGAGGCAAGCGGCGCCGGGCCGGCCTCCACGACGGTGACCTGGCAGCCGGCCGCCGCGGCGGCGGTCGCCAGTTCGGCGCCGATCCAGCCGGCGCCGATGATCGCCAGCCGGA
>Ga0070737_10005424_pt1 | contig 12190 bp, 8 predicted proteins | sample Coa_R1_10_FD_66438 | JGI IMG/M metagenome (GOLD analysis project Ga0070737, IMG submission 66438) | Surface soil microbial communities from Centralia Pennsylvania, which are recovering from an underground coalmine fire - Coalmine... | ecosystem: Environmental > Terrestrial > Soil > Unclassified ... | reverse complement strand
AGATTGGTTTCCACCCCCTGGCTGCGATAGGAATCCGAGTTGATCTCAGCGCCAAAGGGAACGGCCGCGGCCACGGCCGCCGGAACGCCCAGGTTGGGCAGCGCCGTTTGCGGGACAAAATCGATCAGGTCGTAAAAGCTTTCATGGAACAAGGTCACGCCTAACAATGCTTGCTCATGCCACAGTCCTTGCTCCACTCCGAAATCAAAGCTCCGGCTGCGCTCCGCGCCGATCGGTGAGACGCCGTACTGCTTGATCAAGCTTCCTCCGCCCGGCAGTTGTGAAAGCAGCGTGTAAAGCGAAGATCCCTGGTCAAAAATGCTCGGCTCCTTGATCCCGGTTCCAAAGTTGAACCGCGCTTTGGTTTGGCCTAGCCAGCGCGAAATGTCCGGCGGCCGCAGATAATAGGCCAGGGAAACGCGCGGCGTGACGGTGAAGCCGAAGATTGCGTTATTTTCAAAACCGACGCCCGCTGTCGCAAATGCGCGGTGGTAACCACCGCGCCCTTCGAGGAAGTAATCGTAATTGTCTCGCCGGTCCGTCGTCTGCGGCGACCCCGAAGGCTGCGTGAACCCGTCTTCGTGGATGTAGTCAAATCCGCTGGTCAGTCCCACATTCGGACGGAAGGCGTAATCCGATTGCAGGCTGACCATCTGGACGGTTGTCTGTGAGTCAAACAGCATCGGATATGAGCCGCCGAAATCTAGAATCGCCTGGCCGGAGGTGCAATAGCCATTCGCGCCGCAAATCGTCGCTTGCTGGCCCAGATAGTTCGTTCCAAAGCCCGAGGCATTCGAAGCGATCCCTGTAGCGGAAGGATTGTCGAAGAAATAGTGAATGTGGGCGGAGGTGAGCCGCAGCGTGTTGTGCCAGCGGCTGGTGGTTTGATTCTGAATGGTTAGTCCAAGGTCGGTGTCTTGCTGCCGTTGGAAAGAATCATCGGGGATTCCATAAAAATTCAGAGGCCCAGCCGAGCCTAACCCGGTTGCATCATGATGAATGACGAACCGCACGCTGGTAGTTGCTATGGGATCCCAACCGAAATTCCCGGTGTAGGTTCCGTTATGGAACGAGCTGTTTGGCAAGCTGTTCTGGGTGTCAAAGCGCATGAAGTCGGAATAATAGTCGAACTGGCGGAAGACTCCGCTCACCGAACCTTCCTGCCGCAGCGTATTGAAGTTTCCTCCGTCGGCGGAATAGGTGAACCGAGGAGTGGAAGTCGATCCGTGGCGAGTGGTCACGCGGATCACACTCCCCAAGGCGTCGCTGCCGTATAAGATGCTGTCCGGGCCGCGAAAAACCTCCAGTTCATCCACGCCACTCGCTGCCAGATTGGAAAAGTCGAATTGGCCTCCGATGTCGTTCACTGGAATTCCGTCCAGCAGCACTTTGTTGAAGTCGGCGTTTCCGCCGCGCACGAACACGGAGCCGACTCCGCCGCGCTCGCCCTGCTGCACCACTTCTACTCCGGGCACGAGCCGCAGTGCGTCCAGGACGTCTAGTTTGTTAAGAGACTTCAGTTCGCGCTGGCTGATCACGCTCACTGAGGCGCCTACCTGCGATTTGGGCGACGCTTCGCCCGTGGCCGATACCACCACGTGCTGACGCAGTGGACCGATTTGCATCCGCACATCGATCCGGGCAATCTCTCTGGCGTGCACCAGGATGAATCCGCTGCGAGCGGGAGTGAACCCTTGAGCGCTCACACGCAGGCGGTAACGGCCCGGTGCTGCCTTGTGGAAGGTAAAAACTCCGTCGCTTGCTGTGTGCGTGCGCTCCACGGTTGAGCCGTTGCGCACCAGCGCGACCTGCGCCCCGATAACAGCCGCGCCCAGCGGGTCAACGACGCGGCCGCGGACCGCGCCTGCGGATGCGGCGTGCACTTGAATGGTGAAAAAGAAGATGGTGAGAAGCCACAAGGCCTTTGCCCGGTGGCAAGAGATGGCGTGCATGATGTCCTCCTCGCCCTCGGAAGAGCGGACTGGGTGAAATGCCGGCGGGACCGGTCTCCTGGCTCGCGACGTGTTGCCCAGCGCCTGCGCCTTCCCACCCTTGCGGGCAGTGGCTTTGTGCAGGCGACTCTCGCCGCTTACAGTTGCGGGGCAGTGGCGGATTTTCACCGCGCTTCCCGTTCATCCCGCCGGTTTTATTACTTACTAAAACAGAGAGAAACCTTAGGTCGTTGTGTTCATAGATAAATGCCGCGGTTCGCTGCGCCGGTGCCCTGACAAAAGCCCCGCAGCGTGTTCACTACGTGCGTGAAGAAGGTGATTCGTTGAATGGTCATCTGCTCTCCCTTCGAAGCCGAGCGAACCCGCAGCGGGTGTCTGGCCGGTCTCCTGACTTGCGCTTCATCGCGATGGGACTGCCTTCCCGGAAGCCTAAGCTCCAGTGGCGTTCGCGTCCCGGCGCTCCGCGCTCACAGTGGCGGGGCCGTGCCGGATTTTCACCGGCTTCCCAAATAACTCTGACGTGCACCAGACAAGCTCTATTATGTATCCCAGATGGGCAGGCAATGTCAATTGCCTGATTTGTGGTGGCTGGGCATAAGGGCCAAGAGATACAAGCCCACAACTACCGCGCTTCACAAGCGGACTGGATTGACGAGCCTGAAAAATAAGGATTGGCCGCTCAACTGTCCGAAGCCTGTTACTTGGCTGCTGCTCTCAGAAGACGCGGTCGACTGCTCGCTTGATCTGCGGCCAGAATTCTGCCGCCACGTTGAACAGGGCAGTGTCGCCAAGATCCCATCCGGCGCGGCTCAGGCTCAGTCCAACGCCTCGGTCTTGACGGGGATAGTAGAGGTTGGAAGCTGCGGCGGCGAGTATGGTGCCAGACAACGCCGAATAATCCACGGCTGTGCCTCCCGAGTCTGTCCGGGTTACGAAGACGCGGGAGACAGCATAGAGGATGCGCTTGCCGGCGGAGCCTCGTCCTAGCCCGAAGTAACGAGGGTCCTGGTGCATGATCACTGGAAAGAGAAAGTCACCGAAAAAACTGGAAATGTTGGCATCCAGCTCCGCCGAACCGAAGCACTTTCCATAGCCGCCCCACCCGTTGCCATAGCCGCAAAAGCCATCGCGGGGGGAATGTTCCAGTGCGGCCTCGGTGGCGCCTGCCGCGAGGCCCAAGGGATCATAGGCCGCGCGCGCCCATTCGTTGAATTTCTCTTTGGGAGTGAGCGGTTTTATGTTTTTCAGATAATCGACCTTAAAGGCTGGGATAACCCAAAAAATGTGTCCCGGCGAACTCTGCATAGCAGCGGAATTCGCTGGTTTGGATGCCGATTGATTCTGGGTCCAAGCGCCGAGGCTGACACCTTGAAATTCTCTCCGGTCCAGCGACCTGGCTAGCGAACCTTCGTTTCCCAAAAGAACCTGGCTTCCCACCAACCGCGTTATCGCGAAAAGATTGCAACCGCTTGAGTTAGCCTGTGCTGAGGGAGGTAGTGGCCGCCACAGATCGTTAAGCGTCTGCGACCCTTGCGCTTTGGTCGGCGGGGCGTCGCTTAAATTGAAAAGCGGCAAGCCGCATGTCCACGTCCCGTTTTGCCGGGCATGCGCCTTGAATTCCCGCCGCACCGCTGGAACCGGTGGCTGTGAAGCGGTTGGCTGCGCTTGGGAGTACAGGCAGGCTACTGACGCCCATCCTAGCAGGAGAACTCGAGCGATACCTCTCACCGCAGGCCGGATGCGGGCCACGATGGTTGAATTTGCGTAAAGGCGCCAAAATCCCATGGCACCTTTAATGTTACCTTGAAGTTGGACCTCGAAGGTTAGGCAATTTTCCTCTGTGCGGAGCATCACCCATCGCGGCGCCGCGATGGGTGAGATTGCAAGCGAGCGTAAGTAACGTAACGCAGGCATGTTGCTTCCCCGCTTACCCCGAAGGGGTGAGCAATGTAGAGTTTCCGAATTTCGGAAACTCCGCGATTTGTCGAGTTAATTTGGCCCCAAAGCCGCGGACTTAAAAGGCAACGCCTACCTTGCTGACCCACTACTCCATGCTTTGCAACTAGCGGGAAACCGCAGTACAATCGCTGCCAATTTACCAGAACAAACTTGAAAGGGAGGGATCAACTCATGAGGTTTCTAATTAAGGTTTCATTTTCCCGTTGAGGCGGGAAATGCGGTTGCTAAGAAAGACGGCTTTAAAACGATCGGGAAAATCCTTGAACAGCAAAAGCCGGAAGCTGCCTACTTCATCGCCGAAGGCGGCAAGCGAACGGCCATCCTCATCATGAACTATGGATGGTTCCTGAAGACCTCTGCAAGGCGGGTCCAGCCATCGAACAGGCGGTGAAAAACTACGGGTAGTAACCAGTGCCGAGTTAATTCTTAACTGCGTCTGCTGCGCAAGCCGACTTTCGCCGGGTGCACACATCGCGCTCGTCGCGATGTGTGCGGACAGCCACGTCACGATTTGTGTGACCTGGGTTCTTGCTCAAAACCCAAGCAGCGGAGCCAACCGGTCGAGCACCTCTCTCAATACACCGGCAGGCAGACGCCCGAGCGGTTCAGCACGACGCGTTTTCCAGTCTACACTCTTGAGGTGATCGGCCAGTATGACGCCTGTGACGGCAAGGCCAGGGGGCAGCTCCACCTCAAAGGGGTAGCCTTTTACGTGACTGGTAACCGGGCACACGAGCGCGAGTCCGCTCTTCCGGTTGTACTGCGAAGGTGAGAGGACCACTGCCGGTCTGCGCCCCGCTTGCTCCCGTCCTGCCTGCGGATCGAAAGCAAGCCACACCACGTCGCCTGCGTCAGGCGTCCATGCGCGCCTCACCATACCTCCTTGCCTTGCACCTTGCCCCAGTCTGTTTCTTCATGCCGGTTTTTCGCGGTGATGCGGGAAACGAGGTAGTCAAGCCGGTACTTGCGCCGCGCGGTCCTGACGATCAATCCGCCTTCGCTGGCGACGGTCACCATTACAGTTTCGCCTTCCCGCAACTGTGCGTCTTGCGCCAAAGCTTTGGGGATGCGTAACGCGAGGCTGTTTCCCCACTTTCCAAGCTGCGTAGTTGCCATGGCTCAATCTCCTCTTCGTATCTACATTAAATATACACTAGGCTGGTCGCCACGAGACAAGAGGAACCTCCGATTCAAAGCGAAAGTACCACAGCGCAGACGTGCTGTTTACCGCTGCTTCCCGCGCTCACACCGAAGGGGTGAACGCTGAATAGCCGTGGGTGTAAAACATGCCGCATCGGTCTTCGTTAGCCGCCTCAGCCTTGTGCGCCACCTTCCGCAGGCGCTGGACTTCTCCGCCGGAAACGTATTGCCGTGGCCATGACTCCGATGAGCGAGCCAAGAACGACCGTGTAGCCAATCCACAGCGTCATCTGCGGAAGGATCGCCTCATTTAGGAACTTCGTGGCAAACGGGGCGTGAGCAAACATCGGAACCGATGCGTCGTAGTGCGTTCCCCAGCCGGTCCCGCCATTGCCGCGCATCGCAAAGAACATTACGATGAGCACCGGAATGCGCGCCGCGAACGCGTAGGCGAACAATACATTCCCCAGCGACCGCCAGCCGATGCGGGGAATAAACGCCGCGACGAGCATTATCAGGAATCCAACCAGAGATAGCGGGGAAGGGTGCGAAAAAGTTGAAGCGAGCACAAATCCGCCCAGGAGAAATACAATCAACCCGAGGACGGTAAATCCGATCGCCTTGCCCATGCTTAAAGGACCTTCAGCGGCGTTGGCCAGCTTCAAGGCAAAGTAAGGACCGAAGATAATTGGCAGCCAGGAGATTCCAACCAGAGCGGCCCCGCCGCCGGCTGCGTTGTCGAACCACGGCCTGGGCCAGTGTTGCAACTCACCCACCAAGCGTAGGATCGTGACGCCCAAAGTAATCAGAGCCGGAACTAAGATGAGACTCATGATGGAAGTCGATTTGTTATCCGCCATGGAAACCTCCCTTTTCAAGCGGTGAATTGTGGTGAGCGTAGCACAACGCAGGGCAGTTTGCACCTGCGTGCGGTGCGTGCGCCCGGCATTGCCGGGTCGAGGCCAAAATCACAAGCCTAAAATTCCGGCAACCCTGGGATCGCACGCAGGCCAAATCAACCATCTGCCGCATAATTCGTTATAATCAACCCCTTGCAAAGATTGCAGAACAACAGCCTGGTGCGCGACTCAGGATTGAGGGTTTGTGCACCGGGTTCAAACTAGCGTGAGGTCTTGATCCATGGGTAAACGTGATCTTGAATCGCCTGTCCGGCTGCGCAGCCGTGAATGGTTTGGTGCGAACGATCTGCGCGCCATGAGCATGCGCGCCTATCTGCGAAGCGAAGGATTCAGCAGCCAGGTATTTGATGGCAAGCCTGTGGTCGGCATCTGCAACTCCTGGAGCGAGCTGACCACGTGCAACGCGCACCTGCGGCAAGTGGCGGAGGCCGTGAAGCGCGGTGTGTGGGCGGCGGGTGGCTTTCCGCTGGAATTCCCCACTATTTCGCTGGGCGAGCTGCTGATGAAACCGACCACCATGCTCTATCGCAACCTCATGGCGATGGACGTGGAAGAATGCATTCGCGCCTATCCACTAGACGCCGTCGTGCTGCTGTGCGGATGCGACAAGACCACCCCGGCTCAAATCATGGGAGCCGCAAGCGCCGATGTGCCCGCGATCGTGGTCCCAGGAGGGCCGATGCTGCGCGGAATGTGGCGCGGCAAGCCGATTGGCTCCGGCACGGATACCCGCCGGTTGTGGCATGAGCGGCGCGCCGGACAGATCACCGACGAGGCGTGGTGCGAAGTCGAAAGCTGCATTTCGCGCAGCGCCGGCCACTGCATGGTGATGGGAACCGCTTCTACCATGACGAGCATGGCGGAAGCCCTGGGCATGACTCTGCCAGGAGCCGCCAGCATTCCGGCGGCGGACTCGCGCCGCCTTGCCAACGCCGAAGAGAGCGGAAGCCGGGCGGTGGAGATGGCCCGCCAAGGCCTCCGGCCGTCACAAATCCTCACTCAGAAGGCGTTCGAGAATGCAATCCGCGCTGATATGGCCCTTGGCGGATCGACCAACGCCATCATTCACCTGGTTGCCATCGCGGGCCGGGTTGGTATTCCGCTGCCGCTCGAAGCGTTCGATAAAATCTCCCGTTCGACGCCTTTCATCACGAACGTGAAGCCCTCCGGGGCCTATCTGATGGAAGATTTGTACTACGCCGGCGGCCTGCCTGCGGTGATGAAGGAGATTGCTTCTCTGCTCGACCTTGGCGTTTTGACGGTGAACGGCAAGACGCTGGGTGAAAACATCGCCGGGGCGCAATGCTACAACCGTGAAGTCATCAAAACCGCCGATGCTCCGCTGCATCCCGAAGGAGGCACGGTCATCTTGAAGGGCAACCTCGCGCCGTGCGGCGCGGTGATCAAACAAACCGCCGCGTCGCCTCGCTTGCAAAAGCATAAGGGCCAGGCAGTGGTCTTTGAAAATTACAGCGACATGATGGAGCGCGTGGATGACCCCAATCTGGCAGTAGATGAAAACAGCGTTCTCGTGCTTAAGAACGCGGGACCGAAAGGAGGTCCGGGAATGCCGGAATGGGGCGATATGCCGATACCCGCGAAGTTGTTGAAAGCTGGAGTGCGGGACATGGTCCGCATCAGCGACGCCCGCATGAGCGGCACCGCCTATGGCACGGTGGTGTTGCACGTATCGCCTGAATCAGCAGCCGGCGGACCGCTCGCCGCAGTCCGAAACGGCGATCACATCGAGTTGGACGTCCACGCGCGCCGCCTGGAACTGCTGGTTCCGGACGTCGAGATGAAGCAACGCCTCGCGGCTTGGCATCCGCCAGCCCCTCACTTCACACGCGGCTACGGCAAGATGTTTCTGGATCACATCCTGCAGGCCCACGAAGGCTGCGATTTTGATTTTCTGCGCCCGCTGTAGAGTCTGTGTGATAACCGCGGCTGTAGCGGCGGTCTGTGACCGCCGACCTTGGTTTTTCAATAGGTTCAGCGCTCATATAGCGCTGCTACTGCCCAAGAACGGCGGTTGTCACGCAGCTTTTAGAGTTCAGCCTCCCACGTACCGTCACAACTCAGTTAATGACTGACTCACGTCTTACCGGCGCTTGAGCGATTGTGTTACATTCCATCCATCATGAAAGCAAAATGTCCAGCATGTGGCTCGTCGCGGAACACGCAGTCTCCAAGCGGCCGGCACCTTATCTGCGTGAATTGCCAGCGGATTATTCTCCGCGAAGAAGAAGTGCGATCATCAGGCCGCCAGCACGGAATGGCGCAGCGGCGCCCGCGGCGCGGAGAACCTGCGGCGGAATCCGCTGTCTAGCTCAAGGGCTGGAGCTCTGTTTGGCGGCAGCCTTGCCTCTCTCCGCGTAGCCCAATCCTTGATTGGCAAGGGCGGGAGCTTTACAGCACAGCGCTTGCGGTGTGGCACTGTGGGTGTTTTGATTTGTGCCTTCCCATGCAACAAAAACTACAGGGCCGCAAACTGAACCTTACGTTACAAGCCTGTTCAAAGCCGGGCTGTGCGCACCTGATCGGGCGATTGGTGGTTCGTCAGGAATCTTCTTCTAAACCGCAAACCTCATGAACATGCCTGCGCCGCGCTTGTGTGCCTGAACAAATCCGAACTTCCAACGCTTAGCTGGATATGCCGCGCGAGCAAAATCAGGAGGGCAATTCAACAGACGCTTGCCTGCGGCAATCGGCAATGACTTCAGCCGGTATCAGTCGGTAGGCGATTAGCAGCACGATGGGGAGAATTACGAGGTCATCTATAGCGCCGATGACTGGAATAGCATCGGGAATCAAATCTATTGGACTCAGAAGGTACGTGAACACGAAGCGCAGTAGCCATTTAGCAGACTTCGGCGTGCGACTATCGCGCAGCACGAGGCGATACACATGAATTTCCCGCTTCAGCCGCTTGTAAAGACGCTTGAGCACAGATTCAGTCTATTCTGTCCGTGGTCTGGATTCAAAGTATTGAGGATCGCAAGACCTGATGACGATGGGCATCGCGGCGCCCTTTTGCTCAACCGATAACGGTAATCAATAGCGCCATTCCAAGCAGGATCTGAACGAGTTTCAGAAAATAATAAGGCCGGGGTTTCCTTCGTAGACTACGCGGCTCTTACTTTTGCCGAAAAGCCGTTAACGGAGATTTTTTCAGCGCTTTACCGAGACTGCGTGTTCTTTTTTATGAAGACCCGCTGCCCGTTCGTAACCTTCCGCCGTGTAAAGGAGCGCGCGATCAAAGAAATAGTCAAGCAGGTGATAGAGTTCCTGATGCTGATGAAGCTCCAGAATCGAATCCGCCAGACCGTGAGTGCGGATGTAATCCCGCAGATAATATTTGCTCAGAATCAGAGCCCAGATGACTTCGCTCAGCGGTATGCCTTGGTTGAAGCGCCTCTCTCCGAGTTGGTTGTGCCAGTTTTGGAGCGCGTCGTCCGTTTTTTCGGCCAGCCATCGGCCCAAGTCGTGGTACACCTTGTACACCCGCTGGTAAAGGTCGTCGTCAGGCAGTCCTTTGTAGGAAGGCGTGTGAGGGCTGCTTCGCAAATTCTCCACGGCGCCGCGTGTTAGCTCATCCGCGTGATTTTCAATCATCCTGATCAGCCGGTCTGAAAGCATTTAACCCTCCGGTACATCCAAAGTTTTGGCGCAGCGACAAGACCAGAAACAAAATAATAATAACTCTTAATTCGATCCTCGGCTTTCGCCAAAAAGTTGCCTGCCGGTCTCGCCTTTTGTTACAGCGGCGCCACTGAGCGCTGGGCGGCGCTCGCGGCGGCCAAAAACGTGTTATAAAAGCTGCGTCCAGAAATGTAAGTAGCGGCCTGCTATTTGAGCGAACAATGAATGCTCGTTACATTTTGGCTCTTGACCAGGGAACCACCAGCTCGCGCGCCGTGATGTTTGACCGCGCGGGCGATGTGGTTTCGTTTGCGAACCGGGAGTTCACGCAATATTACCCGCAACCTGCCTGGGTGGAACACGACGCGGAGGAAATCTGGCAGACGCAGATCAGCGTAGCGGAGGAGGCTTTGAGCGCAGCCCAGGCCACACCGAAGGATGTGGCGGCCATTGGCATTACCAATCAACGCGAGACGGTTCTGATCTGGGACAGGGAGACTTCGCGGCCGCTTCACCGTGCTATCGTCTGGCAGTGTCGACGCACCGCGCCGGACTGCGACCGCATCCGGCAGGAAGGCTTCGACCGCGTGCTTCGAGAAAGAACCGGCTTGGTTGCGGACGCCTACTTTTCCGCCACCAAAATCGCCTGGCTCCTGGAACACATCCCTCAAGCGCGCAAACGGGCTGAGCGCGGCGAGATCTGCTGCGGCACGATTGATAGCTGGCTGATCTGGAAGCTTACTGGAGGGCGAGTCCATGTTACTGACGCTTCTAACGCTTCTCGGACACTGCTTTTCAACCTTCGCACGCTCGACTGGGACGATGAGATTCTTCACTATTTCCGGATTCCTCGCCAGCTCTTGCCAATGGTCGCGCCTTCAAGCGGCGTCTTGGGGGAGACAGCGTTGTTTAGGGGCCGCAAAGCCGTTCCCATCGCGGGTGTTGCCGGAGACCAGCAGGCTTCACTTTTCGGGCAGCGCTGCATAGCTTCCGGAGCGACGAAAAATACATACGGCACAGGATGCTTTCTGCTGATGAATACCGGCAATCGAGCGCGTAAATCCGAGATGGGCCTGCTCTCAACCGTTGCCTGGCAGCGCAACAGCAAAGTTACATACGCTCTTGAGGGAAGCATCTTCGTTGCCGGAGCCGCCGTCCAGTGGCTGCGCGACGAGCTTCGCATCGTTGGCACGGCGGCGGAAACCGAGGCGATGGCTCGCTCCGTGGCTGACGCGGGTGGCATCTATCTTGTCCCCGCCTTCGTGGGACTTGGAGCGCCTTACTGGGATGCCTATGCGCGGGGCGCGATTCTGGGTTTGACCCGAGGCAGCAACTGCAACCATATCGTTCGCGCGGCGCTTGAGTCCATGGCCTACCAGACGCGAGATGTGCTCGATTGCATGGTTGCCGATTCCGGACTGAAGCCAGAAGTTCTGCGCGCCGATGGTGGGGCCGCTAGGAACGGATTTCTCTGCCAGTTTCAGGCGGATATCCTGGGCATTCCAGTTGAGCGGGCGCGCGTCACGGAGTCCACGGCTTTGGGCGCAGCCATGCTTGCGGGCCTCGGCACCGGTTTCTGGAGCGATGAGGAAGAGTTGCAACAGCAATTAGAGGAGTCTCGCAACGCATGCGTACAATCTACAAGCCGGCGCTTTGAGCCTAAGCTCGACCCAGGACGCCGTGAAGAACTCTATGCAGGCTGGCGGAAGGCCGTGGACCGCGCACGGGATTGGGTGGCAACGCCGTGAGTCTCCAGCCATAAAGTCAAGAAATCCAGCAAACCATCCGCCAGATGCAACGTCTGAACGGGGGTTCTGCACCCTTATGGGGAGCGGCTAGTGAGCCGGCGAATGGCTGGGCGCAGCGCCCGCAGCGCCAGTGCCGCCGCTGAACGTGCCGGGTGGCAGATTGATGGTCACGTCCTCGTCCAACCTCATGCCGATCAGCGAACCCGCCAGCAGCAGAGCCTGCTTGCCTTTGGGAATCATGTAAGCCGCCACTCCGCTGGCCACAGCTACCCCGATGCCTGGACCCAAACCTCCGGCCAGTGCTGCTCCGGCGGTGGGCGCAGTAAAAATCGCAAGCTGTTTGAGGTGGGACGCTCCTCCGCCTCTCAGATCGCCTTCCGGTCCCACTTCATAGCTGCCATTATCGCTGTTCGAAAAGACTTCCGTAAGCGAACCAAGGATAGCCACTTTTTCGCCGTTCGGCATTTCGATGGTGTCGAACTCAATGCTCAGATATCCGCCCTTTCCGCGATGGGCCGCGGGCTTCACTTCGGAGACGTGCCCGTCAATCCGCACGCCCTTCGGGAGCACAGTGAGATCTTCCACGCTCACCGGTTCAAGCAGCGTTGTGATTACACGATCTCCCACGTGAGAGGTTTTCGAGTTGATGGAGGTGTGCAACTGAAGTTTGAATTCAGTCCCCTCGGGGATGGTGATCTGATTCAGGTCGTTCTGAAGGGCTTGCTGGTCTTGCGGTGTCAAGTCATCCTGCGCCTTAAGCCACGAGGATGTCATGGCCAGCATTACACCCGTCATGAGAAGAATAAAAAAACGCCTCATGCGCCAAATC
>Ga0070737_10005423_pt1 | contig 12191 bp, 10 predicted proteins | sample Coa_R1_10_FD_66438 | JGI IMG/M metagenome (GOLD analysis project Ga0070737, IMG submission 66438) | Surface soil microbial communities from Centralia Pennsylvania, which are recovering from an underground coalmine fire - Coalmine... | ecosystem: Environmental > Terrestrial > Soil > Unclassified... | reverse complement strand
ATACCCCGTCGTACCCCCAATTCCTCTCCCCGGGGAATTGAGCAACGGGCATTATCTCTATGGCATTGACCCCCAGGTCTCTAATCTCATCAAGCCTTGGAATTATGGATATGAACTTACCTTCGGGCGTAAACGTTCCGACGTGAGTCTCATAGATTACCATCTGTGAAATGGGAATCCCGGTCCAGCCGCCATCCTTCCAACCAAATGAGTTGTGGTCAATCACTTGAGACGGACCATGCACACCCTGAGGCTGAAAGTATGATGCAGGGTCAGGCCTCTCCTTCTCTCCTTCAAGCCTGTAGAAGTAGAGTGCTCCGGGCGGTGTATCATCAATCACTTTCTTCCAGTACCCATTATCATCCTTTTCCATAATATGTAGGGACAAATCATGATTCGCCCCTAATACAGGCGGGATTATCTTTAATTCCACTTTCTTTAAAAAGGGCGCCCAGACAACAAATTCACATCTCTCTTTCCCTATATAGTTTGCTCCGATTTTCATCCAGCTCTACTCGGAATGAGGATGAATACAGTGTCAACCCCAAATCTGACATTCCTCCAAGCCCTTGCGATTCTGGATTTTAGCATCTCCCTTTGGAGGGCTATTAATAGTATTAACCCAAATCATCTCATATTTCTACCATTTGATCAAACTACTATTTCTCACATATGTACCCTTACGGATAATGTAGAATCCATACCAATCAATTACAGTTTTTGACAGGTGTCACCTATTTTGGAATCGAACGGCAGGCTAGAGGCTATCCCCTTATTATTGTCATTGTGAAGGGGCAAAGCGACTGAATAATCCTATTTTCCACAGCACTTATTACTTTCTCTGTAAGATGCTTCCCTACGCTCAGCACGACATACCAGTTTTGGGATGACTTCGAGATTTGCAAAGCTTGGATACTCCGACACATACTAGCGGTGCAAGCAGATGATATTGATATTTTTTATTAAACACAGAATTACAAGCGATATAAGCTAGCCGCCCCTGGAAAATGTAGGGGCGGCCTTGAATTATTAATTAATGGTTGGGTTCATACCATTTTAGTGCCTACTGCTCTGCTCCCAGTTATTAACTTCTCTTTCAGCCTCCTCCTTAGAGATGCCATATCTCTCCTGGAGCTTCCCGATAAACTGGTCGCGCTTGCCTGCGATGACATCGAGGTCATCATCAGTGAGCTTTCCCCACTTCTCTTTAATTTTACCTTTCATTTGTTTCCAATTTCCAGCAACTTGATCCCAGTTCATAGTTCTTAACCTCCATTTTTATTATTGGTCTTGCGACCTATGGATGTATGGTGCAACACCCATGCCAGTGGCTTAATATTAAAATTTTTAGCTTTTACAACAGATTATAGGCGGAAGTGACACCTAGCTGTGCCCTAATACACTACAGGGATGTGTAGATTCACACAAGAACATTAATCCCGGATTGAGAACTAATACATTACTCAAACAGCTACCACTGGGAAATTTCTCTTTTAATCTCATTGAGATTTTTCAAAACGTTCCCCCTGGCCGTCCCGCCATAAGATTTTCTGGTTGAGATTGACCCCTCAGGTGTAATGCATTCAAATGCATCTTCTTCAAAAAGGCTTGAAAACATCCTCAGCTCTGCGAGGCTTAGTTGTGAGAGTTCTCTCTTTTTTTCCTCACAGTAGATAACTATTCTCCCTGTAACCTCATGCGCCTGCCTAAACGGCACCCCCTTTCGAGCCAGGTAATCTGCTATATCCGTCGCAGTAATAAACCCGCTCTGGAGCGCTTTCTTCATATTTTCAGTTTTGAATCTTATGTTCCTCATCATTGCCGATAAAACTCCGAGAGAGGACTTTACAGTGTCCGCCGTATCAAACATAGGCTCTTTATCCTCCTGCATGTCCCTGTTATACGAGAGTGGGAGTCCCTTCATAACGGTAAGAATTGCAACGAGATTCCCATAAACCCTACCCGTTTTTCCGCGAATAAGCTCTGCAATGTCCGGATTTCTCTTTTGAGGCATTATGCTTGAGCCTGTTGTAAATTCGTCTCCAAGGTCAATGAAATCAAACTCCTTGCTCGACCAGAGGATGAGTTCCTCAGAGAGTCGGCTCGTGTGCATCATAAGAACCGCCGAGACCGATATGAATTCTATAATAAAATCCCTGCTGCTTACAGTATCAATACTGTTTCTTGTAACCTGTGGAAAACCAAGCAAATCCGCCACATACCCTCTATCTATTGGAAAAGAGGTTCCCGCAACCGCTCCGGCGCCAAGCGGCATAATGTTCATCCTCTTGAGACAATCAATATAGCGGTCTCTGTCGCGCCTCAGCATTTCAATATATGCAAGGAGATGGTGTGAGAGAAGGACGGGTTGTGCCCTCTGAAGATGGGTGTATGAGGGCATAATTACCTCTATATTTCTCTCCGCCAAATCCACAAAGACCCCTGTCAGGTCTTTTATAAGGGAAAGAATCTCCTTGATCTCCCTCCTCAAATACAAACGTTCATCAAGCGCAATCTGGTCGTTTCTGCTCCTTGCCGTATGGAGTTTCCCCCCTATATCGCCTATCTTCTCAATGAGTCGCTTCTCAATATTGAGGTGAATATCCTCAAGCTCCTCTCTAAACGGAAATTTCCCGCGCTCAATCTCTTCCCTAATTTCCTCAAGCCCCTTCACTATCTTCTGAGATTCCTGCTTTGATATGATTTCCGCCCTACCGAGCATCTTTGCATGGGCGATACTGCCCTCTATATCCTCTCTATAGAGCCTCTTGTCGAAATCAATAGAGGCTGAAAACTTTTCAACCACCTCGTGAGTCCCTTTTTTAAACCTCCCTCCCCAGGGCTTTTTAGACAAATCTCTTATCCTCCCTAAACATCTGGTTTTAATGACCACTCTTAGAGGAATCATCATACCTGGATATTATAATCTTATTAATGAATAACACATTAATAAACAGTGTGTATAGTCAATGAGCCTTGTCCGTTGTCACTAAACCGAAGTCAGCCGATTCGGATAAAGGTCAATACAGGCTCAAAAAGAGTGGGCAGGAAGGGAGTCGAACCCTTACGGGCGCAATGCCCAGCGGCTTTTGAGGCCGCCGCGTCTGCCTGTTCCGCCACCTGCCCTCTGTCAGGTGAAACTATATTATCCTCTGTAACTTGGGAAGAATCAACTCACACCTTTATCTTGTCCTTTATCATCTCTCGATTGCTGACATTCTTTTCTATAAACTCAATGATTTTACCGGCAATATCAATGCCCGTAGCCTTTTCAATCCCCTCAAGACCCGGGGACGAATTTACCTCCATTATGAGCGGTCCGCGGTCTGACTGGAGCATGTCAACGCCTGCAATGTTAAGTCCTAAGACCCTTGCGGAATTGACCGCGGTTGATTCCTCTTCCTTGCTCAGTTGAACTGGAATTGCAGTCCCGCCCCTGTGTATGTTAGAGCGAAACTCGCCCTTTGCGCCCTGCCTTTTCATCGCGCCTACCACCTCGCCGCCCACAACAAAGGCCCGAATATCCGCTGCCTTTGCTTCCCTTATATACTCCTGAATGAGCATATTCGCATCCAGCCCGTAAAATGCCTCTATGACAGACTCGGCGGCCTTTTCTGTTTCCGCAAGAACGACGCCGATTCCCTGGGTTCCCTGCAATAACTTAATGACTAATGGCGCGCCGCCCACCTCAGATATAAGGTGTTCAATATCCGAAGGGCTTGAAGCGAATGCCGTTGCGGGAATGCCTATGCTCTCTCTTGAGAGAATCTGCATAGTCCTTAATTTGTCTCGAGACCGGGTAATCGCCTGGGATTCGTTGGCACAGAATATGCCCATCATCTCAAACTGACGAACAACGGCAGTTCCGTAGAATGTCCTTGAGGCACCGATTCTAGGAATCGTAGCATTAACTCCGGTCAATTTCGTGCCGTGATAGAATATCTCAGGATTGCCCCTTTCAATCAAAAAGTAACACTTTAAAAAATCAATAACCTCCGCCTCGTGGCCCCTTTGACGCGCGGCCTCAATCAACCTCCTAGTAGAGTAAAGCTTCCCATTACGAGACAAAACAGCTATTTTCATCCTTTCGCCTCCTTAATCTTTTGTTTGTAAGATAAATTGATTTGCGTAACATTTACTAAAAAACGGTTATGTAATACCTTTCTTCCCAAAAGAACCGGATATTCCATCTTAGACCTGTCCGTTAAGGAAAGCTCTATATCGGATAATTCGCCGAATAATAGGATTTTGGTCTTAATTATATACCTTTCCTCAACCTGTCCAAAGGAGTTCTTGATCCTTCTCTTTCTATAAATCGGCAGGGTGAACTTTTTATTGTTATAAGAGGGATGCGAGGGATCAAGAAGACTGAATCTAACCCTCTGTTCCCCACCCTTGTCAATAACCTTTATACTGTGACAATGAATGGCAGATGTGTACGCGCCGGTATCAATTTTAGCGTCTATATCATATAGACGCAACCGGGGGAAATCAACCCTGTCCTTTCTTCCAATTGTTCTCATAAATCTCTAAACGAAAGCAGACAATTTATCACCGAGTTGTGTTTGGAACTTTTTCGCCACCCCTCTAATCCATTTCGGGTTGAGTATGTATTCAAACCCGTGTTTTTGAATAATATCCGAGACCTTCCACGAATAGTTTAGTCCATCGAGCATCACATAATCGGTCACAGGATCAATCAGATTCCCCAGATTTTCCGGGTTCAATGGAAGAAGCGGGGCGATAAAGGCATACGTCTTTATTCCCTCTTGCTTTAATCTTTTCATCGCCCGAATTCTCGCCGAAATGGGCGTTGCATTAGGCTCAAAGATTTTTCTTATGTCTTCTCTATCGGTTGGAATGCTCAGCCCAACCTCAACGCTTTTGAGCCTTTTAAAAATATCCACATCCCTTATTACGAGAGGAGACCTGGTAAGTATAGTTATTTCAAAATCCGTACCAATGAGGCACTCAAGCACACCTCTTGTGAGTTTGAATTTTGATTCAATCGGCACATAAGGGTCTGTTACGGAGCTTAGAAACACGGTGCCATTATTTATCTTCTTTATCTCTTTTTTAATCAGTTCTATGGCATTGATTTTTACGTCTACGAAATCACCCCACTTCTCTTTATGCCCGGTGAATTTTTTCATAAAAGAGGCGTAGCAGTGATAGCACCCGAAACTGCATCCCCTATAACAGTTTATTACGTAATCAAACCCCGGTATCCCCGTCTTGCTGAGAATTGAACGTGACTCTATGGGCGAAACACTCCACTTTAGCCTTCTCGACTCCAGAGCCTCTATTTCCCCCGGTTCTTTTAAGAACGAAAGATTAAGCTGATTCAGGTTTTCCATTTATATATTCATACAAAAATATGACCTAAATTATACCAATTTTCTACGGATAAGATATTCGTCTAAATAGGAGCAATCACGTTGTAGAGGCAAGAACAACGTTTTGTTTTCACAATTTTGGGTAATACACTCTTAGGAATCATTATACCAATTCGATTATTTGATTGTGCATAATAAGAACCGTCATTGCGAGGAACGAAGTGACAAAGCAATTCCTAAAAAGACAAGATTGCTTTGCTATCGCTCGCAATGACAACTCCTTTTCGGATGCACTGATAATTGACAGAATTGTTATTAGAAGTGAAATATCGCCGGTCTAATTGCCATGACAAGCCCCAGAATAATCAGGAGTCCACCCACCACCCTAGAAATTACGACACCGTGCTTGCTTATCTTCTCAACAAATATTACAAGCGTGAGAATCCCCATCCATGCAATGTTCATAACCCCCACGACAAAGAGAACCAACATCAATCCCCAGCAGCACCCAAGGCAATATGCCCCATGATCCATGCCCATTATAAGCGCGCCCAAGTAGCCCTCCCTCCACCTGTGCATGATAAAGTGAAGCGGAGAACGGCAGTGTTTAAGGCAAACGTTTTTAAGCGGGGTCAGTTGATACAGGCCGGCGGCAATCAAGACCGCCCCGCCCATTAGAGAGCCGTATTTATGCAAATTGGGAAAACTCATACTCAAATGCCCAGCAACGAGGTCTATGAAATAGGCCAAAACGCCAAAGGATGTCCAGACAAGGAGATACCCCGCAACAAACACCCACGTAGGGATAAAACCCTCATTCCTGGCTCTTCGGTTTTGATGGAGATTTGAGAAAATAACCACCATTGGGGCTGCGGCAGGAAACATCATCGCAACCATCATAACAACCCACATGCCGAGAAAAAGGGAGGCTCCTACGATTAAAGAAGGCTGCTGCTCCATGCCGGGCATATGCATAGACATCTGTGGGTTCATACCTTGGGAATAGTAGACCGTCGCCACCCATGCAATCACCGAAAGTAATGCTAAAGCGAATATTATAATCTTCTCTTGTCTATTCGATTGGGTACGACTCATGTTAGACATGACTGGTTTTGACCTAATTCAACCGACGAACCTACGTGTGTATAAAATCTCTAGTTGCTCCAATCAAAGGCATTGAGATGGGCGTACGAATTCTCATAGCGGAATGTAAGCCCATTCCCAGCCGTGACGCGGAGAGTAACCGCATTTGCCATTTCCGCCTCCTTAAATTCGAACCCATTGGGCAGGACGATCCGTGCCCTGTGCTCTTCGCCCGTTACAGGGTTTTTAATTGGCTCAACCTTGCTTTCGAGAAGACCCGGAACCCGCACAGTAGCCATCCGCCGCTCGCGGTCCATTTCGATGAAGATCGGCGCAAAGATCGGTTCCGGCCGATTAGGACAGACAGAAGCGAAGATTTCAAAGAACGCACCGCCCGCGGCGCCACTCCAAAGTTTAATCAATGCATTGCGCTGCTCAGGCGTGGTCTGGTCGTCAATAACCATCTGTATAATGCCATTGCCTTCATGTATTGGTCCAGGCCACGAAGCAATCCCGGCGACCCGTGTGCCATCGAGCCGCGTCTCGCCGAAATGTCCCTCCCGGATCTGCCAGGTAGCCACACCCTCACAACGGCCATGCGTAGGAAGGGCATTGAACTGACAGGGACAGCCCCACGAGCAGTTGCAATTTGCCATCTCCTCGCCCGCTATGCGCCATTTTGTCTTTTTTGATGCACTCATGATCCTCCCTTTATTATCTCCTAAATTTTTCCTTTCGACGAAACCTGAGTATTAAACTCCATCCAATGTTGGGTGTCAAGCATTTGCATTATGGGAACACAATCTATCTTATGTTTAAAAAAAGGTACCGAGCTATGGAAAGAACTCCCAAGATGTATATAAGCCACGAAACGGTTTTCCCTTTTCCAGAGAGCAATTTCAATAGTGGATAGGATATAAACCCAAAGCAAAGGCCATCGGCAATGCTGAATGTAAACGGTATCCCGATAAGTGTAAGAAAAGCGGGGATTCCCTCCGTAAGATCATCCCACTTCACATTTTTCATCGCTTGAATCATTAAGCTCCCTACGATAATGAGGGCAGGAGCAGTAATGGGATAGATAAAGACACCGTGAGAGACCTCGTATCCGCCTCCTACCATTCTCACAATTGGATAGAACGGGATAGAAAGCAGAAAAAGGATTGAAATAATCACGGCAACAAATCCCGTCCTTCCACCCTGAGAGACACCGGTTGTGCTCTCAATATAAGCAGTAACGGTAGAGGTCCCCAAGGCGGCTCCCATGGTTGTTCCCACAGCATCGGCCATTAATGCCCTGCTGGCCCTAGGAAGCCTGCCGTCTTTCAAAAATCCAGCCACCTCCGCCACCCCTATCAATGTGCCTATTGTGTCGAACATAACCATGAATAGAAAAACAACGGTGACGGTTATGAAGTCGGTTTCAAGAGCACCTCTTATATCCATCTTGAGGAATGTAGGAGAGAGAGGAGGAGGAAGAGAAACAATGCTCCCCGGATAATGGATAACCCCAACGAAAAGTCCCAGAATGGCAGAAAGCAAAATCCCTATCAAAATAGCCCCCGTAACCCTTCTTGTCATTAAAATAGCCGTGACTGTTAATCCGAAAATTGAAAGAAGCACAGGCACTTTCGTTAAATCTCCCAGGCTTAAAATTCCCGCCGGGCTCTTCTCTATAATCCCCGATTGGAGAAGGCCGATAAAGGCAATAAACAGCCCAATCCCACCCGCTATGGAATCCTTGAGGGATTGAGGAACGGCATCAACAATCATCTCTCTGATCCTAAAAGCAGTTAAGATGATAAATAAAACCCCCGAAATAAAGACCGCTCCGAGGGCCTTTTGCCACGCAAAACCCATTCCGAGCACCACCGTAAAGACAAAGAAGAAGTTCTCTCCCATTCCAGAAGCGACACCAATGGGATAATTCGCATACAGCCCCATCACAAGGGTCGCAATGGCAGCCGATAGGCACGTTGCCATCATAACAGCACCGAAATCCATACCGGCCTGCGCTAGAACCGCCGGTTGCACGAATATTATGTATGCCATGGTCATAAATGTAGTGAGGCCGGCAATAACCTCTGTCTTAAGAGACGTTCCTTTTTCTTTGAAATCAAAGAATCCTTCTAAGGCTTTCATACCAAGATTATCGGTGAGTTTTTCTATCGCTTTGTTTGATTTTTCCGAACGAGTTTTTGACACGCACAAATCTTTAAGTGAGAATTTGACTTTGTCAAGAAAAGAGAATTTTTAAGGCAGTAGCCATCAAAGCCGTATATTTCTAATGCCCTCAGGAACTAAACCTATCCATTGAACCTAATAAACCTTCCCTATCCCCACTAAATATGTTATATTGAATTTTTCACATGAATAAGCCAAAAAGGGTCTTTTATGTTTTATTTGTCGCCTCGGTTGTAACAAACATAGGGAGCGGAATGATTGCCTCGCTCCTTGGGGTTTATTCAAAGACCCTTGGTGCTACGGGTCTTCAACTCGGGGTCATTTATTCAGGAATTTCCATAGCGAGAGCCGTTCTTTCCCCTCCAATAGGAAAGCTATCGGATGCCAAGGGCAGGAAGGCGTTTTTAGTTTTTGGGCTTCTTGCATACACACTGATCTCACTGGGCTATATATACGCAAAGACAGTATACGGACTCATAGTGGTGGGGCTTCTTCACGGAGCCGCCGCCGCGTTTGTTCTTCCTGTAGCGTTTGCATACATAGGAGACATCACCCCTGAAGGAAAAGAGGGGCAATACCTGGGGACATTCGGGATTTCGCTTTTTGTTGGATGGGCAATCGGCCCGATTATAGGAGGGGTTATTGCAGACCTCCTTGGATATAAAGAGGCGTTTCTCTCTATGGGGATCCTCAGTCTTACATCACTCATCATAACGTCCTTCATGCTTCCGGGAGGCAAGATTATAAGAAAAAGCAAAAACCCAATCTCCTATAAATCGCTTTTGAAGGATAAACTCCTCGTTGTGATTCTATCCGTAAGGTTTCTTCATCTGCTTACAATCTCTTCACTCATGACATTTGTCCCTATTTTCGCCAAGTCAATAAGTTTAAGCCTCTCTCAAATCGGGACGATTCTCATGCTGAACATACTTGTTATGGGGCTTCTTCAGCATCCATTTGGAAGGCTCGCCGACAAAACAAATAGAATTAATATGCTCGTAATAGGTGGCATAATCGCCTCAGCAGGGCTTATTGGAATTCCATTTTCATCCAACTTCTGGCAGCTCCTTTTCTGGAATATGGTTATGGCCGTAGGGAGCGCCATTTCCTTTCCAGCAACAAACGCCATTGTCACGGTAAAGGGCAGAGATAGCGGAATGGCTAGCGTTATGGCTATTTTTAACTTTGCCATGAGTGCCGGAATGGCAGTCGGTCCGCTTATAGCGGGAGCCGTATACGACGTTATGGGACTCGGCTGGGTCTTTGGGGTCTTGAGCGTTATATCGGCTCTTGGATTGGTTTTATTCTACCCATATATGAGAAAAAGCCCCAGTCCATCCTTTTAAAACCAATTTCATTACGAAATAGGACATATTTGAAGAGATGCCCTTATATCTTTTAGCAAGAGATGTAGGGGCGAACAGCTGTTCGCCCTAATCTGGCAAAGGGCGTACTCAGTACGCCCCTACAAATCTATGACCCTCTATAATCCAAGTAGTTTCAGTGCATTGTCATTGAATATCTTTCTCTCTACGGCCTCACCGAGATTCAATTTCTGCAGGGCCGTGACCTGGTTTGAATATTCATGTGGAATATTGGGGAAATCTGAACCGAAGAGAATCCTGTCCTGATATTTCAAAAAGAATTCCCTTCCGGGACAGTTGTTGGAGAAAAACTCTGTATGCACGCAATTGAAGGCTGTATCAAAATAAAGCCATTCAAAGTCATCCGCCAGCGCACAGTAATCCCCATACTCAAAAGCCCCGCAATGGGCGACAATAACCCTCAACCGTGGAAATCGGTTCAAAACCCGTCGGAGACGAACCGCGCCGTCGGTGCGCTTATACACCGGAACCGAACTCGGATGACAGACGAGGACCTTTCCCAAATCCTCTATGATCTCGTAAACAGGAAAAAAGCGCTGATCGTCCAGGTTTTCCTTTGAAACAAATGGATGGAGCTTTATTCCAAAAAACCCATACACCTCGAAAATCTGTCTTGCAACCCTTTCAGATTGACCATCTCCGACAAAAACGGTTCCGAATGGAATCAGTTCGGGGAAACGATCTGCCGACTCCCTGATGAAGCCGTTCAGATAACCGGCCAAGCCCGGTTTGTGTGCATACACAAGGGAGGTGAACCGCTTTACACCCTCGTTTCTCAGGGCCTGTACATGCTGATTGCCATGCAATTTATATTTGACACCCCACAGCCCATGGGTCGGGGTTTCAAAATACCGCCAGATTGCCTGAAACACACCGGGAGGGAAAAAATGCACATGAATATCAATCATATTTGTTTTATGGAACCCTCCCACTTAAAGGGGGAGGGCCAAGGAGGGAGTCATTCGGTACTCACATAAATCTCTCCACCCGATTGGACAAATTCCTTTGCCTTTTCTTCCAGGCCTTTCTCAATAACCTCCTGCTCGGCGATACCGTGCGTCGCGGCGTATTCGCGCACCTCCTGCGTCAGTTGCATGGAGCAGAACTTGGGGCCGCACATGGAACAGAAGTGTGCCACCTTAGCATTATCCGACGGCAGCGTCTCATCGTGGAACGCCCGCGCCGTGTCGGGGTCCAATGACAGATTAAATTGGTCGTTCCATCTGAATTCAAACCTCGCTTTGCTGAGCACATTATCGCGTAACTGCGCGGTAGGATGCCCCTTTGCGAGGTCCGCCGCATGGGCGGCTATCTTATAGGCGATCACGCCATCCTTTACGTCCCTTTTATTGGGCAACCCCAGGTGCTCTTTAGGCGTTACATAGCAGAGCATTGCAGTGCCATACCAGCCTATCATGGCCGCGCCAATGGCAGATGTGATATGGTCATACCCCGGAGCAATGTCCGTCGTTAGAGGCCCAAGCGTGTAAAAGGGGGCGCCATGGCATATCTCAATCTGTTTATCCATATTCTCTTTAATCAGATGCATGGGGATATGACCCGGCCCCTCAATCATCACCTGAACGTCGTGTTTCCATGCGATTTGTGTCAACTCACCCAATGTCTCAAGCTCCGCAAATTGCGCCCTGTCATTTGCATCGGCGATTGAGCCAGGACGCAGGCCATCTCCAAGAGAAAATGCTATGTCATACGCCTTCATTATTTCGCATATCTCTTCAAAATGTGTGTAGAGGAAGCTCTCTTTATGGTGCGCGAGACACCACTTCGCTATGATGGAGCCGCCACGCGAAACAATCCCCGTCACGCGCCTCGCGGTAAGAGGAATGTATCTGAGGAGAACCCCCGCATGTATGGTGAAGTAATCTACCCCCTGCTCGGCCTGCTCTATCAATGTGTCCCTGTATATCTCCCATGTGAGTTCTTCAGGCCTGCCGCCGACCTTTTCTATAGCCTGATAGATAGGCACAGTGCCCACAGGAACAGGAGAGTTCCTAATAATCCATTCCCTTGTCTCGTGTATGTTCTTCCCGGTTGATAAATCCATAATCGTATCCGCTCCCCACCTGCACGCCCAGACGGCTTTCTCCACCTCTTCTTCAATCGTTGATGTAACAGCCGAGTTGCCAATATTGGCATTGATCTTGACCAAGAAATTCCTGCCTATAATCATTGGCTCGGATTC
>Ga0070737_10005422_pt1 | contig 12191 bp, 7 predicted proteins | sample Coa_R1_10_FD_66438 | JGI IMG/M metagenome (GOLD analysis project Ga0070737, IMG submission 66438) | Surface soil microbial communities from Centralia Pennsylvania, which are recovering from an underground coalmine fire - Coalmine... | ecosystem: Environmental > Terrestrial > Soil > Unclassified ... | reverse complement strand
AAGATTCCCGTCTATCCTGACGAGGCGCTGACGGCGTGGGCGTCTATGAAACTTGGCGTCCCCGTCAAATGGACAGAGACCCGCAGCGAGAACTATCAGGTCACTATCCACGGGCGCGACCACATCGAATACGTGGAGATGGCAGCGACCAACGAGGGCAAGATCACCGGCATTCGCGGCAAGGTCTACGCAGGCATGGGCGCCTATCTCTCCACTGCCGCGCCTGGCATCCCGACGATCCTGCACGGCCTGATGTACAGCGGCGCCTACACCATCCCCAACATCCGCTGCGAATCGATTGGCGTGATGACCAATACCGCGCCAGTGGACGCCTATCGTGGCGCAGGACGCCCAGAGGCGACGTTCTTGGTTGAGCGGCTGGTGGATAGGCTCGCCGCCAAGCTGAACATGGATCCCGTCGAACTGCGGCGTAAGAACCTGATCCCGCCCTTCGAGAATGGGCACAATGTCGCCATCGGCCTGACGTACGACAGCGGCAACTATGAGGGCGCGCTCAACAAGCTGCTGTCTATCGTTGACTACGATGGCTTCCGCCGCGAGCAAGCTGCCGCGCGCCAACAGGGCCGTCTGCTGGGCATTGGCGTGACCACCTACTCCGAAATTTGTGGTCTTGGCCCCAGCCAGGTCGCGGGCGCAGTAGGCTTCCAGGGCGGCCTGTGGGAGAGCGCGATTGTGCGTGTCTCACCTGCGGGCAAGGTGCAGGCGATGATCGGCGCCTCGCCCCATGGCCAGGGCGAAGAGACAACCTTCGCGCAGATCATCTCCGACGAGCTTGGCTTCCCCGTTGAGGACATCGAGATCGTCCACGGCGACACTGACCGCACGCCAATGGGTTGGGGGTCGTATGGCAGCCGCACGACGCCCGTCTCCGGCGCGGCGCTAGTGCTGGCGGCGCGCAAGGTGAAAGAGAAGGCACGTGCGATGGCGGCGCACCTGCTGGAAGCCTCGGTGGATGATATTGACTACGCCGACGGCAAGTTTATGGTGCGCGGCTCACCGGACAAGTTCAAGACCATCCAGGATGCGACGCTGATGGCGACCCTCGCCTGGAATCTGCCTGCGGGTATGGATCCCGGCATGGAGGCGTCGCAGTTCTACGATCCGCCCAACTTCGCCTATCCGTTTGGAGCGCACGCCGCCATCGTCGAGATTGATCCTGAAACGGGAACCGTCGCGCTTCAGCGTTATGTTGCGGTGGATGACTGCGGCCCGCAGATCAACCCGATGATCGTCGAGGGGCAGATTCATGGCGGCATCGTGCAGGGTGTCGGGCAGGCGTTGTGCGAGGGCGTGGTCTACGACGAGAACGGCCAGTTGCTCACCGGCACGATGATGGACTACGCTATGCCGCGCGCTGATATGTTCCCCACGTTCGAGCTTGATAGCACCGTGACGCCATCGCCGCATCATCCTATTGGCGTGAAGGGCATCGGCGAGACTGGTACCATCGCCAGCACGCCGACGATCTACAACGCTGTGATGGACGCGCTCCGCCCGTTGGGCATCGAACAGATCGAGATGCCTCTGACGGCGCCGCGTGTCTGGAAGGCCATTCAAGACGCACGCGCGAAGGGAGGAGCCTAGCCATGCGACCGCCAAGTTTTAGCTATCAGCGTCTGTCCTCCGTGGCGGAGGCCGTTCAGATGCTTTCCAGCACGGATAACGCCAAGGTGCTTGCTGGTGGGCACAGCTTGATTCCCGCGCTGAACCAGCGGCTCTCACAGCCGGGGACTATTATTGATATTGGGCGGCTGAATGAACTCAACGGGGTCAGCGTCACGGGGTCGAGCAAGTTGATGATCGGCGCGCTCACACCGCACGCCGTGGTGGCGGCCTCGAACAACGTCCGGCGCTATTGTTCGGCGCTGGCGACAGCGTGTGGCCAGGTGGGCGATCCGCAGGTGCGCAACTGGGGTACCCTCGGCGGCAACCTGGCGCACGCCGACCCAGCTTCCGATCCGCCAACCGTTGTGCTGGCGGCTGGTGGCAAGCTGCATACCATGGGGCCAAACGGCGAGCGCATGATTGATGCGGCTGATTTCTTCCAGGGGCTATTCACCACTGCCTTGCAGCCCGATGAGATTCTCACTGCCGTCGAGATTCCCATCGTGGCCGACCGTAAGAGCGCCTATGCGAAGCTGGCGCATCCCGCCTCGCGCTACGCCGTTGTGGGGGTTGCCGTCTTCCTGAACACGGAAAACGGATCTTGCACGAATGCCAGCGTGGCGGTTGGTGGCGCCACAGCCAAGCCGACCCGTTCGGCTGCGGCGGAGCAGGCGTTGGTGGGCACGGCGCTCGAGGACGCGGCGCTCGATGCGGCTGCTGCGGCGCTCACCAACGAGATTCAAGGCGACGCCGTGGGCGACATCTACGCGCCAAGCGAGTATCGTGCGGCGATGGCTGGCGCGATGCTCAAGAAGGCTGTGCGCGCGGCGATGGTGTAGCCCCCACCCCTGACCCCTCGCCCGCCGCGTGGGCGAGGGGAACCGTTCAAGCCAGAGGTATTGCCGATTGGCAACGGCGGCTCTGGTTCGAGTTCCCTCTCCCAGCGGGGGAGGGTCAGGGAGAGGGCCAGGGAGAGGGATACCCCACTCGCGAGCTGTTTTAACCGCATGCCAGGCGCATGTAAGCATGTCAAGAAGGATCACTCCGCATGTCCAGCCCCACTAATCAAAGCAATGTCGCTCCCTTACAGGAGGCTGCCTCTTCCCCAGGTTCATCCGGTTCATCCGGTGGCGCCCCACTAGCTCCGTCATTCGCCACGATTGATCTGCTGCAAGAAGCGTTGAGCGCACACAAATATGTTGCGGAGCGTGGCCTGGCGACTTCAATTTTTCTTGCGCTGAAGCTAGGCAAGCCACTCTTTTTGGAGGGGGAAGCGGGTGTTGGCAAAACTGAGGTTGCCAAGATGCTCAGCGCGCTGCTCGACGCCCCGCTGATTCGCCTGCAATGCTACGAAGGGCTGGATGTGAACGCCGCGCTCTACGAATGGAACTATGCTCGCCAGACGCTCCATCTGCGGCTGCTCGAAGCCAGCGGGGCCAGCCGCGAGGAGATGGAGGCAAGCATCTTCACACGCCGGTTTTTGCAGGCGCGTCCCTTGCTCGACGCCATCGAACAAAGCGCAACCGGCAAGACGCCCGTGTTGCTGATTGATGAGGTAGACCGCGCCGACGAAGAGTTTGAGGCGCTACTGTTGGAACTGCTCTCCGACTTCCAGATCACTATCCCCGAACTGGGAACCATCACGACGAGCACACCGCCCGTAGTGATCATCACCTCCAACCGCACGCGTGAGGTACACGACGCGCTCAAACGCCGCTGCCTGTATTATTGGATCGAGTATCCCAGCTTCCAGAAGGAGCTACAGATCGTGCGGCTGAAGGCGCCGCAGATCGAGCCGATGCTGGCCCGCCAGATGACCGCCTTCATCCAGGAACTCCGCACGATGGAGCTGTTCAAGGCGCCGGGGGTGGCCGAGACGATAGACTGGACAGCAGCCATCGTCGCGCTGGATCAGCAGGAGCTGACGCTGGATGTCATCCAGGAGACCATCGGCGTGATCCTGAAATACCAGGACGACATCACCTCGTTGCCCCCCGGCACGTTGCAGGCCGCGCTCGACCGCGCCAAAATCCGCGCTGAGATGTGAGGTGTTTCATGCCAAACAGTGCGAACGGCGCACGCGAACGAACATCGCGCTACCTGGGGCCAGGCGATACGCCTTACACTGGCGGCGGGCGGTTGCTGCACAACATCCTGCTGTTTGGGCGGCTCTGCAAGGGATTGGGCATGGATGTCTCGCCGAATCGTATGATTGACGTGGCGCGCGCCCTCGAATGGGTTGACCTGGGCCGCAAGCAAGATGTGTACGACGCCATGCGCGCGTTGATCGTCACCCACCAGCGCGACCTGCCGCTCTTCGATCAAGCCTTCTCGCGGTTCTGGCATGCCCCCTCGGACGCCTGGACGACGCTCGACCTGAAATCGCTCGGCGAGACGCGCCGCCAGAAGAAGACGCAGTTCCTGCCGCCATTGGAGTCAACGCCCGACGAAGATACCCAGACACCCGATAGCGAGAAGCCCAAGCTCGATGACAAGCTAATCATCCTGACGCCGACGCAGAGCGATCAGGAGGTGCTGCGCCAGAAGGACTTCGCCGAGATGACCGGCCAGGAGATCGCCCAGGCGCGGCAGATGATGGAGCGGCTGCGCTGGTCGCTGGGGACGCGCGTCTCGCGGAGGCGCACGCCCGGCCACAACGGCGACTTCGATCCCCGCCGCGCCTTCCGCGCCAACCTGCGCTACGAGGGCGAGCAGTTGCTCTATCCCACGCACGTCCACAAAGTGAAGCCTCGCCCGATCACGCTGATCTGCGACATCAGCGGCAGCATGGAACGCTACTCGCGGCTGCTGCTGCACTTCACGCACACGCTCTCGCACGGATTGGGCCATGTCGAGTCGTTTGTCTTCAGTACCCGCCTGACACGCATCACCCGCGCGATTCATCATAAGGATGTGGAGACGGCGCTACGCGAGGTCAGCGTAACGGTGAAGGACTGGGGCGGTGGCACCCGCACTGGCGAGGCGCTGCGTGTGTTCAACTATCGCTGGAGCAGGCGCGTACTGAGCCACGGCGCGGTGGTTCTGTTGATCACCGATGGATGGGATCGCGGCGATCCTGAGGTGTTGTGCGAAGAGGCGGCGCGGCTGCAACGCAACTCGTATCGCTTCATCTGGCTGAATCCGCTGTTGGGTGCGCCGCAGTACGAGCCGCTGACCTATGGTGCGCAGGCGCTCCTGCCCAGCGTAGACGACTTCCTGCCCGTGCGCAACCTGGCCAACCTGGAAATGCTGGCGCGCGAGCTGGCGCGGGTAGATTGGCGCCGCCCCGAACGCGCCGCGCATGCTCACTTGATCCAGGAGATACAGCCGCGCGGATAGGGGTTACTCATGCGCTTTGTGGATGGTGCAAATACTCCTCGATTGCGCGTTCGATGCCCAAATAGTACCCATACAAGTGATGGAGTTGGTAGCGAATCTGATCAAGACGGTGTGCATCTAATGGCGATTTCTGGCGCTCAGCAAGTAAGTCATTTTCGTGCCGCTCGATCATAACACGCAATCGTTCGGCGCCTGCACGATAGCCCGCCAGCTCTTCATCGCTTGTAATAGGTGGCTGTGTGGTTTTCATCTGGTATCCTCCACCTCAAAAGATCAGCAAGATGATCCCTTTTGGCTGCCGAGTACGTGTCAAAGAGAAGAACGCTTGCCACTGCTGGAAGTCCGCCTGATCATGCGCGAATTGTATGTCGAGAAGCTGCAAATCTATCCCCTCAGCAGCATACATCTGTTTGCCAGCTTTCTGATAGATACCAGGTGTCAAGACAGCCATATCAACATCAGAAGGGTTGGGCTTTCTCGTTATGTAGCTGCCATCTAGCACAATTTCGTCGGCTAAGCCAGATCGTTTGATGGCTGCCACACAAAACGCCAACGCTTGATTGAGGTCACGTCGCTTCGCCGTTCTTGCAGGGAAAGCGGCAAACACCTCAGATAGATCAGCGACATATGCGCCTGGAGGAAGTGTACCATCCAGTCGTAGCGGCGGCAGTGTCATTCCATCCCCTTTTCGGCACAGTATATCATACTGGCATGGATGACTTCCTGCCGACGCATACCCTACCCAACCTGGAGACGCTGGCGCGCGAACTGGCAAAGATCAGGCTCTCTCATGAGAGAGACGTTTCCTGTGGCTCCGGCGGCATGACCAATTCAGATGTATCGGTCAACAAAGCTCCCTGCGATAACTTCGCCCGCTCGACCAGATCGCGCTTATGCGCCTGGGCTAATGGCGCCAGCGAAGCGGCGTGGAGGGTCAGCGGCGCCAACGAGCCTGCATGTTCGCGCTCCACCACGGTCGCCTGTGAGCGGCCATACGTTTGCGCGCAGACCCGTCGGTAAGCGTCTTCATAGTCGCGCGCCATGCGATCCAGATTCCATCGCTCCGCCACATACGCCCGACACCGCGCCCGTGAGAGCCTATCCACCTGCCGCGCGGCTTCCGCCAATTCTTCGGTCGTCTCGCGCATGTAGCCCGTCACGCCATCTTTCAGCAGTTCCGGCGCGGAGCCATATGGGCATGTCAGCACAGGGGCGCCGCAGGCGAGCGACTCGATGAAAACCATGCCGAACGGCTCGGGCCAGTGGATGGGCGCCAGCAGCGCCAGTGCGCCGCACATCAGCTTGCGCTTCTCATCTTCATCGAGCACGCCAAGATACTCAATCAATGGGTGATCCAGCAGCGGACGTACCCGCGCCTCGAAATAGTCTTTGTCTTTGTGATCCACCTTCGCCGCGATCTTCAACGGAATCCCGGCCATCTTCGCGATGGCAATAGCCTGCTCAGGCCCCTTTTCGGGCGAGATGCGCCCGACAAAGGCAAGGTAGTTTCCGGGTGTCGGCGAGAACGGAAAGCTCTGAACGTCAATGCCATGATGCACTGTTGCTACCCAGCGCACATTCGACAACGGGGCGCGTTGGGCGTCGCTAATCGAGATCAGGTTTGCCTTGGGATACTCCTGGAAGACACGCTGGTATTCCGGGCGATCCAGCCGCCCATGGAGGGTCAACACAGTAGGTGTGGCCGAATGCTGCGCGAATGGCAGGGTGAGATAGTCGAGATGAGAGTGAATAATATCAAAGTCACTCGCCCGGCGATACACCTCGCGCAACTCTGCGAGATGGTATGCCTGTACATCAATGTTGGGATCGAAGCCAAGCGCCTGTGGAACCTGCGGTACCAATCGCGCGCTCGTCTGAGAATCGCCGCTGGCGAACAGTGTGACCTCATGGCCGCATCGTGTCAATCCGGTGATCAGATTCGCGATAACACGCTCTGTCCCACCATAGCTCTTCGGTGGGATTGACAGAAACAGGGGAGCGATTTGTGCGATACGCATAGAGAGTAACGCCTCCTTTTTTATTTTCCCTCATTTCTACACAAGCAATCCCTGCGCCAACAAATGCTGGCAGCGGGAATGACGTCTGTAATCTCGTCGCATTTGTCGCCCGACATTATATTATCGCAGACTACAGGCTTTCTGATCAACGCAACGTTTTCCTGCGCTCATGAGTGGATCGTGGCTCGACATGTGGTACGTGTGGTACCTTTGGGCGCTTTCACTCCTCTGTGCGCTGATCATTCGCGCCGCTATGCTATGCTGATCGGTGAATCATTTCTATGAGTCACTTCCCAAGCGCCGGATACTTCCTGTTGAGAAAACCATAGGATACCGACGCCAGCTTCGAGAATGAGTTGAAATGAGTTGATGAGAGGTTCATCACTCAGGAGGACAGGCGCTATGCCGACATACACCGGGCAACGTGAGCAAGAGATGGCGCGGCGTGTGCGTCGCCTGTTGATAGAGCAAAGCGCGCTGATGCAGGATGAATCGTCTGATGAGTTTATCTGGCTCACGAAACACTTCCCCGAAGAGCAGCGTTTCTTTGAGGATGAGCTTGGCGCGCGGCTGGAGCTTCGCCTGGGTCGCTGGGCGCGCGCTTACTGGCCGACGCCGCCCCGCCAGCGCGAGACCTGCCTTGCCGATGTCTTCGAGTTGACCGCACGCAAGCAGACCGCCTACGCCTGTCTGATCCGCGCCTATCGCAGCGTGCGGCTGCTGGAAGCTGGCGAATCGGCCAACACCTTCCGCTTCTCCGAGGTGTTTCGCTATGTCGCCGAGGAGGGACAGCGGCTCTCACCTTGGCTCAGCTTTGATGAAGGCGTGATCAATGAGGCGCTGGCCACCCAGGGCGACGGCGAGGCCACAGACGAAGACGATGAAGAACTTGAAGTAGCCGCCGCGCGCGGACGCAAACGCGGAGCCTCAGGCGCAACGGGCGCAACCGCAACGAAGCCACGCAAAGCAGCCGTGACCCAGCCCCAACGCTTGGGCGCCGCACAACGAGTGCGCGCCAACCAGCGCGCCTTCTATCAAGCCTTCGCTGCGTTCGAGCGCCATCGCCTGCTGCGACGCATCGGCGCAGACGACCGCCAGCGTCCCGAAGAACGCTACAAGCTGGATGAGCGCGACTTCAGCGGCGTGTATGAGTTCACCGATCTGATTGATCGCTTCCTGCCACCGGCTGGCCTGGTCGCCTATGACGAACTCAACACACCGGATGAAGACGCCGGAACGGAGGACGCTGTATGACCTCCCCTTTGCAGATGGCTGACGCGCGTTCCCTGGCGCGCATGTCAGGCGAGGCAAACACACGCTGGGCGCGCCAGCCTGGCCGTGCGTGGATACGCCGCCTGCGCCTGATCAACTGGCACGGCCACGAAAACGCCACGCTCGACATCGTGGGCGATATGCTGGCGATCATTGGCGAGAACGGCTCCGGCAAATCGCTGATCCTCGATGCGATTGACTGGGCGCTCTTCCCCGCGCCCAACAAGCAATTCAACGCCGCCGCGCGTGAGGGTGGTCGCACGAGCAAGCGCACCCTGAGCAACACGATTCTGTTTTTCGATCCGCATGGCATTGAGCGGCCAGACAAAGGCTGGCGTCGCCAGCGCACAGTGGGCTATTGCGCGGTGGAGGTGGAACACGAGGGCGAGGGCCGCTGGGTCTATGGCTCTGCCGCAGCCGCCACGCCCCACGCCGCTCACCCCTGGTACTACGCCCTGCCCACCACGCTCGAACAGATTACCTTTCTGGAATTGACGCCACAGGGCCAGGTTCCCCTGCAATTGCAGGAGTTCCGCGCGCGCAACGAGACATTCGCCAACACTGGCGGCGCGATCTTCAACGCCACACAGAGCGAGGACTACAACCGTCTGGTGGCGCGCCGCCTGCTCAATATTGAGGGAGCCGACTGGCAGCGCCGCTACGACGCGCTCTACGATGTGCTGCATCGTATGCTTGGGCTGCGCGTGGATGATGGGCTGGTGGCAGACCCCAGTGGCGTCGTGCGCCAGTTTCTGCCAGTGGTTGACCGCCCCCACCTGGAGCGGCTTGTCGAGGGGTTAGAGGGCATCCAGCGGATTCACCACGACATCGAAGAGTACGGCAAACTGCGTGCGACTCTATCCGGTGTGGTGGAGGCGCGCCGCAAATATCACGAGAGCGCGCTCAATCACGCGATACTCACCTGGCTGCGTGCGGCCTGGACCAGCGATGACGCCGCGCAGGCGCTTGCCAAAGCCGATGAGGCGCTGCGCGAGGCAGAGTCCACTGCGCGGCAGGCCGAGGCGGCTGAGGAGGCCGCCTACGCAGAAGAGAGCGCCGCGCGCCATGAGCTTGACTCCCTGCAACAGTTACACCAGGGTGAGATCGTCCAGGCGGTGACGCGCGCCAACGAGGCGCTGACCGCCGCGCAATACGAGCAAGACCGCGCCGCACGCGAACTGCGCCAGGCCGACGAGCGTCTGCGCCGCTCCGAAACGACGCTGGCCGCCTCGCGCCAATCGCTTGCACAGGAGGAAGGGGATGCGCGCGTGCGGTTGGGGGAGCTTCGCAGCCGGGGTGAACAGGCGCTTGGCGCGTTGCCCGCCGCGCTTTTCGAGGCGTGGGAGCGGCTGCTGGCTGCGCCAGGGAATCAGGCGGTGGCCGACGCGCTGCATGACGCCTGGGTTGGCGCAGACGGCGCGCTCAGCCAGCTTGAGACGCACGCCCAGCGCATCACAGAGGCCAGCGCACGCACGGCAAGCGTTCGTCAGATGGAACGCGACGCCCGCGCACAGCACGAGGCGGCGCAACGCGCGTTGCATGCGACCCGTCAGGCGCTTCGTTCGCGCTGGGAGAAGCTGTTACAACGCTGGCCAGCCGATCTTGGCGTCGCGCCAGGGGCCGAGCCGAACACCACTGCGCTGCCGCCTATCAGCGAGACATGCTATCGCGAGCGCGACCTTGCCCATGCGCGCATTCAGGAGGCCAGCGCACGCGCCGCGCTGATCGAGTCGCAACTGGCGGAGGGCGAACGCAAGCAGGCCGCGCTTGGAGACGAGATCGCCCGCACGCAGACCGAGCCACTGCCGCCGCTGTCACCTGAACGTGAACGCGCCCTGGTGGCGCTGCACACCGTAGACCGTAGCGTAGCGCCAGTCTATCGCCAGCTTGATCTCACACGCGAGGCCGCTCCCTGGGCCGACGCCATCGAGGGGCTGCTGGCGCATCTCGATGTGCTGACGCTACTGTTGATCTCCGTACCCATCGAGCAGGCCCGCGCCGCCGCGCCCAACGCTGTGGATTGGCATGTGCTCAACCCTGCTCCAGCGGGAGGCAAGCCCGCGCGTGGATCGCTGGCTGGCGCGCTGGTGACAACGCATCCCGATCTGCGCCGCTATCTGGATGGCGTCTTTGGGGGGATGGCGCTGGCGCAGGAGCCGACGCGCTCAGGCGAGTATCTTTGCCCTGATGGCCGCTACCGGCTTGGCGAGATCAGCGGGACGGCGCAGCCCAAGCGGCGCGCGGAATCGCTGATTGGCGTGGTGCGTCGCCAGGCCGCCGCAGCCGCCCGTCGCGACGAACTGCAACGCGAGCAGTTGGCGCTCGTCCGTGAACTCGAAGAACTGCGCCGTTCGCTACAGGCTGAACGCGAAACCATGCGTATCGCTGAAACTCGTGAGCGCGCCCTCACCGAAATTGCTCACATGCTCGATGAGATCGAGCAGCGCAATGGAGAGCTACGCGGCCTGCGCGAGGGCGAAGAGACGGCGGCGATCAGGCTTGCCGCCGCCAGCCGTGAGGTGGAAGACGCCGCATTTGAGGAGGACGACGCCCGCGCGCGCTGGGCCGACGCCGCGCTACCCTACCCCGCGCTTGGGGATGATCCGTCACGACTGAGCCGGGCGCGTCAGGCGCTCAGCCAGGCAGTAGCCGACGCCATCGCGCGCGCGGCGGAGACACGCGGTCGGCTCAGCCAGCTTGGGCTACGTCTGCGCGCCGCCGAAGAGACGCAAGACGCAGAGAGTGAAGCCTACGGCATGGCTCGCGCCTATATGGATCAGGCCGACCGCAAAACGCAGGAGGCGCAGCGTATCCTCAACGAGGCGCGCAACGCTCTCCGCGCCGCCGGGCTTGAAGACTTCGAGACGCGCATCACGCAGTTGCAGCGGCGGCTCAAACAGGCGGAGGAGCATGCGCGTAAGGCAGGGGTGGCCAAAGGGATCGCGCTGCACCAGTTGGAGGCCACGCGCCAAGCGCAGGCGGCCCAGGCGAAGGCTACGCAGCAGGCGACAGCCACGCTCGATGCGCGCAACGCCGACTTTGGCGCGCTGCTCAACGCCGTCGCCGATAGTCTCGATCTGCCAGCCAACCAGGTGGACGATCCCACGCGCTACGCCCGCCAGGCGACCCGTGGACGCGACAGCCGCCAGCGGTTGGATGATGACCTGCCGCGAGCCTTCAGCGCCGCCGAACGTGAGCAGGAAAACTTCCTGGTCGCGGTGGCCGAGTATCAAGCGTTGGTTGGCGCGGACGACCGATTTGGTCTCCGTTCGCCCGTCAAACGCGAACTAACGCTGGCGCCGCAGGGCTGGCTGTTGGATGTGACGCCGCGCCTGGAAGGCACGAGCGATGTGCGGCTGCTGCTCAACTTCCTCGACGTTTCAATTGACCAGTTGCAACAGACGCTGTCGCAGCGAGTGACGCGCGTCGTGCGCGACATCATCCTGGGCGAGGTGGTCAGCCATCTGGTGGAGCAACTGCTGCGTGCGCAGGGCATCATCGAGGGGTTGAATGAGCGACTAGCGAACGCGCGTTTCTTCGCCCGCAACACGCGCTTTTCGATGAAGCTCTCCGTCCGGCTGACACGCCACCCCGACATCCCCTTCGATCATGTGACGGTGGCCACGGCGCTGCTGGAGCATGGCCGCGCGATGCCCGCAGGCGTGCAGGCGCAACTGACGGCGATCTTCGCGGCGTGGCTGGATGAGCAGATGCGCGGACAGGCACAGCCCTCCGTCGAGGCCATTGTGGAGCAACTCGATTACCGTCGCTGGGTAGACATCTCCCTGCTGCATAGCGACGACCTTGATCCGCGTGTGCGTCCGTGGGATAGCGCGGTCTCCGGCTTCGGCAGCGGCGGCGAGCAGCGCGTGCCGGTCTATGTGCTGTTGCTAACGGCGGCTGCCATGCAGTTCGCGGTCTCGAATGCGCCGCTGC
>Ga0070737_10005418_pt1 | contig 12197 bp, 9 predicted proteins | sample Coa_R1_10_FD_66438 | JGI IMG/M metagenome (GOLD analysis project Ga0070737, IMG submission 66438) | Surface soil microbial communities from Centralia Pennsylvania, which are recovering from an underground coalmine fire - Coalmine... | ecosystem: Environmental > Terrestrial > Soil > Unclassified ... | reverse complement strand
TAGATATCCTGCATGGTGTTGGAATTCTCGAAGAACACCGTGCCTCTTTCGGTCGAGAGTGAATGCTCCCAGGTGTATGCCGCGCTGAAGAAGAGATTGTGACCCACCGGGTGACGCACATTGATCTCCAGGGCGTCCCAGAAAGAGCTGGCTGGGCTGACATTGGTCGTGATGGATCCGTATCCCTGATACGGCGAATAAATTTGAGGCAGCACCGTTCCAGTGTTGATGAGCGGGTTAAAGTCAAAAGGCGGATCGGGGAGAGGTTGGTTGATGTCGTAGTATGTTCCGATGTGGTGCGCTACGTTGCCTGCGCCGGCAATGGACGCAAACCAGTTTCCTGCAAACTGATGCTCCAGGCTCAAGCTGTAGCTTTGAACCTGGGCGGCAGGATATAGGTTAAGGTCCTGGCTGTCGATGGTTTGAACGCTCGCAGGGGCTGCGGCCGCTCCCGTGGGATTCGGGAAGCTTGGGTTAATCAAAGTAAGGGATGTGACTCGCGGATAGTTGATCCCGCAGAAATAGCTGCAATCCGTCCCGGTAGGCACGCGCGTGTAGGTGATGCCGTAGCCGCCTCGCAAGGAGGTTTTACCGTTCCCAAATACATCCCAGGCGAAACCGGCTGAGGGCGCCCAATCGTACTGGTGGGCGCTCGAAAAATTCAGCGGGAATCCGCCCAGCCCGTTGAAGATCAGCCCGTTGAGTGGGTTGAAGTTAGGAGTTGGAGTAATCGTTCCGTCCGGATTAACAATGGGCGCTTGCGCCGGGTTGTATTTGGCCGGATCGAAAATCGTAATGTAGCCTCGTTGGGCATGCGTGGCGGGCAAAAAATTGAAGCGCAGACCAATCGTGAACGTGAGGCGGCGAGTGGCCTTCCAGCGATCCTGAACGTAAGGAGAGAAAATGGGATAGTGAACATAGGGGCGTCCTTCAGTGCTGGCCTGCGTGAACGAGGAAGCGTCGCCCAATAGGAAATCCGCCATGGAATTGCCGGTAAATTTTCCGCTAAAGAACCATTGGCCGTTGCTGTCCGCAAAAGCGGTCTGGCGCTTGGTTCCTTTCACAAGCTGCGCGCCCGCCTGCAGGTAGTGATTTCCACGCAGCCAACTCCAGTCATCATCCAAGGTGTTTTCAAGATCGCTGGCATGATCAAGAGGCAAAGTGTATGCCCAGCCCATGCCTGGCCAGCCGCCGGACATATTGATCTGCGGCAGGCGGTCGGAGCCGAAGCCATTGGGGAAGGGAAGGACTTCCTGAAATCCTGGAATCTGGCTGCGCTGGAAAGTACCTTTGGCGGCGAGGCTCACCACGTAGTTGTTCATGGCAATGCTGGTGGTGTTCACCATCGAGGGCGAGAGCGTCTGCGTGAGTTGAATCTGAGCCAATTGATTGTTTGTGAAGACGGGGTTGCTGTTGGTGCTGAAGGGCGAGCCCAAGAAGGTGTCGTTGGGATTGCCATTGGTTTGCCGCTCGTCCAGATACTCGGCCATCAGGTGCAGTTTCTGTTTGAAATTCTGGTCTACTTTAATCTGGTCGTCGCGCTGGGTGTTGATCGCAGGCGTGAGGTTAAGATAGTTCAGAAATCCGCCGCTGGGATTGTTGGGCAGCGGCTCCAGAGCGTTCAAAAACGCCAGAGAGCTGGAATTCAGCATGCCTTGGGGAATCTGGTACACCCCGGGAGAGGCTTGCGGAAAAGGCTGCCCGGTGGCGGGGTTGGTGAGAGGAGTGGACGAGGGAAAGAGACCGTTCCGCATATCCGCCGTGGGATCTGCTCCGCGCAGCACGGAGGCAATGTGCTGCCGCACCCATTGCTGGCTCCAAAAGAAAAACGTCTTGCTTTTGTCGGTGTTGTAATGATGAGGAATATAGAAGGGACCGCCGAACGTGTAGCCAAAAATATTCTGTTTCAAAGGCGAGACCGTGGGGCTGAAGAAATTGCGGGCATCCAAAGCATCGTTTCTTAGGTACTCAAAGGCGGTTGCGTGGAAAGTGTCCGTCCCGCTCTTGGTTTCGAGCAGAACCACGTTTGCGCCCATCAGGCTGTATTGGACGCCGTAATTATTTTGCAGGACTCTTACCTCTTGAATGGTATCCGGATTGGGCGTGATCGTGGTTTGCGTCATGTTCCCCGTATTCATATTCCAGATTCCATCCAGGAAATACATGGTGCCGCTTTGCCCCTGACCATTGATGGACATGACGTTCGAGGTGAGGAATCCGCCCTGATTCTGCGCTGTATCCGGGCTTAAATTGGTGACGCCCGGCATCAACGCCGAGAGGCTCTGGTAATTCCTGCCGTTGAGGGGGAGCGTTACAACCTGCCGCTCGGAGACTTCGCTTGAAACTTCCGGCGTCGCCGTCTGCACCTGGGCCGCGCTGGCCGTCACCTGCACCTGCGTGGTGACGAGGCCGATTTTCATGACCGGGTTCACGCTCACAACCTGGGCCGGGTGGAGAGTGATGCCTGTTTCCGTATAGGTCTGGAATCCCTGTTTCGTGACCTTCACGGTGTATGTGCCGATCGTAAGTCCAGGAATCGCGAAGCTTCCGTCCGCATTGGTTCTGGTGGTTGTCTGCACGTGGGTGCCTTCGTTGATGATAGCAACGTCAGCGCCAGGCACCACCGCTCTGCTCGTGTCGGTAACCGTGCCAGCGATGGTTCCAGTTGTTGTCAATTGCGCCCAACCGAACACGCTCGATAGCAAGAGAACTCCGACGCAGCACGAAACGATCACAAAGACCTTCACTCCAAGTCCCTTCGACATAGCCCAACTCCTCCTTGGTTGTCAGACAAGCGGCACAATCGGCATATCTGATCAGCGGGAAGTACTTTAGTGCTTGAAATGGGTCGTGTCAAGGGGATTGTTTTAAACGGTTATCCCTTTGTGGAAATTGGGTTGCCGCATCTGCTGCGCAGACGTATAATCGGCGCGCATTCTGGATGACGGGTCATGCAGAGTTATGACAGTCAGCAAGTCGAGGAGGAAACAAATGGAAAGACGTAAGTTTGTAACAGGACTTATCGGGGCAGCGGCTGCCCTCTCCGCAAGTTCTTCGGCCCGCGTGTTGGGGGCCAACGATCGCGTGAATGTCGGGTTGATTGGCTGCGGCGGGCGCGGTCGATACGATGCGAACCTGCTGCGCCAAGTCCCCAATGTCGAGATTATTGCTGTCTGCGACGTTTATGAGCCGCACGCAAGAGCGGCAAGGGAGTGGGCTGGGTCGCGCTGCCAGGCTTTTCAGGATTTCAGGAAGCTTTTGGAGCGGAAGGATGTGGATGCGGTCCTCATCGCCACTCCCGACCATTGGCACGCCATTCCTACGGTGCTTGCGTGCCAGGCGGGCAAAGATGTGTATGTTGAGAAACCTTTGGCCCACACCATTGAAGAAGGACGCAAGATGGTCACAGCAGCCCGCCGTTATAACCGGGTGGTTCAACTGGGCACGCAGCATCGCTCAGCGCCACATTTCCGGGAAGCTGCTCGCATCATCCAGAGCGGGAAAATCGGTCCGGTCCATTTTGTCCGCGTCTGGAACTACATCAACATGTCGCCGGAGGGGATGGGGCGAGCCGCCAATTCCTCGCCTCCGCCCGGGCTCGATTGGGACTTTTACCTGGGGCCAGCGCCTTACGTTCCCTTTAACAAAGATCGCTTCCTGGTATCGTATCGCTGGTTCTGGGATTACGCCGGCGGCATGACCACAGACTATGGAACGCACCGCTTTGACAGCGTCCACGAGGTGATGAACGTGGATGCGCCGCGGGTCGTTGCCGCATCCGGCGGGCGATATGTGCTGAAAGACGGCGGCGACACTCCCGACACGTTGCAGATTACTTATGAATATCCCGGCTTCGTGCTGAGCTACGAAGCCTCCATGGTGAACGGTCACGGCTGCGGCGGGCGGACTCCGGGCATGCGATATTATCTGACCCGTTGCCAGGACGATCGCCCGCATGGCCTCGCGTTTTACGGCACGCGAGGCACGCTCTACGCCGATCGTGTCGGTTTTGAGATTTATCCCGAGCCTAAGGGGGAATTTGGCCCCGGCGCGGTTAATGTAGTGCAGGGTGATTCAGCTGGTTTCCGCACCGAGCGCAAGGAAGTTCATGGCCGGGATTGCACGGACTTGCACATCAAAAACTTTATCGACTGCGTGCGCTCGCGGCAGAAACCCGTGGCGGATGTCGAGATCGGACATCACTCCACCATTGTTCCGCACCTGGGCAACATTGCTCTTCGCACCGGGCATAAAATCCGCTGGGATGCCGCCGAAGAAGAGATTCCCGATGACCCGCAGGCTTCCGCGCTGCTTTCCCGCAAGGCTCGCAAACCGTGGGATTTGATTTAGAAAATTTACCATAGGGGCGCGCGCCCTGGCTATTTCCGGGTGGACGATTCTGTGTGAAAACCGGCGCAGCGGTGGTGTCCCTGCACCCCGCTCGTCATCGCGGTTTGGCGTTTTCTACCCCAAGGATGGGACAGATCTTTTCGATAGGCTCTCCAGGCTTGTAAGTTACCGGCTGTGCTGTGGCACAGCCCTGTTCCGTCCCATAAAGGCTCGGTTTGTTTTTCTCATTTTCCTCCGCTTTGGCCGTCACTTTTTTCAGTGCCTGCTTCATCTGCGTGAAAGCTGTCGTCGTCACAATATATCGAGGCTTTTTGGGCAGAAACATGATTTCGCGCATGGCGTCGACCATGCGGGTGTAGAACGGCGGATGATCCATGAACCATCCGACGCCGTTGACGTAGCCCACGTGAGTGGCCATCTTGTCGAAGAAGCGAATAAAGCCCGTCGGGTCATAGCCGCTGTTCCAGGCGTATTGAATGCCCAGTTGATCTGCCTGCAATTCAAATTCGCGGCTCACGCCAAGCAGTTTCAGGTTCAGCACTAGGCCGAGACCATAGAAGCCGTATTGCAGAGCGTAGTAGGTCCCGATGCCCATCACGCCCCCGGTCAGGATCATCGCGGCCACTTCCGCCGCCTGGTAGAAAATGCCTGCGATGGTGGCCTTTTCCATCAGTTTATGACCGTGCCGTGCCACCACATGCCCGATTTCGTGGCCCATCACGCCCGCCAACTCCGCCTCGTCGTCTGCCGCCTCCAGCAATCCGCGCTCCACAAAGAGATAACCTCCTGGAAGCGAGAAGGCGTTAATTTCCTTTGAATCGAGGACAGTGACGTGCAAAGGCACGTGAAGATCGGAATGCGCGGCCACCGTCTGCGCCACATGGTCCACGTAATTCACAACCGTGGGGTCTTTCACGACGGGCGGCATGATGCCGGATTGCTTCATCTGCTCGACCGCCTGTTGTCCCACTTTGATGTCATCCTGCTGGCCCGGAGCGATCACGCGAAATCCGATGTCTTTCACATCGCCCCAGCGGCGATGGATGTACGAGCCATTGGCGATCTCGGCGTCAATCTGCTTCAAATCCTGGGGCCACTGCTGGATCAATTCCAGCTTGGCGCTTTTGTTTTCATAAGCAATCGGAATGGCGTGGTCTGCCAGGACACCATCCTCGGTTCTTTCCTTGCGCAACTGCTGGATGCGGCAATGGATTTCGTGGCGCTCGGCGTCGCTGATTTTGCCGGTTTCCTGGCGCAGTTGTTGTTGGGTCTCTTTCAGTTGCGAGTCTGCCTGATGGCTGCGGTCTTTATAGGTGTTTTGGCAGTGATCTCTGGCTTTTTTCAGAAAATCCTGCATTTCGTTGATTCGATCAGAGCTGTAATGCCAGCGAGAGGAATTGTGAAAAAGATACAGATACGAATGCTGGAGCTGTTGCCAAAGTTCGCTTAGCCCGCTCGGAATCGTGATGGGCGTGGCAGATCCGCTGGAAACCGCCCCGGCGGGCGAGACGGGAATGAGGACAATGCATAGGGCAATTGCAATGAGAGCTTGAAGATTCCACCGCTGGGTTGGTCCTTTCATTTCCTGGCCTCCTTCATCAGCCTTTGATTCCAATGTTAAAACCTCCCAAAGAAGGGGTGCAATGAGTAACTTTACGGATGACTGGAAATTAAAAAATTTTCCCGTAAAATTTGTTGATCTATGGCACTGATACTTGCTTCGAACTCTCCTCGCCGGCGGGAGTTGCTGAAGAACGCCGGCATCGACTTCACGGTTCAGCCCGTTCAAATCAATGAGGCGCGCCTCCAGGGCGAATCCGCGGAAGACTACGTGCGCCGACTGGCCCGCGAGAAGGCCCTGATCGCGGCTCGCTCCGCGCCGTCCGGCAGCCTGGTGCTGGGCGCGGATACGGCGGTGGTGGTGGCGGGTCAGATTCTTGGCAAACCGGCCAACGCTGAAGACGCGGCCCGCATGCTGCGCCTGCTGGCGGGCGCTACCCATCGCGTCCTTACTGGGGTTTGCTTTGTGCGCGCGCCGGAAAAAGTGGAAGCGCTGAGGCACGAGGTTTCAACCGTCATCTTCAATCCTTTGACGGAAGAAGAGATTCAGCGCTATGTGGCCAGCGGAGAATCGCTGGATAAAGCCGGCGCTTATGCCATTCAGGGGCTGGCTTCAAAATTCGTGAAGCGCGTCGAGGGCTGCTTCTTCAACGTCGTGGGCTTGCCCGTAGCGGTGGTCTACGAGACATTGAATTCCCTCTTGGCGAGTTCATGATTCGTAAAATCATCATGACCGGCATGAGACGTTGTTTTGGCTGGATTCACACCTTCGCGGGAATGACCGGCATGGGTGATTTTTGATGGAGCGTCTTTGCATTTTTCGGCGAAACACGGAGGCGCTTTGCAGAGCTTATTCTGGCTGAAATACGGGAATTCTTCGCTTCGCTCGCTCAGAATGACAGTGTGGAAGGCTATGCTCAGCATGACGGACGCAGGACTCAGCATGACGAGCAAAGAACACAGCATGACACTAAAGTTCTGACAACTTTCTTTTGACGTCCGCGATGATCTGCTTCCCGTGAAAACGGCCGTTTTCAATGAAAATCTCATTGGTATTCCTGCCCGCGATAATGACGCCAGCGAGATAAAGACCCGGAACGTTCGTCTCGAGAGTTTTAGGATTGCAGAGAGGTTTCATCGTGGAGGGGTCCAATTCCACGCCCGCCTTGCGGATGAAATCGAAGTCAGGATGATAGCCGGTGAGGGCAAAAACGAAATCCACCTCGACGTGGAATGTTTCCCCTGTGGACTTTTCGACGCAAACATGATCTCGCGTAATCTGTTTCACCTGGCAATCAAAGAACGCCCGGATGGAGCCTTCCTTGATGCGGTTTCGCAGGTCCGGCATGATCCAGTACTTAATGTGCCGGCTCAATTCCGGGCCGCGATGGATCAGTGTAACATCCGCTCCGTGGCGAAAGAGGTCTAACGAGGCAACGGCGGCGGAATTGGCGGCGCCGATCACCACGACTTTCCGCTGGTAGAAGGCGTGGGCGTCCCCGTAATAATGCGAGACGTGAGGCAGGTCCTCACCCGGGATGCCAAGCAGGTTGGGCAGATCATAGTAGCCGGTGGCGATAATGACCGACTTCGCCTGGTAAGTTCGATGGCGATCCCAGAGGCCCTCGGTTGCAACCTCAAAAAAGTGGTCGCGTCTTTCAATCGAGGTCGCCCGCTCCTGGTAATGAATGGGAAGACGGTATCGTTCCGCCACCCGCCGGTAATACTCCAACGCCTCGGCCCGCGCGGGCTTCACGTTGAGGCTGGGCAACGGCAGGTCTCCAATTTCCAGGCGCTCGCGGCTGGTGAAAAACGTCATGCCCGGAGGGTAATGAAACAGAGAGTTCACCAGGCAGCCTTTTTCGATAATCAAAAGATTGAGGCCGGCCCGTTCGGCCTCAATGCCGCAGGCAAGCCCTGTAGGGCCTGCACCAATCACAAGTACGTCAATCATTCCAGGCATAAACGCTTACGTCCTGACGCCCATGCGGCGCCCGCGGGCGCCCTTCAGCGTGTTCACACCCTGTAAAAACTCTCCCCAATCATCATACTGAAATATTGCTGACGGTCGGGCAAGCAGGCGAAGGCAGCCGGAGCGACTGGCGGGCATCAACGGAAATCAATTGCCGGCCTCTCGGCCCTCGTCACTCTGCTCCAAAGTTTCGAGGATGCGTCGGAGGGCCTGAATCACGTCATCGCGGCGGATGTTCTTGCGGCGGAAGCGCAGCACCAACTTGAACTCCTTGGAGGGCGCCACAAAGTGAAAGAAGTTGGCTGGGGCCTTGCCGTTAGAATTTCTCTCCGCGCGGGCCTGTTCGCGATTCAACGTGCCGAGCGCAAAACGGCGGATGAGATCGCGCATTTTAGCCTCGGTTGGCTGGCGGGCAACTTGAAGCAACTGGGACTTTGAAAGCACGCCTTTCTCGATGCACATGGCCTTGATGTCATCAGGGATCGAGCGCAGGCTCAGCGATTCGGTGATGGAGGAGCGTCCCTTGCTCACCCGTTTGGCAATCTCTTCGTGCGTCAGCGCAAAGCGGTCGGCAAGCGCCTGAAGGCCATCAGCCTCTTCAAAGGGCGTCAGGTCCTTGCGCTGAAGGTTCTCGATCAAGGCCAGCTCCAGCGTCTCGGCATCGCTGACCTCTTTTTCGATGCAGGGCACTTCCCGGAGTCCTGCCGCGCGCGCCGCTTGGTAACGCCGCTCGCCGGAGATGATCATATATTTCTCAGCCTGCGGCAGGAAGCGAACCAGCAGGGGTTCGAGCACTCCCTTTTCGCGCACTGATTCAACGAGTCCCTTCAGGTCGCCCAAATCCTTGCGCGGCTGGTCGGCGTTGGGTTGAATCTGCTCGATGGCGATCATCCGGCCAATCGCCGCGCCGCTGCGGGAGATGATGTCCTCGACGTAATGGGCGTCGTGACGCATTTTTACGGTAACTGGCAGGCCAATCCGTCTACTCGACACGTTGTAAAACCTCCCGAGCGAGCCGCTCATAGTCCTGTGCGCCTGAGGAATCCGGCGCAAAGGTGAAAATCGTCTCTTTGTAAGCCGGGCTTTCTTCCAGGCGAACGTTCTTGTTCACGACGGTCTTGAATACTTTATCTCCGAACACCGCGCAGACCTGCTTCTGAATATCGCGCGCGAGATTGGTCCGCTTGTCGAATAAAGTAATCACCACGCCCAGCAGCTTCAAATCGGGATTGGGGCGCGAGCGGATGCGCGAAAGGGTATCCAAAAGATCGTCACTGCCTTCCATAGCGTAATAGGCTGCCTGAATGGGAACCAGCAGATGAGTGGAGGCCACCAGGGCATTGACGGTGATCAGACCAAGAGTCGGCGGCGTATCGATCAGGATGATGTCAAACTGATCCCGGCAGGGGGAGAGTGCGTCTTTCAGGCGGTAAGGCGCGTCAAATTGCCCCACGAGCGTCGCCTCAAGTTTGGCCAAGGCGATTTTGGCAGGCGCAAGGCATAGATTCGGAGTTGGCGTGGGTCTGACCACGTCCGCCAGCGCCATGTGGTGGTCTGCCAGCACGTCGTACACGGAATGAGAGATTTCCTCAAGCGGAAAGAAGGTGAGCGTGGTGTTGGCTTGAGGATCGAGATCGATGAGGAGGGTTCTTTTCTTCTTTAAGGCGAAGGCAGCGGCAAGATTTGTGGCGGTTGTGGTCTTTCCGACGCCGCCCTTCTGGTTAGCAATGGCGATGATAATGGCCACCGAGAGCTCCAGCCCAGCCCCGCCTTGAGCGCTTGCCCTTCACCCCTGACCCTGCTTCGAGAGGAAAAACGAAGCTGGGTGAAGGAGCTCTTTCAGCCGAGCATTACATTTTGTAACGTCCCATATCTTCGTCGTTCAGGCTTTCCAGCCACTTGCTTAGCTCTTCATTGCTGACCTTATCGGACGTGGCTCCTGAGACTTTGGAATTCTTCAGAACTTCATCTTCCACGTAAATGGGGCAATCCACGCGGAGCGCGAGAGCAAGAGCATCGCTGGGACGCGAATCAATCGAAATGATCTCGCCTCCCTTCTCGAGCCAGATCAGGGCGTAAAACGTGTCATCCCGAAGATCATTCACCACCACTTTGCTCACCCTGGCCTCAAGACCCATCAGAAGGTTGCGGATAAGGTCGTGCGTCATGGGTCGGGGGGTGTTGACTTTCTCAATCTCCAGCGCAATCGCATTGGCCTCATAGATCCCCACCCAGATGGGCAAGACGGTGGAACCGCCCGTGTCACGAAGGATCACAATCGGCATGTTGGTGACGGGATCCATCATCAATCCCCGGATTTTCATTTCGACTTCCATCGGATTCTCCTTCGCGTTTCGAGTTGCAGCGCCGTTAAATGCGGCCCCCAGATAAATGGAGCCCCTTGCTCCCCTCACGAAACGCTGATTGAGATTCCGCAAGCACCCCGAGCCGAAGGTTCTCTGCGGTTCATGAAGCCTGTGTGGCCATCCGGCCCAGAACGCGTTTGGAGCGACATTCCCATGAGCCCAAATTCCAGAACCTTAGCAGCCCCAGGATGCCGCACCCGGATGGTCGTTGTTACACGGACTTGCACAGCCCTTACCCTGATTCGGCCCGCACCCCTACAAGGCTGTTCGGCCCAGCCGCGGTGACCCGTACATTCATATACTGGCCGATCCAACCGGCCTCGCCGGTAAAGTTAATAATGCGATTACTGGTCGTTCGACCGATCGCCTGCCCCAGTTTGGGTTGAAAGCCTTCTATAAGCACCTCAAATTCTTTGCCGATCAGCGCTTGATTGCGCGATAACTGAATCTGCCGCTGTCTTTCCTGCAACGTCGTCAGGCGCCGCCCTTTTTCTTCTTCCGGGACCGAATCTTCCATCTTTCCAGCATCCGTGTTGGGACGAGGCGAATACTTAAATGAAAACACCTGATCGTATCCCACCGCATCCATCAGGCTCAGCGTCTGCTCAAAGTCCTCTTCGGTTTCGCCGCAAAAACCGACAATGATATCAGTAGAGATGCTCATAGCACGTTTCGCGCTGCGGATGCAACTGATTTTCTCCAGATACTCTTCACGGGTGTAAGCGCGACGCATGCGTGCGAGCACCCGATTCGATCCGCACTGGACGGGCAGATGGATGTGGTCGCAAAGCACTGGAGAGCTTTCGATGGCCCGCACAATTTCCGTCGTAAAGTCGCGAGGGTGCGAGGTGGTGAAGCGCAGGCGCTTGAGACCCGGGATTTCCGCAATGCGAAGCAACAATTCCGTGAAAGTCAGGCGAGCCGGGGATGGGTCGCGGTAGGAATTCACCGTTTGCCCAAGCAGTTGAATTTCCGTATAGCCGGCTTCAACGAGGCGGCGCGCTTCGGCCAGAACTTTATCGCTTGGACGGCTCCGCTCAGGACCGCGAGTCATCGGAACCACGCAATACGTACAGGCCTTGTCGCATCCCTCGATAATGGTGATATACGCGCGGAAAGGATTATCGCGCCGCGTGATCTCGGTTTCAAAACATTCGTCCGTATCCAGCGAAAGCCCCGTCACCCGCTTCTCGCCCGCTTCCAGGCGATCGATAAGCTCGGAGATTCTGGAATAGCTCGCCGAGCCGCAGACAAGGTTCACCTGCGGAGCGCGGTCGAAGAATCGTTCCCCTTCCTGCTGCGCCACGCAGCCCAGCACGCCAATCATCCTCTGGCGATTGGGGGCGCCCTTCTTGAACGCGCCCAGGCGTGAAAAGACCTTCTGCGCCGCCTTTTCACGGATGCTGCACGTATTATAGAGAACGAGGTCGGCATCCTCGTAATTCTCCACTGGACGATAACCCTTGGCCAGCAACGTTCCGGCAACTTTCTCCGAATCATGAGCGTTCATCTGACAGCCGAAGGTCTCAATATAAAAAGTCTTGCCTTTGAAGAATGGCTGCCTAGTCGCCGCGTCGTTAAACAGGATTTCGTGGGCCGGAGCAAGCAGTTGAAGTTGACGCTCACTCCGGTTGCTCCCGGCGGGCAAGATTTGAATGAGTTCGTTCTCCATAAATCTTAAAAGGCTCTTTCTCTTCTCAGTATACCGCCACTGGCACAGCCCGTGCTAATGTCGGTACGTTCTTACATCGTTTGACGGGTAGTCTTAAGTTGTCTCGGATTCGAGAAGTTGCGCGCGATCAGCTTGCTTCTGGAATTTGAAATTTCAAATCAGTAGTGTCCAACTATAAGTCGAAGAGCATCAATTGAGTACAAGGAACATCTTCTGAGGTTTCGTCATCAATGTCGATAAAATGCTGTAAAATTGCGGTTTTTTCGAAAATCGTCAC
>Ga0070737_10005416_pt1 | contig 12199 bp, 11 predicted proteins | sample Coa_R1_10_FD_66438 | JGI IMG/M metagenome (GOLD analysis project Ga0070737, IMG submission 66438) | Surface soil microbial communities from Centralia Pennsylvania, which are recovering from an underground coalmine fire - Coalmine... | ecosystem: Environmental > Terrestrial > Soil > Unclassified... | reverse complement strand
TTTTGAGTAGGTTTGTCAATAATATCGTAAGGAGGAGGATTTATGGTTCCACAAAGAGTTACTCTGCTGACAATTGGCGCTTTTGATTTACCAGCTCTTCGGTCATTTTATAAAGGGTTAGGATGGGAGGAGACTGAAGTTAGTTCTGATGATTATGCCGTTTTTAAAACTGCCGGTGTGCTGCTTTCATTGTTCCCTGTCCCAGAACTGGCCAAAGATGCCGGCATTGAAATAGCGCAATCTATTGATTCCTATCGGCCTGTTACCTTTGCTATTAATGTAGAATCTCCCGACCAGGTTGACGATGTGATTGAAAGCATCAGAAGGGCTGGAGGTAAAATACTTCGGGAACCAAGCGATGCTTTTTGGGGCGGCAGGACCGCCTATTTTGCCGACCCTGAAAATAATCTGTGGGAGGTTGCCTGGAATCCTAGTTCCGTTTTCGATGAAAGAGGTGGAATGATTTCGTTCTAGTTTTATATTGATTAGCTGTTTTTTCTTTATGGCTTCGGGCGCCTATCATTCTTATGGCATCCTGGGCCTTTTTTGCTCCATGCCTTCCCCATCAGCCCTATTTCTGCCCCTTCTTTTTTATTAAACAAACGTTTGGTTAAATGGCTGCTGATCCCTGTTCGATCAATAAATTCTCATTTAAATTCACCTTGAAATTTGTCGTTTAAAAAAATAAACAAACGTTTAATTAAACTGACATTTTGCTCAATTCTATAAAGATTTCTTCATCCATTTGGATAAAAAAATTGTCGGTAACTACTCCTTTAATTTGGATTTCTGATGAAATTCAGCAGTTTTCCTCTATTTATAGGCATTTCGACAAATATTCCTTCTAAGCAAACGTTTGAGTAAAAACTTCCCCAACCCGCAACAGTAAAGCTTTTTTCCCGGAAAATTCCATAAACCATGTCGAAGATTTCCTCGACTTTTTTCACACAGAAAAACTGGCAGATGTAAATCTGCCAGCTGATTAACCTATCTTTTATCCAATTCTTGCAACAGTAATTTGTTCACCATTTGCGGATTGGCCTGTCCTTTTGTCGCTTTCATAATCTGGCCGACAAGGAAGCCGGTAGCTTTCGCTTTGCCACCCTTGAAGTCCTCAATCGATTTCGGATTGTGATCAAGTACCTCTGAAATAATTTTCAAAAGTGTTCCTTCGTCGGAAATTTGCACAAGTCCTTTTTCTTTCACAATTTGTTCAGCATTGCCGCCGTTTTCGATTAATTCCTTAAAGACAGTTTTGGCAATCTTAGAGGAAATTGTTCCGTTTTCGATCAGCCTAATCATGCTGGCAAGGCCTTCTGGCGTTAATGGAACCTCCTCAAGCTCTTTGCCTTCTGCATTTAAATAGCCGGAAACTTCGCCCATGATCCAGTTGGAGGCCTGTTTTGCGTCGGCTCCTGCGGCCACAGTGGCTTCAAAAAAATCTGCCATTTCTTTCGTGACGGTCAGTACTTTGGCATCATAAACAGGCAGACCGAGCTCCTCTACATAACGTTTTTGCCGTTCATCAGGGAGTTCAGGGATTTCTGCACGAATCCGTGCCTTCCAGTCTTCGTCAATATAAAGCTCTAGCAAATCCGGTTCCGGGAAGTAACGATAGTCATCGGATCCTTCCTTGACTCGCATTAGGATGGTCGTTCCCGTTGCTTCATCAAACCGGCGTGTCTCTTGCTCAATTTTTCCACCGCTCAGCACAATTTCCCGCTGCCGCTTTTCTTCATATTCCAGCCCTTTACGGACAAAGTTGAATGAGTTTAAGTTCTTCAATTCCGTTTTTGTGCCGAATTCCTTTTGACCGACTGGGCGAATGGAAATATTGGCATCACAGCGGAGCGAGCCCTCTTCCATTTTGCAATCAGAAACACCTGTATATTGGATAATGGATTTTAATTTTTCCAAGTACGCATAAGCTTCATCAGGTGTACGAATATCCGGCTCTGACACAATCTCAATGAGCGGCGTTCCCTGGCGGTTGAAGTCTACCAATGAATAACCTTTGCCGTGGTTCAATTTACCTGCGTCTTCTTCCAAGTGAATTCTTGTAATGCCAATCTTTTTCTTATAGCCATTCACTTCAATTTCAATCCAGCCGTGCTCGCCAATCGGCTGGTCAAATTGTGAGATTTGATAGGCCTTCGGATTATCCGGGTAAAAATAGTTCTTACGGTCAAACTTTGTATGTGTTGCAATTTGACAGTTCAAAGCCATTGCTGCTTTCATGCCAAACTCCACAGCTTTTTTATTCAAGACTGGCAGAACACCCGGATAGCCAAGATCTATAACAGATGTATTAGAATTCGGCTCGGCACCAAAATGGTTTGGACTGGCTGAAAAGATTTTAGATTCTGTTTTTAGCTCTACATGAACCTCTAGTCCAATGACTGTTTCAAACTCCATTATTTCACCCCCTCTAATTGCGGCTTTTGTTTATGGTAATCTGTTGCCTGCTCAAACGCATGAGCGACACGGTAAAGGAGCGCTTCATCAAAATGTTTGCCGATGATTTGCAGACCTAAAGGCAGTCCGCCATCAAAGCCGCACGGCACAGAAATAGCCGGAACACCTGCCAAGTTTACTGGAATGGTTAAAATATCATTCACGTACATGGTCATCGGGTCCTCGATGTTTTCGCCAATTTTAAAGGCAGGAGTTGGGGTTGTCGGCCCAATAATTACATCGTAATTGGCAAATACATTTTCAAAGTCTTGTTTAATCAATGTACGTACTTTTTGTGCCTTTTTATAGTAAGCATCATAGTAACCGGAACTTAATGCAAACGTTCCAAGCATAATCCGCCGTTTTACTTCATCGCCGAAGCCTTCCGCTCTTGTCTTTTTATACATATCCAAGAGATTCTCAGCATCCGGTGTCCTGTAACCATATCGGACACCATCGAATCGAGCCAGGTTGGCGGATGCTTCTGAAGATGACAGTAAATAGTAAGTGGCAAGCGCATATTTAGAATGCGGCAATGACACTTCTTCCCACACGGCTCCGTGTTTTTCAAGAACCTTTAAGGCATCCAGTACAGACTGGCGGACAGATTCCGCCACCCCTTCACCAAGATACTCTTTCGGAACGGCTATTTTTAATCCTTTTACATCACCTGTCATGGCTGCTGCAAAGTCCGGTACTTCCACATTTGCCGAGGTGGAATCCATCGGGTCAACGCCGGAGATCGCCTGCAGGAGATAAGCATTATCCTCTACCGTTCTCGTTATAGGCCCGATTTGGTCCAGCGAAGAAGCAAATGCCACAAGACCGAAACGGGAAACACGGCCATATGTCGGCTTTAATCCGACAACGCCGCAGAAAGCCGCAGGCTGGCGGATGGAACCTCCAGTGTCTGAACCAAGTGAGAATAGCACTTCACCGGCCGCGACCGCTGCAGCAGAGCCACCTGAGGATCCGCCTGGTACCCTTTCTAAATTCCAAGGATTATAGGTCTTTTTGAAGCCTGAATTTTCATTGGAAGAACCCATGGCAAACTCGTCCATGTTTAATTTGCCAATCGTAACCGTTTCAGCCTGTTGCAACTTTTGCACAACGGTGGCATCGTATATCGGATCAAAATTTTCTAGAATTTTGCTGGCACAGGTTGTCCGAAGCCCTTTTGTGACGATATTATCCTTAATTCCAATCGGCATGCCGAACAACAAGCCTTTGGCGGAATCTGATGCCAGCTTGTCATCCATAACTTTTGCCGTATTTCGTGCCTGTTCTTCATCTAATGTTAAGAAAGCCTGAACCTTGTCCTCTACTTGTGCAATTCGCTTAAAGGATTCTTCAACAAGGTCCGAAACTTTTAGTTCTTTTTTATGTATCAGCTCATGTAAATCTGAAACTTTATGATCGAATAAACTCACCTTTCTATCCTCCTCTTACTCCCCTAAAATTGCCGGTACTTTAAATTGCCCATCCTGAACGTTCGGTGCATTTTTCAACACCTCTTCACGCGGCAGTCCCGGTTTTGGCATATCCTCGCGCAAGACGTTTTTCATATCTAACACATGGTAGGTAGGTGCTACATTTTCCGTATCCAGTTCGTTTAACTGTTCGGCAAATGTAATAATGGCATCCAGCTGCTTGGTGAATTTTTCCGTTTCTTCTTCAGATATTGCCAAGCGCGCCAAATTGGCCACATGCTTAACCTGTTCCGTTGAAATTCGTGACATAATAGGTGACCTCCGCTCATTGAATATTCATAATAATGATAATAGCAAACTTTTTTACTTTACCGCAATGATTACTCCTTCATTATGGACAAGAATAAACTATTTTAGAAAAAGGAGCTTATGATTCACAATTCTATCAATCTTTCGACTATAATTAAACGTATAAAAATTAGCATGTTTCTTTTCCCAATTCAACAAAATAAAAACCAAAACTTTAGGAGGAAGCAAAATGGCAGAGCACCATTTTCTATTAAAAGCACACTGGCCGGGATTGCGTAATGATGTGGGAGAAATTGAGGCAAAGAATTTAAAAACGAAAGTATCCATCCCCTCGGAAATGGATGGCCCGGGGATCGGTACAAATCCGGATGAAATGCTGCTGGGTGCAGCGGCAACCTGCTATATTATCACCCTTGCTGCGATGATGCAGCGAAGCGGCCTGGAAAAGGAAAACCTAACAATGGAATCAGAAGCGATTGTTGATGTAACAAATGGTATTTTAACTTTTAAAAAGATCATCCATCGACCGCATATCATTTTAAAACAAAATGCATCCGAGAAAGAATTTACGCTGGCAGAGAGACTTGCCAAAAAGGCTGAAACCTCTTGCATGATCAGCCGGGCTATTCAGGGTAATGTCGAAATGGAACTTCAAATAAAAATAGAAACTGCGGCCGATTAGCAAAGCGCAAGTCTGCTGTTGTATCTTTTTGTAGGGCTGGGCAATTTTCGAAGTCAATTTATACATGATGAATAGGAGCTTGCCATGCAAGCTCCCTGTCATCTTTCATTTGCGTATTTTGTCGGCTTCGTATTTAAAAATCGCTCCCAGACCGTTTGATTGGCGATCTTCTCCATTTCATCAGGCAGCGGTTCAAGTTTCCTTCCTGTTTTGCGTTCGTAAGCTTGTCCAATCAGATAATCGGCAATTTGTGGATTTTTCGGGAGAATCGGCCCGTGTAGATACGTACCAATTAGGTTGTGATAATGTAGGCCCTCTTCACCGCTCTCTCCGTTATTGCCAAAACCATTTACCACTTTGCCAAGCGTCGGGAAATGATGGTAAGTTCTGCCGCCATGATTCTCAAAACCAACGATACGGCCAAATGTTTGAGATTCCACCAAAATATTCGTCATCAGCCTGCTATCTTCCGCTTTCGTGTAAAATGGCAGAATCCCCATGCCGGTTAATTTTTCCCCAGTTTTCGTTTCATAATAATCACCGAGAAACTGATAACCGCCACAGATGGTTAAGCCAGAAACTCCATCTTCTACCCATGCTTTGATTTCTTTCACAAGGGGGGCAAGCCGTTTGGTCGCAATGGCTTGTTCCCTATCGCTGCCACCGCCAATCATAAAAATGTCGCAGCCTGAGTTTTTAGCATCATCAGGGTTCTTGATTTCGACGACCCGAACGTTGATTCCACGCCATTCGCACCGTTTCATTAAGCAAATGATATTTCCTTTGTCCCCATATAGGTTTAATGTATCTGGACAAAAGTGGTACAGGATCAGCTCCAAAGGTTTCCTCCTCCCTTAGATTTTGTTCTTCCGACAAAATGCCAACAAGCGGAGCAAGACAAGTATATGTAGCCATAATATAAGCGGGAGTGTTCTTTCCTTTTGCATGGGTAACAGCCTGTTTTAAACTTGGGATAATGTTGATTTTTTCTTCAGGAATTCCTGCATATTTCATTCGGAGAGCCACATCATGCGCCCGTTTGCCGCTGGCGATAAAACTCTCGACTTCTAGCCGATTGGCCATCTCTAAATCAATATCCCAAATCCATGAAATATCCTCGCCATCTGCAAGATTGTCATTAAGGCAAAAAATCAGCTGTTTTTTCTGTTTTGACTGGAAAAACTCAGACAACGTGACATTCGCTCCAGCAGGATTCTTCACAAGATTTAACCGCCACATTTCGCCATTAATCATAAACTCCTGCATTCTTCCGTCTGCCCTTTGACTCTTAACAAGACATTTCCGAATTTCACTCGACGTCATTTCCAGTTCCTTACATAAACTAATGGCAAATAAGACATTATAAGCATTGTACATGCCTTTTAATGGAGTTACATATTCCTCTCCATCAACAACAAGTCGAATTCCATTTGGACTTTGGATAACTTTTTCGGCGCTTACATCGGTCCTGGGTCTTCCAAACCCGCAAGTACATTGGTAGTGTCCTAACTGGGCAAAATGAATATTACTGTAAGTCAGTTCACTTTGACAGTGAGGGCAATATTTGGACTCACTTACGGAATAATTCGGAAACTGGCAGGCATTTGACGCCAAACCTACATATACATTTTCTTTGTTAAGATCTGAAAACCGATGGACAAACGGATCATCTGCATTCAAAATTAGTTTCACGTCAATCGTTTTTAAAGAATCTTTCATTTTTTCTATTAGCAGATCTACTTCACCATACCGATCCAGCTGGTCACGGAAAAAATTCATCACTACGAGATAATCCGGCGGGCAATCAGAAACTGCTTTAGGAAGACTTGCTTCATCCACTTCCATTACAGCCACATCATTCTTAGCCCATCCTAAAAGAGGAGCATTATGAACCATGGCAGCGGCAATACCTGTAACCATATTTGCTCCCTCCCGATTCGTGATGATTCTTTTTCCTGAACACTCGAGGAGATGTGCAATCAAGTTTGTGGTAGTGGTTTTACCATTGGTTCCCGTAATATAAACGACAGTGTTTGTATGTTTTCTTAGATGACGCAAAAAACTGCCGTCTACTTTTCTCGCTACCACTCCAGGAATGGTGCTGCCGCTATTCCCCATTACTTTGCTCAATGTCCCAGCCGTTTTTCCCGCCCATATCGCTATTTGTGCTTTCATGTTTATTCCTCCAACGGAAGTGCCAAAATATCTAGATAATTTGGGAACATAAACCAAAGCGGCCACTTCGCTTTGCTTTAGTATTTTATGTACCCATAAGCTTTCTATGACCGTTGGAATTATTATTACTCATTTGGTCAATATTAGATTGTTTAGGTAAATTTGGTTATTCCTCAGTCGAAAGATTTTAGGTCATTACCATATACATTGGACAAATAAAAATAAATTCCTTGTTATATCTAGTTTTTTTCGCTATTTTTATTACATCTATTTACAAATTTAGCCTTATTTCTTCCCACGTTTAAAAATCTTCTGTAAAATACTGCTACTCTTCTTTCCTTGTGGATAAGGGACATTTTTTTTGGAGAGAAAAATTTCTTCTTTGTCAATTGCGTAGTCCATTGCCAGAACGAGTCCAATATCGGTATCCTGTACATTGTTTGTAACAATTGTGTGGTCAATTTTTAATGTAGATGCCATTTTAATGTACTTGGAAATTTCCGTGTAATTTAAAGTGCCATTTAAAAGCAAACGGGCTTTAGGGTAATCCTTTATATATTTCTCAACCTGTGGATAAATCTTTGCTTCTGCTACTTGCTTTTTGGTTAATGCGACGATAATCCTCTCCCGTAATGTACCTAAATATTTCTTTCGCTCCTCTGGTTTTGTTTCCAGCGGGCCATGCATCCCTTGTTTTAAAACCTCTTCAACGCCAGGCTTTTTCAAAAGAATCAACTCCATATCAAAAGCTATTACTATGTATGAGAATAGGGATCGAAAGGTTCCTTTTTGAAAAATGGTCATTTGAGCTTTTTCACTTTGAGCAAGTAAACGGCTTCTACGTGCCGGGCACAGTTCTCAAAAAAATCCTTCCCTCGCGATGGAGAGAAGGATTTTGTTTTTCACATTATTTCTGGAATTGAGCTTCTTCAGTTGAGCCTTTCAATGCAGTAGTTGAAGAAGTTCCACCGGAGATGACCATGGATACTTGGTCAAAGTAACCTGTACCAACTTCGCGCTGGTGACGGGTTGCTGTATAGCCATATTGCTCACTGGCGAATTCAGCTTGCTGCAATTCGGAATAGGCAGCCATACCGCGCTCTTTGTAACCACGAGCGAGTTCGAACATGCTGTGGTTTAATGCGTGGAAGCCGGCAAGTGTGACAAATTGGAACTTGTAGCCCATTTTGCCAAGTTCTTGTTGGAAATTCGCGATTGTTTCTTCGTCAAGTTTCTTCTTCCAGTTGAAAGATGGTGAACAGTTGTAGGCAAGTAGTTTGCCAGGAAATTTCTCATGGATTGCTTCAGCAAAGCGGCGTGCTTCCTCAATATTTGGTTCAGAAGTTTCGCACCAGATTAAATCGGCATATGGAGCATAAGCAAGGCCGCGGCTGATTGCCTGATCAATGCCTGCTCTTGTGCGGAAGAAACCTTCCGGTGTGCGATCGCCGGTGATGTATGGTGCGTCATTAAGGTCAATATCGCTCGTGATCAAGTCAGCTGCATTTGCATCTGTGCGAGCTATTAACACCGTCGGAACACCCATTACGTCGGCGGCTAGGCGGGCAGCAATTAAGTTACGTACCGCTGTTTGCGTTGGAAGCAGCACTTTGCCGCCTAAGTGGCCGCATTTTTTCTCGGAAGACAGCTGATCCTCAAAATGAACCCCGGCAGCACCAGCTTCAATCATCGCTTTCATTAATTCAAAGCAGTTTAACTGACCGCCAAAGCCCGCTTCAGCATCAGCCACAATTGGAGCAAACCAGTCAATCGAGTTATCGCCTTCTGCATGGTGGATTTGGTCAGCACGCTCAAGTGCCTGATTAATTCGTTTCACAACATTTGGCACACTATTGGCCGGATATAAACTTTGATCGGGGTACATTTGTCCAGCAAGATTGGCATCAGCTGCCACCTGCCAGCCGCTTAAATAGATTGCTTTCAACCCTGCTTTCACCTGTTGAACAGCCTGGTTTCCAGTCAATGCACCAAGAGCATTAATGTAGTCTTCTTCATTTAATAGTTTCCAAAGCTTTTCAGCGCCCCGTCGTGCCAATGTATGTTCAATATCAATGGAACCGCGTAATTTGATAACATCCTCTGCTGTATATGGTCTTGTAATTCCCTTCCAACGTGAATCCATTTCCCAGCTTTCTTGTAATTTAGCGACTCTTACATCTGTCATATTTAATTCCTCCTATTTATCTATTAAAATATTTTTTTATAAAAGCTCATATCCAGGTAAAGTTAAGAAATCAACAAATTCGTCATTTTGAATCAATCGGTCAAACAGTTCTGCCGCTTCAGTGAAACGCCCCTCAGCAAAGCTCTTCTCGCCCACTTCCTGTTTGATCTTTTCTAATTCTTCTTCCTTCAATTGCTGATACATTTCAACCGTTACCTTCCGACCATCATTCAAAACCCCTTTGGGATGACGGATCCACTGCCAAAGCTGAGCCCGAGAAATTTCCGCTGTTGCGGCATCCTCCATTAAGTTGTGAATAGGGGCAGCACCTCTTCCTGATAACCAGGAAGCCACATATTGAATTCCTACATTGATATTGGTGCGGACACCTTCTTCCGTTATGGTTCCTTTAGGCACTTCCAGCAAATCTTGCGCTGTAACGGTAATTTTCTGTTGTTTTCCAGAATGAATTTGGTTTGGCATCGGCATCTCGCGGTTAAAAGCTTCCATTGCAACCGGTACGAGCCCCGGATGAGCAACCCATGTTCCATCATGACCGTCGCGGGCTTCCCGTTCTTTATCAGCGCGTACTTTCGCAAAAGCCTCTTCATTCGCCTGCGGATTATTTTTAACCGGGATTTGCGCAGCCATGCCACCCATTGCCGGTGCCTTGCGGCGATGACATGTTTGAATCGTGAGCAGTGAGTATGATCGCATGAACGGTACCGTCATTGTCACTTGTGAACGATCTGGTAAAATGACATCCTTTTGGTTACGGAGTTTTTTCAGGTAGCTGAAAATGTAATCCCACCTGCCACAATTTAGCCCTGCCGAATGCTCTTTTAACTCATACAGAATTTCATCCATCTCAAATGCCGCCAAGATCGTCTCAATTAATACGGTTGCTTTAATCGTTCCTTGCGGGATCCCCAGTCTTTCTTGGGCAAAAACGAAAACATCGTTCCAAAGCCGTGCTTCCAAGTGGCTTTCAAGCTTTGGCAGATAGAAATATGGACCGGTTCCACTTGCCAAAAGATTTTGTACGTTATGGAAAAAATACAATCCAAAATCGATGAAACTACCGGACATCGGCTTTCCATCAAGCAGCATATGTTTTTCTTCCAAGTGCAATCCCCGCGGCCTTACGATCAGCACGGCTGTTTTGTCGTTTAATTTATATTTCTTCCCATCCGGGTTTTCAAAGCTGATCGTCCGATTTACTGCATCTCTTAGGTTGATTTGTCCTTCGACGATATTCTCCCAAGTCGGTGAAGTAGCATCTTCAAAATCCGCCATAAACAATTTGGCCCCTGAGTTTAACGCGTTAATGACCATCTTTCTGTCGGTCGGCCCAGTTATTTCCACCCTCCTGTCCTGAAGATCTTCCGGCAGCGGCGCAATTGTCCAATCACCATTACGGATATGTTTCGTTTCGGGAAGAAAGTCTGGCAGTTTTCCATTATCAATTTCTTCCTGACGTTTCTTTCTCAACTGTAACAGTTCCACTCTTCTTGGGCCGAAGTTTCGCTCCAATTCCTCAACAAATTGCAAGCCTTCCGGTGTTAAAATCTCGTCATATTGGGCTTTCAAAGTCCCTACAACTTCAATGCCTCTTGTTTGCGTCGACATAAACTAGATCACCTCTTTGTTATAATACAGAAACTTACCTCGATTTGTATTATATAACACAATATTCAAAAATGGAACTACTTTTCTGAAATTTTTAAAAAAATCGGTAAATTTATCCCCGATAGTAAAAAATAAAAAGCGAGGGCCATTATCTTGGCTCTCGCTTTAGCTCCATTCCTTATATAATTGCTGAAAATCTTCTTCCCGATTGCCGCTTGTTAAAAATGCTTCGCTGACAATCGCAGTTAACAGCTTTTTTTTCAAAACAGGATTTTCTACATTTTTCCGAATCCATTGCCGTTTGACAAATAGAAATTCTAAATAATCGTCATATGATTGATCAAATTGCTGCTCAAGATCCATGCGAATTTTTCGTGCTAGAATGGGACTAGCTCCTCCTGTTGAAACAGCTATTGTTAACCTGCCTCGTTTTAGTTGCGAAGGCAGGTGGAAATCGGAAGCATCCGGACAATCGGCAATCGTCACCAACTGGTGCGGTTTTGCCGAATCTTTCACACACCGATTTACTTGTGGATCATTCGTTGCTGCAAAAATCAGCTGTGACTCTTTTACATCATCCGCCGTAAATGGCCTTGGACACCATATAATTTTCTTTTCGTTGGCAAGTCTTTGAAGTTTCCCAGTGACAGTTGGACTGATCACCGTAATTCGGGCCCCTGTTTCAAGCAAACCGGTTACTTTTCTCTCAGCAACCTTGCCCCCGCCAACCACTACCACCTTTTTCCCTATAAGCCGGAGCATAATGGGGTAATAAGAATTCATGGAGAGCTCACTTCAATTGGACATTTATCAGTTAAAACCTTTATCAATGCTTCATTTGTTGATGTTTCCGGCGCCACTGCCCCATTCAATCCTGCATCAGCCAATGCCGAAAGTGTCCTTTCTCCCATGGCCACAACTTGAATTTTGTTTAAAAACTGACTTGTCTCTATGCCGCATTCTTCCAGTACTTGAAAAACCGGATCTACAGAAGCGCTGCATGGGAAAACAACTGTGTTTACATCTGCTTCTTCCAGCATTCTTTTTAAAATTGGAAGGAACTGTCGATCAAGCTCTTTTCTGCTAGTCACCAAACAATCAACCTCAACATATTTGTTCCGAATGCTCTCATCACCCACAACAAGAACATTCCCTGTTTGGGGCAGATGATCGAATCTTTGGGCAAGAAAGCCTCGTTCATTTAGCGCTCTTATCGTTTTTATCGAAGCACCAAGGAAGTCAGCTGTTATGGTTCGAATATCTATGCTAGCGGCCTGTACTGCTTCGAAAAATTCAGTGACACTTTCGGGTGAAGTAAATACAATTTCATCATAA
>Ga0070737_10005414_pt1 | contig 12202 bp, 14 predicted proteins | sample Coa_R1_10_FD_66438 | JGI IMG/M metagenome (GOLD analysis project Ga0070737, IMG submission 66438) | Surface soil microbial communities from Centralia Pennsylvania, which are recovering from an underground coalmine fire - Coalmine... | ecosystem: Environmental > Terrestrial > Soil > Unclassified... | reverse complement strand
CGCCAACGCGTCCTACATCACCAACTCGGGCTACGCGCAGCTGCAATCGAGTTTAAGCCAAGTTCTCCAGGGCCTCTCGAATACTGCAAGTACGCGGTACGACAGCAACAGTCAGTTCGGCGGCAAGGCGACCTATCGCGTTGCCCCGGCCTATGCGATCGCCCAGACCGGAACGGTGTTTCGGGCCAGTGTCGGTACCAGTTTCAACCCGCCGACGCTCGACGAGCTTTACGATAGTTATGGCGGAAGCTTTCTCGCCAATCCAAACCTGGTCCCTGAAACCAGTCTCGGTTGGGACGCCGGCGCTGAGCAAGCCTTGCTCGACAAGCGCGTCGATATCGGCGCGACCTATTTCCACAATGACATCAAAAATCTGATTACGACCAACAGCACCGGCACGAGCCTCATCAATGTCGGCAAGGCAACCACCTATGGCGTCGAAAGCTTCGTCTCGTATAAGCCATGGGATCCGCTGACCTTGCGGGTCGATTACACCTATACGATGGCGATGAACGATACCGCGTCGATGGAGTTGCCGCGGCGGCCGAAAAATAAAGCGAGCTTCAACGCGGCCTGGCACGTGACGGATCGTGCAACGGTGACGGGCACGGTGCTTTATGTCGGTGCCTGGCGAGATAACGACCGTGCTTTCACACCGAATTTCGTCGGTAGCCCCTACACGATTATCAATATCGCGGGCTCTTACGATCTCGGTCATGGCGTGACAGCTTTCGCGCGGATCGATAATCTAACCAACCGGATTTATCAGAATCCGATCGGCTACCAGCATCAAGGGCTCGGCGTGTTCGGCGGGGTCAGTGTAGCGCTCGACACCGCGAACTGGTTGGGAAAAGACTAAGCAAGGAAAGGCATCCTGTATGAACACCGCGGTCGCGCCAAGACGTATCGTCGAGGTAGACGGCGCGACCGTGGAAGTGTTCTCGTTGCCGACGGACGAGGCGAGTCTTTTCGAATTAATGCGCGATGTCTTCGAAAACCATTGGCACGAGATCGTCTTCGGGCCGCTGATCCAGGGAGCCGCCTGGGAGTTGCGCGCCCCTGGGGCGCCCGAAAAGATTACGATGTTCGACGGCTATCTGACCGTCGCCTTCGGCGTGCCGCATTTCCACATCTGCATCGGCGAGCACAAAGGGCCGCATAACAACCCTGTCTCGCCGGTGCTCGCGCAGCATCGCCGCACCGCGCGCGCCGAGCTTTATCGCCGCCTGTCGAGCCACGACGCGAAGCCGGTCTCGTGGGGCTTGCGTCTCTTCAACGGCCAGGACGAGCAGCAGATCACCGTGCTGCTGCCCAACCCGTTCCTCGAGCCCGATACCGATAAAGTTCTCCGCCAGCCCGATTGGTCGCGACTCGCGCTTTGGGACAAGCTGCGCGCGCGCTGGCTGGGCCTCGACGAGCCGGACCCGTTCGACCGTGCAGGCACCGGCTTCCGTCACCACTGATATCCGACTAATATCCGCCTGACCAAAGGAGCGACTATGCAGCGGACCACGAATGCGAGCGATGCGGGATGGCGCCATGCGCTGTGGCTGACCGTGCTCGTCGCGGCAAGTGTCGCCTTCACTTTCGGCTTCGCCTGCGCGGTGCCATTCGCGGCCTTCGGCGCGGCGACGGCGCTGACCCTCAACACGCGCGACGCGCTGTTGCTGACCGTCGCGATATGGCTCGCCAATCAACTCGTCGGCTTTGGCTTCCTCGCCTATCCCGCGGATGCGAGCGCGGTGAGCTGGAGCGCGGTGCTGGGCGTGGTGGCGCTGCTCTCGACGTTGGCGGCGCGCGCCGTCAGCACGAGGATGCGCAGCGCGCGTTGGATCGCCGTCGTGGTCGCGAGCTTCGTGGCGGCGTTTGTCGTCTATGAGGGCAGTCTCTATCTCGTCGCGGCGGCATGGCTCGGCGGCAGCGAGGATTTCGCGCCGTCGATCGTTGTCGAGATCCTCGAGCTCAATGCGGCGGCGTGCATCGGCCTGCTGGTGCTCAACCGGCTCGGCGAGACGATGGGGCTTTCGGCATCGCCATCGCTTCGCGGCGCGGCACGCCTAGCGCCTTGACACGAACGGTATCGCGGCGACGCGCTCGTTCGTGCTCGCGATGTTCCCGCCCGAGCGCATCGTCTGTCTGACCGAAGAGACGGTTGAAACGCTTTATCTCCTCGGCGAGGAGCGGCGCGTCGTCGGCATTTCCGGCTATTGCGTGCGTCCGCCGCGGGCGCGGCAGGAGAAGCCGCGCGTTTCCGCTTTCACTTCGGCCGATATTCCCAAGATCTTGGCGCTCGAACCCGACCTCGTACTGACCTTCTCCGATCTTCAGGCCGAGATCGTCGCGGCGCTTGTGCGGGAGGGCGTCCCCGTCCACGCCTTCAATCAGCGCAGCGTCGCCGAAATTCTCGACATGATTCGCACCCTCGGCGCGATCGTCGGCGCGGCGACGCGCGCCGCGCAGCTCGCCGAATCGCTCGCGGCCGGGCTCGCCGCGGCCCGCAGCCATGCGCAACGCTTCCCGTCGCGGCCGCGGGTCTATTTCGAGGAATGGGACGAGCCGATGATCGCCGGCATCCGTTGGGTCTCGGAGCTCATCGAGATCGCCGGCGGCAGCGATATCTTCGCCGACCGTGCCATGGCGAAGTCGGCCAAGGAGCGGATCGTCACCGTGGACGACGTGATCGTCGGTGCGCCCGATCTCATCATCGGCTCGTGGTGCGGCAAGAAGTTTCGGCCGGAGAGAGTGGCCGACCGTCCCGGCTTCGACCGGCTCAATGCTGTCCGGGCCGGTGCACTCTATGAAATCAAATCGCCCTTGATCCTGCAGCCCGGTCCCGCAGCGTTGACCGATGGCTTAGCGGCGCTACAGCGCTTGATCGAGGCAAGAGCAGGGGCCGCCTCCGCAACGCTGCCTACCGCGTAGCCGGCTCAGCCGGCACGTTTCACATGGACATGCGGATGGCGGTGACTCGGCTCGCCGCCATGCGCGTGTTTCTGCGCTTCGATCGCCACCGGCACCATGACCAAGCGGCCGTAGCGCACGCCGCGCTCCGAGGTGACGTGATCGGCGAGGTGCTGGACGTCGTCGGTCTTGCCGCGCAGCACACTTACCTCCATGCAGCTGTCATGGTCGAGATGCACATGCATCGACGACAGCGACAAGTCATGGTGGTCGTGGAAGGCGCGCGTCAGCCGCTTCGACAGCTCGCGCGCCTCGTGGTCGTAGACATAGACCAAAGCCGCGACGCAATCCTGCGCCTTGGCCGCGCGCTCGTTCGCCTGGCGGATGCCGGCGCGGGCGAGATCGCGGATCGCCTCCGAGCGATTCTGATAGCCGCGCGCTTTCATCAAGCGGTCGATCTCGTCCATCAGCTCGTTGTCGAGGGCGATGGTGACGCGCTGCATTAGGTATCCCTCCAAGGTCCGATGGTATGATCTTTTATCATAGACTTCATACTACTTGCGCTTCTAGCTTTGGTGAAACAGTTGTCTGGGGGCAGAAGCCGTGGAAATGGGGGGTGTATCGCGCGTCGCGCTGCTTGTCGCGGCGGGCGTGTTGGGGCTAGCGCGGATCGCCAGCGCGCAGGTTCTCGGAGAAGTCACGGTGACAGGTTCGCCGCTCGGCAATTCCGATACGGCGACACAAGGCTCGGTCAACGCGCAACAGCTCGAGGAATTCCCGACCTATCGGCCGGGCGAATATCTCGAAACCGTGCCCGGCCTCATCGTCACCCAGCACAGCGGCGAGGGCAAAGCTAACCAGTATTTCATGCGCGGCTTCAACCTCGATCACGGCACCGATATCGACATCATGCTCGACGGCATGCCGGTCAACCTGCGCACCCACGCGCACGGCCAAGGGTATGCCGATCTCAATTTCATGATCCCCGAGCTGATCCGCGGCATCGATTACAGCAAGGGACCTTATTTTGCCGACAAGGGGGATTTCGATACGGCCGGGTCGGTGAGCATCAACTATGTGGACACCTTGCCGCACGATCTTGCTTCGGTGAGTGCCGGCACGCTCGGCGATTACCGCGGCTTCGCCGCCATGTCGCGGCCGTTTCAGACCGGCAATTTCCTCATGGCGACCGAATACGACCACGTCGATGGGCCTTGGGTAATCCCCGATAATTACAACAAGGGCAATCTCGTCCTGCGTTACAGCCAGGGCCAGCCGGAAAACGGGTTCTCGGTGACCGGCATGTTCTCGGACGATGCCTGGCACGCAACCAACCAGATCACCGAAGCCGGGCTGCAAGAAGGCGTGCTCAGCCTCTACGGCCCGCTCGATCCGACCGACGGCGGCAGCTCCGAGCGCTACAGCCTCTCGGGCAAATGGGCCCAGACCGACGATGCGGGCCAATGGAAGGCAGATATCTACGCCATCGGCTATCAGCTGCAGCTCTTCAACAATTTCGACGGCTTCCTCAGCTTTCCGGCACCGGTCCCCGCCCTCGGCAACCAGTTCGGCGATCAGTTCGAGCAGCAGGAGCGGCGCAAGCTGTTCGGCGGCGACGTCAGCTACACCAAATTCGGCAAGATCTTCGACCGCGAATCCGACAACACCGTCGGCTTCCAGACGCGCACCGATCTCAACAATATGGGTCTATATCAGACCACCGACCGCACCCCGACTTTCGCGGTGCGCACCGACAAGATCCTCGAGACCAGCGGCGGCCTGTTTTACGAGAATCGCACGCAATGGCTCGACTGGTTCCGCAGCATCGCCGGTGCGCGCGAAGACATCTTCTACGGCTCTGATTCGAGCCTACCGTTCACGATGAACTCCGGCACGACCGCGAAAGGCATGTTCAGCCCCAAGGGCAATGTAATTTTCGGTCCGTGGCAGAAGACCGAGCTCTATCTCAGTGTCGGCCAGGGTTTCCACAGCAACGATCTGCGCGGCGCGCTCACCGCGGTCGACAACTTCACGACCGAGACGACCGGCACGTTTACGCCGCAAGGCAAGACTCCACTGCTCACCAAGGCCACAGGCTATGAAATCGGCGTGCGCACCGAGATCGTGCCGCAGGTCACCGCGTCGGCGGCGCTGTTCGTCCTCGATCTTGCCAGCGAAGCCACCTTTGACGGCGATTCAGCCGGCACGTCGGTTGGCCGGCCGAGTGATCGCACCGGCGTCGAATTGTCGGCCTCTTATGCGCCCCTCGATTGGCTCTCCTTCAACGGCGATTTCGCTTTCACGCGCGCGCGTTTCACCAACCCCGACGACGGCTCGGCCGATGTTTGGCCCGGCCATCCCGGCAGTTACATTCCTGAAGCGGCGAAGATGATCGCCTCGGCCGAAGCGGCGATCCAGAATCTCGGGCCCTGGGACGGCGGCTTGCGCATGCGTTATTTCGGCCCGCGGCCTCTCACCGAGGACGGCAGCATTCGCTCCGGCCCGACGCTGCTCTTCGATGCGCGCGCCGGCTATCGCTTCGACCCGGTCTGGCACTTGCAGCTCGATATCTTCAACCTGTTCAACTCGCACGCGCATCAGATCGATTATTTCTATGCGGCGCAGGTCGCGGGCCAGGCGGCGCCGGTCTATAGCATCGCCTTCAAGCCGGTCGAGCCGCTGTCGGCGCGGTTGACGTTGGCCGCGAGCTTTTGATGAGATTATTAGAGCCAATGCGGCGCAAGATCATCGCGCTTTACGGGTTCCTCGCCCTCGGCAACGTGGTTGCGTGGGGCTGGGCCTTCTGGTCGTTCGAGGGCGATGCCGTGCTGCTCGGCACGGCCTTCCTCGCTTTCAGCTTCGGCCTGCGCCATGCCGTCGATGCCGATCACATCGCGGCGATCGACAACGTCACGCGCAAGCTGATGCAGGAAGGATAGCGCCCGGTCGGCGTCGGGCTGTATTTCTCGCTTGGCCACGCTTCCGTGGTCGCGCTGGCCTCGGCCGGCGTGGCGCTGGCCGCAACCGAATTGCAGACGCGCTTTGCCGCTTTCCGCGAGGTCAGCGCGTCAAGACCGGCGGCAAGCTGGTCGAGGAAGATTTCGAGACGCTGCTCGACCGGCGCGGCTTCATGGTGCGGCTCTTCCGGCCGCTCTTCCGCGTGATCCGCAAGAGCTGGCACATGTTCCCGTTGGGCTTTCTCTTCGGCCTCGGCTTCGAGACTGCGACCGAGATCGCGCTCCTCGGCATCGCCGCCCAAGCGGCGAAGGGTCAATCCTTCGCGGCGACCATGGCCTTTCCGGCGCTCTTTGCCGCGGGCATGACGCTGATCGATACGACCGACAGTGTGCTGATGCTCGGCGCTTACGGCTGGGCCTTCGTCAAGCCGATGCGCAAGCTCTATTACAACCTGGTGATCACCTTCGTCTCCGTCGGCGTCGCGGTACTGATCGGCGGCATCGAGGCGCTCGGCCTCATCGCCGACCGTTTCGGCCTCACCGGCGCGTTCTGGGACATGGTCATCGCGCTCAACGACAATTTCGGCAGCCTCGGCTACCTCATCATCGGCGTCTTCGTCGCGAGTTGGGCGATCTCGATCGCGGTCTATCGCTGGAAGGGCTACGACGCGCTCGATCTCTAACTAGCGCCACGCGCGGCGCAGCCGCTCGCGCTCGAGGGCCAGCCAGTACAGCGCGAGGACGGTGATGCCGTTCTTGACCTTGTCGGCGCGTGCGAGGCCGATCGCCTCGGCATAGCTCAGCACCACGACCTTGATGTCCTCGTGCTCGTCGGCAAGGCCGTGAATGCCGCCCGCCTTGCTGCTGTCGACGCGCGCGCAATAGAGATCGCAGATCTCGGTGCAGGCGCCCGGGCTCGGCATGAAGCGATGCATGAATTCGGGCTCGCCGATGATCGTGAGGCCGGCTTCTTCCAAGGTCTCGCGCTTGCAGAGCTCGGTCTCGCTTTCGCCTTCGTGATCGACGATGCCGGCCACGATTTCGAGCTCCCAGCCGGGCAGGCGGGCAAGATGCGCCGGCAGGCGGAACTGCTCGACCAGCACGACTTCGTCGCGTTGGGGATCGTAGAGCAGCACGCCGACCGTGCGGCCGCGCTCGAAGACCTCGCGCTCGATCTCGGCGCTCCAGCCGCCGCCATAAAGCTTGTGCTTCAGGCGGTAGCGCTCGAGGCGCGTAAAGCCGCGATGGAGAACGTCGTGTTGCGTGATCTTGACGTCGTCGCTCACGCGCTCACTTTACGGGCGAGCGGCGCAAGCGACAACCGCGCTCGGCGATTTAGCTGGCCGCGTTCCAGTAGAAATCGAGGCTCGCCGCGCCGCTCGCGCCCATGTTCACGTCGCGGGTCTGCGCTTGTCCCTGGTTCGACACGGTCACCCGGTAGCGGCCCGGGGGCACATGCGCGTAGAAGATCGGCCCATCGGAGACGGTGTCGAGCAGCGTGCGGCCTCGCGCATCGGCGAGCGTCACGCCGATATTGGCGAGAAAGTCGCCGTTCCGCGCGGCGAAGAGCAGCCGCAAATTGTATTGGCTCTCGACCTGCTTCAGCGCATCGCGATCTTCATCGCCGGCGCCGCCGCTGACGAAGGTGATATTGCCCTGCTGCTGCGCTTGCAGCGCCGGCGGCGGCGCGGATTGGGTCTGCGCGGGATAGGGCGGCCGCATCCCCGGCGTCACGGTCTGCTGCGGCGCGGGCGGCGGCGGGGGGACCATCTCGCTGCTCGCCGGCGGCGCGGCGGGCGGCGGCATCATTTCGGTTCCGGGCGGCGGGGTTTGCGGCATCGCCTCGGGCGGCGCCATGTCGGGCGGCGGCGGCGGTGCGGCATAGCCGGGTGGCGGCGCGGACGGCGGCGGATAGCTTGGCGCAATTCCTTGCGCATGGGCTACCAGTGCAATGAGCGTGAGCGATAATGCGACGGTCAAAAAGAGCTTCATTTGCGTCTCCGCAGTCTCGCCCTCAAAGGCTGGGCTCGCATAGGCGCGTTTTCGGGGCGCGACTGCGGCGAGATTGCGGCTTTCAGGCTGGCATTCGGCCCCGTATGATATTTGCATGAATGAAACCGTTCTAACCGATCGGTGCGTCGATCTCGCTCTCGTCGAGCGGACGCCGCTTGAGACCGAGCCTTTTCCGCATCTGATCGTGCCGGGCTTCGTGCCTGCCGCGGCGCGCGCCGCTCTTTCCGCGGATTATCCGAAAATCGATCGCCCCGGCAGCTTCCCGATCGCCGATCTCGATTTCGGGCCGGCGTTCCGCGGGTTTCTCGACGCACTCGAAGGGCCGGCGATGCGTGCCGTCTTTGCCGCGAAGTTCGGCATGGATCTCGCCGGCCGCCCGACCATGGTCACGGTGCGCGGCCAGGCACAACCGAAGGACGGCAGCATCCATACCGACACCGCCTCGAAGCTCATCACCGTGCTGGTTTATATGAACGAAGCGTGGGAAGCGCCGGGCGGCAGGCTGCGTCTCTTACGCTCGCCCGACAATCTCGACGACGTGGTCACCGAAGTGCCGCCGGCGGCGGGCACCTTGCTAGCCTTCAAGGTGACAAGGAATTCCTGGCACGGGCACGCGCCGGCGAGCGGGCCGCGGCGTGTCGTGCAGCTCAACTGGGTCGAGAGCGAAGGGGTGGTGCGGCGCGAGCGGCTACGTCACGGCCTCTCGGCGCGCGTCAAGAAGCTGCTGCCGTTTTAGCCGGCTGCGCTGCGCGCAACAGGGGCGCGACCTCGCGCGCGAACAACTCGAGGCTGGCGCGCGACAATTCCGCGGCGCGCGGTCCGATATCGAAACGCAGGATCAGCCCGCCCAATCCGCTCGGCCCGAACGCCGCGAGCTGCTCGGCCACGGTTTTGGGGGCGCCGAAAATATAGCCGGGCGGGGGGCCGCCATGGGCGATGCCCGCGCGCATGATGCCGGCGAGTGTCGATTTGAGGCCGAGCCTTTCGCGGTACTCGATATAACCGCGCACAGCGCCCATGCCGCGCTCTTGCGCTTCGCGATCGGTGTCCGCGACGACGACATGCTGCCACGCCCAAGAGCGCGCGAAAGCGTCGGCGATGTGCGCGGCGCCGAAGCCGCTTTCCTGCATCGTGCGGCGGATCTGCTCGGCGCGGGCGAGAACGGCCTTCATCGGCCCGGCGAGCAGAAACGGCCGGCCGGTTTTGCCTTGCTTGACGGCGGACGCTTCGCTGCCGAGCGCGCGCAGCAGCAACGGATGCGGCTGCGTCAGCGGCCGCGGCCGCAGCGCCGGAATCTCGAAATCCCAGAACCGGCCGCGATGCGCGACACGCTCATTCGTCCAACATTTCAGCAGAATTTCTTCGAGCTCGTCGAAGCGCGCCGACGCGTCGGCCGGGTCGATCTCGAACGCCTCGTATTCGTAATCGTTATACATGCTGCCCTTGCCGAGCCCGGCGATGAAGCGCCCGTTGCTGAGATGATCGAGCAAATTGAGCTGCTCGGCGAGGCGCAAGGGATGGTGCAGCGATGCTTGCACCACGGCGAAGCCGAGCTTGACGCGGCGGGTCTCGCGCGCGAGCGCGGCGGCGAAAACGACGGGGTCGACGTAAGCGCACATGCCGTCGAAATGGTGTTCGGCGAGCCACACCGCATCCATGCCGAGCTCTTCGGATCGGGTTGCTTCGGCGAGCGCCTCGGCGATGACGCGACCGTCGTCGCGCGGATCGGCGACCGACGGAAAGACGAAAGTACCGAACTTCATGACCTTGTCCCCTTCGGAAGCGACATCGTAGCCGCCTCGCGGGCGGAAGCTAAATCCGCGCTTAAAGCCCGCTAAGGCGGATAGCGGCGTAAAGCGTCGCGGCGCCGAGAATCGTCATCACCGTCGTCCAGCTGGTCGGGTGGTCGTGATAACTCTCGGGCAAGAGGTCGCTGGCCGAGATATAGAGGAAGAATCCGGCGATCAGCGCGAGGCCGAAGCCGAGGATCGCAGGCTTGAGGCTGATGAGCAAGGTCGAGGCCGCGCCGAGCACCGGCGCCGCGGCATCGACGAGCAGCCAGCCGAGGGCGTTGCGGCGGCCGCCTTGGCTGCCGAGCACGATGCCGACCGTGTTCACGCCATCGGAAAAATCATGCACCAGCACCGCGGCCGAGACCACGGCGCCCACGGAGGGCGACACGTGGAAAGCGAGACCGATCGCAAAACCGTCGAAGAAGCTGTGCACCGCGAGGCTGGCGGCGCCGAGCATGCCGCGTTGCCAGCCCGGCCGCGCCGGTGCGTCCTTGTGCTTGCGCGGCGCGATGGTGCGATCGAGGATCATATAGAGAATGAAGCCGAGCGCGACCACGGCCAGCACCGCGGGCGTCGTGTAGGGCGGCGCGGCGAGCCCCAGCGCCTCGGGAATGAGGTCGAAGAAGGCGACGCCGATCACCGCGCCGGCGCTGAAGCCCAGAATCAAATGCAGCCGGTCCTTCAGGCGCAAGGCGAACACCCCGCCGAGCAGGGTCATGAAGAAGGTCGCGATGCTGACGGCGAAGATCATCGGCTTGGCAAAGGCAGGACGGCAAGGGCTGCACAGGCGCTGGTTTGGCCTGACAAGTCAAGCCGTTCGGCACGGGTTTCATGGCCGGAGGCCGGCGCGGGTGCTTCTGCGCCGTAACCTTTGGTTAACCGTGTTGGCCTAACCTCGTGTCATGGCCCCGCATACGCATACCGACCACGCTCATTATCACGCGACCGCCCATCACCGCCCGGGCTTGCTCGATCGGCGCTTTCTCGGCATCAGCGGACGCTATTGGGTGATCAGCGGCATCGTTTTGGGGGTTTGCCTCAGCATCTACGAAGTGAGCGGCCCGATCTCGCCGGACGCATTCGATCAGCCGGGCGCGCAGGTTCCGAATCAGCTCCGCAGCCCTTGGGGCGTGAAAAACCCGCTTTGAATTTGCTGCTCGCGCCTCGACGGCCCGCGCGCAGCGTTGAGCAGACCTATTCTCGCCCCGCCAGCTCCGCCTGCCACGGCGCGACGACGCGCTCGATCCAGACGATCAGCGCGTTCAATCCGATCGCCAGCACCATCAGCACCACCACCGGCACGAACATCGTCGCGGTGTCGAAGTTGTTGGCCGATTGGATGATGATGCCGCCGAGACCCGAGATCGCGGTGAAGAACTCCGCGATCACCATCGCGACGACCGCGCGGCCGACGGCGAGCCTGATGCCGGCCATGATGTAGGGCAGGGTCGCGGGCAGGATGATGCGCCGGAGGATCACGTGATCGGGCGCGACGAGCGATTTGCCGACCTCGATCAATGTTACCGGCACGGCGCGCACCCCCGCCCAGGTGTTGATGCAGACGGGGAAGATCGACATCAGGAACACCACCGCGACCTTCACGGCGAAACCGAGGCCGAGCCACAGGATGAGCAGCGGCACGAGCGCGATCAGCGGCATCGCGTAACCCGCCGTGACGTAGATGCCGAGCGCCGCCTCGGCGGTGCGGAAGCGGCCGACGACGAGGCCCAGCGGCACACCGACGACGATCGCCAGCAAATAGCCGAGCACAAAGGGTTGCAGGCTCTGGAACAGCGCCGTCCAGAGCTTGCCCGAGCGCGCCAGCGCAACGAAAGCTTCGGCGATGGCGCTCGGATAGGAGCCGAAGACCGGGTTGATATCGCGGCCGAAGAATTCCCAGAAGCCGAGGAAAGCGAGCAGCGAGATCGTGGTGATGAGCCAGCGCGGCGTGGTCGTCATGTTTTTTGGCCGGCCGCTGCGCCAACGCCCCTGCCGGCGGAAATCGCATGCGACGCCTCGTGCAGCGCGCGCCAGATGCGATAACGCGTCTCGGCGAAAACCTGCTCGCCGCGCAGCGCCGCGAGATCGCCGCGAGGCCGCGGCAGCGGCACCGCGATGATTTCTTGCAACCGGCCTTCGCGTAAGACGATGACGCGATCGGCCAAGAGCACCGCCTCGTCGAGGTCGTGCGTGACGAAGAGGATGGTCTTTTTTGTGCGCGCGTGGATGTCGAGAAGCTCGGCCTGCATCGCCTCGCGCGTCTGCGCGTCGAGCGCACCGAACGGCTCGTCCATCAGCAGCACTTTCGGATCGATGGCGAGCGCGCGGGCGATGCCGACGCGCTGCTTCATGCCGCCCGAAAGCTGATGCGGCCGGCGCCGCGCCGATTCCTTGAGGCCGACGAGATCGAGATAGCGCAGCGCCGTCTCGTCGAGCGCGCGGCCGCGCATGCCCTTCATCTCGAGGCCGAACATTACATTCTCGATCGCGCTGAGCCACGGCAGGAGCTCGGCGTGTTGAAACACCATGCCGCGATCA